>Ga0224520_1000278_pt1 | contig 16543 bp, 11 predicted proteins | sample CFST25metaG_2_FD_180684 | JGI IMG/M metagenome (GOLD analysis project Ga0224520, IMG submission 180684) | Peat soil microbial communities from Stordalen Mire, Sweden - C.F.S.T-25 | ecosystem: Environmental > Terrestrial > Soil > Wetlands > Peat | place: Sweden: Norrbotten County, Stordalen Mire... | reverse complement strand
GGTACATAAATGTCATTATAGTATCATAAGGGTCCAAAGCATCGTTTTCAGTACCATATTTGTTGGGTGCTTTTGATGTACCTGCTCCTACCGGTGACAGATTTTGCGCCAACCAGTGATAGATAATGCGCGTTCCGGTGATAGATAATCGGCGCGTAAAGTTAAAGGGTAGTGTTAGTCTATGAATCGTTTTGGTCAACAACAATACTAGGAGGCTACCTCGGTAGGGGTGGTGTGGTGCCACAGCAGGAATATTACTTGTTGACATTTGAAATTCTCAGCCTTATATTTTTCACAACACACTAATTTGTTCACTGAGGCTCGTGGTAGCATTAGTGGTTGCCCCAGATGTCTGGAGTGAATCTTAACCGCTAAAATACTGATGGATTCCGCAGTATTTTACTTTTGTACCCCCTTCTAAGCTGGGGGTTGCGCGTTCGATTCGCGCCGGGCACACTAAAACTTCAATAAATTCAGAAGAATCTCATCTTGTTTTTCCCTGCCCTTTGTAAAACCGGAGACCCCGCAAAATTCCTACGCATCGCAGGTCAGTTGTTTCTAAGTTATTCCTCTGCGCTTCTCCCCTCATCACCAACAATTTTTTCTGACTGCAAATCCGGTAATTATATTTTTTATTGTCTATTTTGTTTTGCTTAATAGCGCGTGTCCAGTTTACCGGCAGCATTCGCTATTGCTGTCGGCGCAAACCTCTATAACGGTGATGACCTATTCTGATCGACAACCAAGGTGATAAAATGATTTGCAAATTAAATCATGCGGCTGCTTCGGTGCTATGTTTAACCAGTGTATTCCTATCTATACTTTTACTTGCAGCCGAAAATCCGAACGGTTCCGATATCAAATACCGGTGGACAAGTTCTGAGTTTGGCGGAGGCGGGTACGTTACCGGAATATTGCAGCATCCTGAAAATCCGAATATTATATACATTCGGACCGATGTTGCGGGAATCTTTAAGAACGTTGACGGAGGTAAATGTTGGAAAGCGATCAATGACGGAATGACCGAAGGACATCACCACAATGTCGAGTCGTTCGCCATAAGTGCGATGCATCCAGATGTGCTGTTCCGCGCTTCGGGGGAAGCCCGGGGACACGAAATGGTCTCCGCAATCCATAAAACCACAGACGGAGGAATGACATGGAAACTCATCACCACGAAACCGGACTTCTTCGGAAACGGCGCCACGAGATTTTATGGCGAGAAGATCGGAATCGATCCTTTCGACGATACTTTTGTTGCAGCAGCAAGCAACACGAGGGGAATCTGGGTGAGCCATGACGAAGGCGAATCGTGGAATTATGCCGGGCTTAAAGGAGAACCTTTCTGCTGCATGGCGTTTAATCCATACGTAAGAAACATGGTCTATGCAGCAACGCTCGATTCGCTGCCGTTCTCAGCATATTTGTTCCCCAACGGCTCATACAAAAGAGAAAAGATCGGCAGGCTGTATCGATCGACCGATAAGGGCAAAACATGGGACATTGTCTTCGAGAAAAGAGGCGTAAGTTTTACAAATCTTGTATTCGATAAAGATAATCCGTCTGTGATTCTGGCTACGTTCCGCAACGATGGAATTTACAAATCAACAGACGGCGGAAAAACATTTGCAAAAAAAACGACATCCATAGGGATGGCAGATTTTTCAACGATCTCCCCCGATCCAACGAATAGTTCTGTTTTTTATGCGGCGGTCTGCCAGGGCCCGTCGCCGAATAATGATGCTTCTGTTCCGCTGTACGGATCCAAGGATACAGGCGAAACGTGGCACATCATCAAAAAGGATTATTCCTGGAGTGACTTTAAACATTTTGCGCCGCAGTACCAGCGCCCCGAGCAAATCGGCTGGGCGCTCTCCAAATTTATCGTCGATAATAAAAATCCAAAAAAGTTCTATTTGATGGATTGGTTCGGAATTTGTACAAGCGAAGATTCGTGCCAAACATGGGACGCCAATTACTTTAAGGGAATAGGAAACATTTGCCTTGAAATGGTCACCGTCGATCCGGTTGTACCGGGCAAAGTACTGTTTGCCGGTGCAGATGGTCAGCCTTGCATCAGCAGAGACAGCGGCAAAACGTACACAACGCTTCCCACATTGGAAGCAAAGCAGAACTATTATTGCAGCACCGTAATTTGTCCGTCCCAATTTAAGGCCGGTCATCTGGTCTACGGCGTAACAAATAGCTCAGAGCGTCTCAGTGCAATTTGCATTACAGAGGATGATGGCAAAAATTGCCGCGTCGCTGTTCACCTGAGAAAAGGATTATTTGTCCAGGCGATCAAAGAAGACCCTTTCCATAAAGGAATATTTTTTGCCTACATTGACGGAGCGATTGACGACGGCGCGGGTCTGTATAAATCTGTTGATTGGGGAGAAACATGGAAAAAAATGAAACTTCCCTTGCTCGATAAAATCAAGACATTGCCCGTACGAAAAGATTTCATCGAGGGCGAATTGCTGGCTGTAACGGCGTATCAAATAAAAAATATTTGCGGAACCAATCAATTGTTATGCATCGATCCCACCCAAAAAAATACAATTTATTTCGGAGAAGCCGATAAGGGTATTTTTACGACCTTCGACGGCGGAAAATCATGGCAGACTCTTGGCCAAGGCCTGCCGTTTGGAAAGGACACCGCAGCGGTTCTCAACAGCATCAAAGCAGACCCGAAAAGACCGGGCTGGCTTTATGCCGGCTTTATTCATGAAGGTTTGTGGCGCAGCAAGGATTTTGCAAAATCGTGGCAAAAAATTTTCCCGCTAGACAATCGTATTTTTAACGCAACTGCTGTCGCCGTCGGCGGACCATCCGGCAATGAAGTGTACGTAGCATGCGAACCTCTCTATTGGTCAAGGTCGGAATCTGCCGTGTATGCTAGCAATGACAACGGCTTATCGTGGACAAACATATACGACAAGACGCTCGGTGCGCTTCGATGGAAAGGTATTGATGTCGATAATAAAACCGGAAATCTTTACGGCGTGACGAACGGCAATTCCGCATTTTATGCTGAAAGGGTCAAAACCCGATGATGGAATTTTCGCAAAAGTTTTGCTCGCGCAGAGACGCAAAGCCGCAAAGTAATTCTGAAACAAACTCTTGGCGGCTTAGCATCTTGGCGAGAGATATCTTACTGAGGCATCTATGAAAAAAGAATTTCTTCTCCTCGCCTTTCTCTTTCTTTCGGTTACCACGCTGCATGCAAATGCTTCCAACGATAGCACTTCCGCCATAATTGTGTATCCCGCGATACCGGGTTTGACAACAAGCGAGGTCTATTCAGTAAGGGCAAACAATCAAGGTATTTGGACGGAACAATTTCGGACAACTATAGATATCAACAAGTTGCCTGACTGGTTTATAGAACCGTATACCAAAGTGCAGCAGGAGGTTCATCAAGCCAGCTTTTCCTGTGATGGAAAAGTGCAGATTTCCATCCGCGTTCCTGACGCAATTAAAAAATTTTCAATTCACCCGGTCAGCCGCGGAATAAAAACAAATGTGAATGGAAATGTTTTAACCTTTACACTCCCCGGACCCGATAAGCTCTATATCGAAATTGACAGCCTCCCCCCTCTGTTTGTTTTTGCCAATCCTATCGAGCACGAAAAAATTTTACTCGACGCTCCGGGCGTTCATTACTTCGGACCGGGTGTCCACCGGCCGGGATACATCACGCTCAAGGACAACGAAACGGTGTATATCGCCGCCGGCGCAATTGTTTACGGAGGCATCCGCGCAAACGGAGTCCATCATATCCGTATTCTCGGCCGCGGTATTCTCGACGGAGGGTTTGAGTTCAAACAAATGGTGTTGGTTGAAAATTGTAAGGACGTTATTTTCGAGGGGGTGATGATTCGCAACGGAGACGGATGGACGAACACACTTGTCAATTGCGAAGGGCTGCGCTATGATCATGTGAAGGTGTTGAGCTTCGGCCCTGGCGGAGACGGAATCGATCCTCTCAATTCAAGAAACATTGTTATCTCCAACTGCTTTTTACGCTGCACCGACGATTGCATTGCCATCAAAGCACCGGCGCTCGACCAGGTCGTCAACGATGTTGTCGTTGCCGACAATACGATGCTCGGCTTTGCATTCAGCGACGGAGTGACGATCGGCTTTGAGACCGATGCCGCGTCAATCAGCAATGTCACCGTACGTAATTGCGATGTGATACTTGCGCGCGGGGGAAGCCGCGTTGACGGGCACAGCGGGTTCAGTATTATTTGTGATGGTCCTGCTCTTATTACACATGTTCTTTATGAAAACATTCGCGTTGAGAAATCTGAAATTAAGCTGTTCGAGCTAAATATAACCGACGGCACCAAATATGGCGTCGGTCCTCCCGGACATATAAAAGACATAACGCTGAAAAACATTTCATGGGATAACGAAGGCCCGATCGTTCTCAAAGGATTTGATGAGAATCACCGGGTCCGGATGGTAACGTTCGATAACTGCACGGTTGCGGGCAAACTTCTCCGCGATTGTAAATCAACGATCATGCATATCGGAAGCTTTGTTGATGACGTTGTGGTGAAGTAAATTGAATTAATCCACTAAGTTCACGAAGGACACGAAGCAAGCAAATCAAAACCTTGGTGTTTCTTCGTGTTCTTGGTGGATGCCTAATAATTCGTAACGCAAGTTGTTAATTTATCTATCAAAAATAATAATCTGAAAAATTCAATGGTCCGGTTATTTGTTCTATCCAGTTTACTCATTGCACAAACGAGTATCCTGTTCGGTGGTTCGTCAACTACTTCGGGGATTACGATTATTAATCAGCGAACGGAATTAAAAACAAGCCCGCTTGGCATCGATATTTCTGACCCGAGATTAAGCTGGGAATTGCGGTCAGAAGCGAGGGGAACATTTCAAACTGCCTACGAGATCATTCTCAGTGATAATCAGAAAGATGCGGAGAATGGCAGCGGGACCGTCTGGCAAACAGGCAAAGTCATGTCGAACTCAACATTCGGAATTGTTTTCGCCGGCAGGCCTTTGATGTCATTTACCCGATATTTTTGGAAGGTACGAATCTGGAATGAAAATGGCCTGCCGAGCGAATGGAGCGCGGTGCAGTGGTTCGAAACAGCAATGATGAATGAATCCGATTGGGAAGCGCGTTGGATCAGCGACCCCACTCCCCTTCCCGCCTCCGATGAAGACTTCTATAAAGAACATCCCGCCCCGCTGATCCGTAAAGAAATTAAATTACAAAAAGAAGTCTCCTCGGCCCGTTTGTATATTTCAGGCCTGGGCTACTATGAAGCCCGCCTCAATGGTGAGAAAATTGGCGACGCGATGCTCGACCCGGGCTGGACGCAATACGGCAAGCAAGTTTTATACTCCACGTACGACATCTCTGGCCAATTGCAGAAAGGGAAAAATGCGCTTGGCATTATTCTCGGCAACGGATGGTACAATCCTTTACCGTTAAACATTTTTGGGTTCAATCTTAGAAATACACTTACGATTGGTAAGCCCTGTGTCAAGGCTCAATTGCGAATTGTCTTCAGCGACGGTAGCATAAAAACTTTTACGACCGATTCCACATGGAAAACCAGCGATGGTCCGATCCTCAAAAACAATGTTTATCTTGGTGAGATGTATGATGCAAGGAAGGAACAGGAAAATTGGGATACGCCGGGATTTTCTGACAGCCAATGGAAAAATTGCATCATTATCCCCGATCCACCTGGAAAGCTATCTGCCCAAAGACAACCTTCAATCAGGGTAACGCGTGTATTAAAGGCGAAAAAAATCTACCAGTTAAAAACCGGATCTTTTATTATTGATTTCGGGCAAAATTTTGCCGGCACGGTAAAACTAAATGTTGAAGGACGGGCCGGAACCGTCATCACCATTCGCTGCGGTGAAGATGTTCATGCCGACGGTTCCTTAAATTATTTTACCAATCTGGTTGCGCAGCTCAAGGATATTTGGAATGCCAACCCCGGAAAGGGCGCTCCCAGGCCTCCGGTCAGCACAATCACCTACATTTTAAAAGGAAGCGGTGAGGAAGTTTATTCGCCGCGATTTACTTTTCATTCTTTCAGATATGTTGAGCTCACCGGTTTTCCCGGAAGGCCGGATTCAAATACGGTTACCGGATTACGAATGAATGCCGATCTACAACAAAACGGAAGTTTTGAATGTTCGAACGAAATGTTCAACAAAGTTCAGGAGATGGTGCAATGGACTTTTTTGAGCAACGTGTTCAGTATCCAGAGCGATTGCCCCGGGCGGGAGAAATTCGGTTATGGCGGAGATATTGTGACAACCGGAGAAGCATTTTGTTACAATTACGATATGAGTAATTTTTACAGAAAAGTGATTCAAGATTTTGCAAACGATGCCCGACCCAAGGGAGGAATGACGGAAATTGCGCCGTCGACCGGAATTACCATCGAAGGGATGGGAGATGGAACCGGTCCTCCGGGCTGGCAGCTTGCATTTCCGTTTGGACTGAAAGTGTTATACGATTATTACGGCGATGTTCAGAGTGTTGAAAAATATTATGATGTGTTGAAAAAACAAATTGAGTTCATGCATTCAGTAACTCCTTCCAATATTGTTGAACGAGATATCAGCGACCATGAAAGTCTCGACCCAAAACCAATTTCTCTTTCAGCAACGGCGTTCTATTATCATCATGTAAAACTTCTCGCTGAATTTGCACATCTTCTCAAAAGAAACCCGGATGCAGAGAACTATGATACGCTGGCCGTTGCAATCAAGAATGCGTTCATAAAGAAATTTCTGAAACCGGGAACCGGCGTGTTCGATTCCGGCACTCAGGCCGCGCAGCTTATCCCGCTCTATTATGATCTCGTCCCGGATAGCGAAAAGAATGCGGCGATGAATCATCTTTTGCTGGAAATCTACAGCAAGCATCAGGGGCATCTTTCAACCGGTATCTTTGGCACCAAATTTTTGTTTGACGTATTTTGCCGGGAGAACCGCAACGATGTCTCGTACTCCGTTGCCAATCAGCGCGACTTTCCCGGCTATGCTAATATGCTGACACATGGAGCCACGACGCTCTATGAGGGTTGGAAATATCCTGACACGGTAAATTCACAGAATCATCCGATGTTTGGCTCCATATCCGAATGGTTCTATAAATCTCTTCTTGGTATTAATGCCACGGCTCCCGGATTCACACGGTTTGAAATCAAACCGCAGCGAGCCGGCGATCTTACGTGGGCGAAAGGATATTACGAAGCCGTCGTTGGGAGGATATCCAGCGATTGGAAAATTGAGGGAACGCATTTCTCTTTGCATGTAATCGTTCCGGCCAACACAAACGCCACGCTTTATATCCCATCACTTCCAAATAAAGAAGTTCTGGAATCCGGAAAGCCTGCTTACCACGCGGCTGGATTAAAGTTCAAAGAATACAAGGATAATTACGCGGTGTTCGAAGCCCAATCGGGAGACTATATGTTTGAATCCATTTACCAGAACTGAAAATATTCATCGGTAATTCTTAGAAGGAACGTGATATGAAATATGTATTGTTGGCTGCCGTGGTATTCTTCGCTTCCGAGAGAATCCACGCTCAAGATGAGAACGGTATTTATTTGATCGTGAGAGCCGATGATATGGCATCTTTTCATGATGCAAACGTCGCATGTATCAAAGCGTGTAAAGAAGGAATCGCAAGAAGCGTTGAAATCATGGTCCCTTGTCCATGGTTTCCTGAAGCGGTAAAAATGTTGAACGAGAATCCGTCCATTGACGTCGGAATCCATTTGGTGCTGACAAGTGAATGGGATGGCGTGCGATGGCGGCCGCTTACCGATGTTCCGAGCCTTGTCGATAAGGATGGATATTTTTATCAATTCATTTGGGGCGGAAATGATACGTCCGCGAACAATTATCTGCTCAAGGCCAATTGGAAAATTGAAGAGATTGAAAAAGAATTGCGCGCACAAATAGCTCTGGCACTGAAATACCTTCCTCGCGTTTCGCATGTAAGCGCTCACATGGGTTGTAGTACCATGGATCCAAAAGTAACTGAACTCGTCGAACGATTGGCCCGTGAATATAAATTGCGCACCGAAAATATTCCAGGCAGTAAAGACCTGCGCGGCTGGGACAACAAAAAATCTTTGGAAGAAAAAATTGGTCAGTTTATTTCTGCTATAAACAGTTTAACTCCGGGAACGTACGTTTTCATCGAACATCCGGGGCTGGATAATTCCGAAATGCGCTCGGCTATCTTTAATCACGATAATAACTTGGCCATTGACCGGCAGAGTGTAACAGATGTTTTCACTAACAAAAAAGTAATCTGGGCTTTACGCGACAAAAGGGTAAAACTGATTAGCTACACTGATGTAGCCGAGAAGAAATAGACATTTATTCTAGTCTTTTGTGGATCGTATTGTTGATCTCTCCCGTCGAATTCCGCTTCCGCCTTCTCTTTGTCCCTTTTTAAATTGATTTTAATACACTTATTTGATCGCTTTTCGGGGGAAGGTAATTGACAGTAGCATCATTCTACCCTATATTGCAAACGTTTGCGGTGGGATACCTGAAATGAAACTTATTACAATAACTGATATAGCCAAAAAGTTGGGCATTGCCCCTTCAACGGTATCCCGGGCGTTGAGAGACCATCCGGATATCAGTGAAGAGACCAAAAATCGAGTGAAAAAGCTCGTCAGAGATTCACGGTATACGCCTAATGCGATTTCGGACAGCCTGCGAAATCGTCGAACCACAAATATCGGCGTCATTATTCCTGAGATTGCTCACGATTGATTTGCAAAGGCGGTGAGCGGAATTGAAGAAATCGCCTACCACGCCGGTTACACAACTCTGCTTTGCCAATCGAACGAAGATTACGAAAGAGAAGTTGTGAACTCGAATATGTTGTTGAAACAGCGAGTTGCCGGTATCATTGCTTTAATTTCTCAGAATACAAAGAGCAGCGATCATTTCCAGAAACTGATCGATTATGGCGTTCCCATTGTTTTTTTTGACCGTGTCTGCGAAGATATACGCGCAAATAAAGTTGTCATCGATGATACAAATAGTGCCTTTAACGCTGTTCGTTATTTGATAGAAAGAGGGTATACAAAAATCGCCCATTTTGCCGGACCAAAACAATTAGAAATTTGTCGAAGAAGACTGAACGGTTATGTAACGGCTTTTAAGCAAGCTGGTCTTCCTGTTCATGATGAACTTATTCGGTTCGGGGGTATGTACGAAGAAGATGGATACAATTCCATGGATTTTCTGATCAAAAAAAACACTATCCCTGATGCAATCTTAGCCGTCAATGATCCGGTTGCGATCGGTGCGCTGCAAAGAATTAAGGAAGAAGGGCTGAACATTCCAAACGATATCGGCCTGATAGGCTTTTCGAATAATCAAATTACGAGCGTCGTAAGCCCGCCGCTCACAACAATCAATCAACCTTTTTACTCTATGGGGAAAAAAGCCGCAGAGATTTTGCTTGAGATGATCGGAGGGAAAGCTGAAAACAATATCATCGCTACGGTTACTTTGGAAGCGGAATTAGTTATTCGGGGTTCAACAAAATAATTTTCTGGGAAGCTCCTTTAATAAAAGTTTAGGGACCAACAGTATGAAAAAATCCGGCTTTCTTCTTGCCTTCTTTGTATCAATCAGTTGTTATGCACAAAAATTCGACGGCCTTGCCCTGACCCCTCCAATGGGCTGGAACACTTATAACACGTTCGCAGGAAACTTTAACGAAAAAATAATTCGTGATATGGTGGATGTTATTGCCTCATCGGGCATGAGAGACGCCGGTTACAGGTACATCATCATCGATGACAATTGGACAAGCACCCGCGATAGCCTCGGCTTTCTTACCGTCGACACAGTGAGATTCCCTTCAGGGTTGAAGGCATTATCCGACTATATCCATTCCAAGGGCTTAAAACTTGGTCTTTATTCCGATGTTGGGTATCAAACATGCGGCGGTTTTGTTGCAAGCCGCGGACATGAATTCCAGGATGCACTGATGTTTGCGCGTTGGGGATGCGATTACTTAAAGTACGACTGGTGCGCTTCCGATGGGCTTAACGCGGTCGGTGCGTATACAACGATGAGAGACGCAATTTATGCGGCAAAAAGGCCTATGGTCTTCAGCATGTGCGAATGGGGAAATAACATGCCATGGGAATGGGCCGGATCGGTCGGCCACCTTTGGAGAACCACAGGCGACATCACTTCCTGCTGGGACTGTATTGATACTCACGGCGGCAAATATAATTCGTGGGGAGTGATGTACATCCTCGACATGCAGGACAGTCTCCGAAAATACGCCGGACCCGGGCATTGGAATGATCCGGACATGCTCGAAGTCGGAAATGGAAGCCTGACGCTTACCGAGAGCCGGGCGCACTTTTCTTTATGGGCGATGCTCGCGGCTCCATTGATCGCAGGAAATGATTTACGAAAAGTGTCGAAGGATGTTCTCAATATTCTGACGGACAAAGAAGTCATTTCCATCGACCAGGATTCATTGGGCATTCAAGCTTTTCGTCAAAGCAAAATCGACAGCTTGGAAATTTGGTACAAGCCTCTCAAAAACGGCGACTGGGCTTTGTGCTTTTTTAATCGCGGTTCAAAACCCGTCGACGTTAACTACGACTGGAAAAAGCAGGTCATCTACGATGACGTTGCAAAATTAGAATTACACTTTAACAAACAATCATATACTTTGCGCGATCTTTGGTCTAAAAAAGAAATCGGAACAACCGGCAAACCTCTTACGTCAAAGCTCCTCTCGCACGATGTCCTCTTGCTGAGACTGCAAAAATAAAAGAATAAGGGAAAATATGTCCCGCCAGCTTTGTATGTTTATGTCTCTTGTCCTTGCCGGCAGTTGGTTCGGCAATTGTTACGCTCAGGGGACTGATTTCAAATGGTCGGTAACAACTGCAAATAGTTTTATCGCGAAATATCCGAACCCCGACAGTATTCATTGGATCGGCCAGAGTAACCATTTTAGCTGGCAAGCCGGATATACGATGTTTGCGATGGAAAAAATGTGGCGTGCAACCGGCGACGTGAAATATTTCAACTATATAAAAAGATATGTCGATCAACAGGTAGATGACCGGGGAAACATACCCGGATTTGCCTCCACCGCATTGGATAATTTCCTCCCGGGGTATGCCATTATTTTTATGTACGAACAAACGCACCTTAAAAAGTACAGGATCGCGGCGAAAACAATCCGGGATGGATTTATAAATTATCCCCGGAATTCCGACGGCGGGTTCTGGCATGGAAACTGGGCGAAACATCAAATGTGGGTCGACGGTGTTTTTATGGGACAAATGTTCCTCGTCCGTTACGGCAAAGTCATCGGCGACAACTCCTATGCCTTTAACGAAGTCGCCAAGCAAATGACGCTCGTAATTTCTCATTGCCTCAAACCCAACGGCCTGCTGCTGCATGGATGGGATGAAAGCAAAGAAGCAAGCTGGGCGAATAAAAAGACCGGCCTCGCTTCCGAAGTATGGAGCGAAGGACTAGGATGGTTTGCCGTGCTCATTGCTGACGTTTTTGACTACCTGCCGAAAGACAATCCCAATTACAACAACCTCCTCTCAACTCTTCGCAATTTATGTGAAGGACTGAAAAATGTTCAGGATGCCAAAACCGGAATGTGGTGCCAGGTGGTCGACAAACCCAATCTACCGGATAACTGGAACGAAACTTCGGGAACGGGCATGTTTCTTTATCTCATAAAAAAATCCATCGAAAAGGGGTATATCAACAAACAAGAGTTTGATCCCGTCGTTACAAAAGCGTATCAGGGCATTATTAAAAAAGCAAAAGTAAACGCTGCGGGTTTGGTTGATATCTATGATTGCAGCAGCATCGGCATCATGGATGATTACAAAATGTATGTCAGCCAGCCGAAAGAAGTCAATACGTTTGCGGGAGTAACCTCTTTCATTCTCGGCACGCTTAGTATGGAAGGGCTATATCTATAGCTGCGACCTCCACACGCCAATCTTCTGAACGGAGTTTTATTATGATACAGTTGAAGACGGTTTTATTTTTCTTATTCATTTTTATAGTATGTACCAATACACAAACAAAAAATTCACCAGAACAACTGCCGGGAAAGGGATTAAGTCAACACCCATTTCTGTATGTAGGAGAGTGGGATATGCGCCATCCCGAAGCTCAGTCCATGTTCCTTGTCCGGGACGGCAAACTTGTTTGGAAATATTCGAAACCTATGCGCACCCTTTCCGGGTCCATCCAGGAGTTTGATGATGCCACACTGCTTTCCAACGGCAACATCGTTTTTGCATGCATGTCCGGCGCCGGAATTATCACTCCCGAGAAAAATCTCGTGTGGGAATTCCATTGTCCCGAGGGGACAGAAACACATTCATGCCAGCCCATCGGCAAAGACAGCGTCTTGATGGTGCTCAACGGCAACCCGGCGAAGGTGCTGATCGTCAATACGGCTGAGAATAAAATCCTGAAAGAGATTGTGATCCCAACAACGACGACAAATACTCATGTGCAGTTTCGTCATGTGCGGATCACTCCAAAAGGCACAATCATGGTTCCTCTCATGGCAGAAAACAAGGTGGTCGAATTCACTTTGGATGGCAAAGAAATTTGGTCCGTTTCTGCCAAATGGCCTTGGTCGGCAATTCGATTACGCAACGGGAATACATTAATTTCAGGAGACGGGAATGGCTATACGCGCGAAGTTAATCCTGCCGGGGAAACAGTGTGGGAACTTACGCAGGCCGATGTCCCCTTCAAGCTCTATAATAATCAAACAGCCAACAGGCTCGCGAATGGAAACACGGTTATAAGCAACTGGTGCGCAAGCAATAACAAAACAGAAGAATGGGCAGGCACCGTCCAAGTGTTCGAAGTAACCCCCGATAAAAAAGTTGTGTGGGAATTATCATCGTGGAACAACCCCGATCTCGGACCAAATACGTACATCCAGCTTCTCGACGAGCCCGGAAATCCCGACAACGGTGAATTACAGAGATAAAGCGGATTGTAGAACGAATACCTTTGAGCAAAGCGCGAACGCTTCTGTCTATTCTCAATAGAAATTATGAAAATAACAAACCTGATTATCGCTGTATTCCTTTTTCTCGCAAAGGTAAATATTGCTTACACCGCCCAGCCCGATACTCTTCGGGTTATGCATTCATTTGTATGCACCGATTATACCGGAGGAAATGTTTATATTATTTCGGAATTTGGCAAAATAGAATGGACATATCCTGCAACGCGATGCAATGATATTTGGATCCTTCCAAACGGAAATCTTTTATTCAATGCGGGCAACGGAGTAAAAGAGGTTACACGAACAAAGGAAGTTGTTTTTTCTTACGAGTCTCGAAGCGAAATTTACGCCTGCCAGAGGCTGCCGAGCGGCAACACGTTCATCGGTGAATGCAATTCCGGGCGATTGTTAGAAGTTTCGCCGGATGGAAAGATTGTAAAACAGATAAAACTGCTTCCCGATTCGGTAGACGGCGGGCATTCCTATATGCGCAACGCGCGAAAGCTGCAGAACGGACATTATCTTGTTGCACATTACGGTTTGGATAAAGTGTGTGAATATGATTCTACCGGCACTCTCATTAAAGAAATACCAATCAAAGGAGGCCCGCATTCTGTCATCCGTTTACCGAATGGCCGTACACTCATCGCCTGTTCCGACCATAACGGCGATCCTCGGGTTGTCGAAGTTGATACGTCCGGCACCATTACCTGGCAATTATCAAAGAATGAATTGCCGGGAATTGAATTAAAGTTTATGGCGGGAATGCAATGGCTGCCCAACGGGAATCTCGTTCTCACGAATTGGCTGGGACATAATCAATTCGGAAAAGCACCGCATGCTTTTGAAATTACACGCGACAAAAAAGTAGTGTGGATATATAACGATGATTCCGTTCTAAAAACGATGTCGAGCATCCAACTATTAGATGTGCCCGGCAATGCAATTACCGGCGAAATATTCCACTAAGAACACGAAGTCACACGAAGGGTTAGATTTGCTTGTGAGATTAAATTTGTTCTTTTTCGTGCCCCTTCGTGTTCTTCGTGGATTGAAAAGGATTCATCAGCAATGAAAACAACCAGCGCAACCCTTCTCCTCTCCGCTTTTGTCTCCGCGGTATTTATCCCGCCGGCAAGTCCGGCGCAAACGAAAATGGTTTTCAGCGTTCGGTACTACGGCGCCAAAGGAGATGGTAAAACTGTGGACTCTCCGGCGATCAATTCAGCAATCGAAGCTGCTGCGGAAAACGGCGGCGGTACGGTGTATTTTCCTGCGGGTGATTATCTCTCCGGTTCCGTTCATTTGCAAAGCAATATCACGCTTTACCTCGACAACGGCTGCACAATCATTGCCGTCTCGGAAAATCCCGAAGTGAACTATGACCAAGCGGAAAAAAGTATTAACGAAACATATCAAGATTATGGACATAGTCACTGGCATAATGGATTGATCTGGGGGGATAGTCTTCACGACATATCGATCGTCGGCCCGGGTAAAATTTACGGAAAGGGCCTGTTAAAAGATTGGATGAAGGATGGCAAAACTGCCGATAAGACGATCAGTCTCTACCGATGCAGAAATGTCGTCTTAAGAGATTTTACGATGTCTCATGGCGGATGGTTTGCCATCCTTGCTACCGGAGTTGATAACCTTTCGCTCGACAACCTTAAAATAGATACGAATAGGGACGGAGTCGATATTGATTGCTGCAAGAACGTGCGCGTCTCCAATTTGTCTGTTAACTCGCCGTATGACGATGGAATTTGTTTGAAAAGTACTTTCGCGCTCGGTTATGCACGAGCTACGGAAAATGTTACGATCACAAATTGCCAGCTCAGCGGTTATGATGAAGGGTCACTGTTGGACGGAAGCTACAAACGCTCCAACAACTCTCAATACGGTTCCCATCCAACCGGACGCATAAAATTCGGTACGGAATCCAACGGCGGATTCAAGAATATCACGATCTCTAATTGCGTGTTTGATTACTGCAGAGGATTAGCCCTGGAAACGGTCGACGGCGGATTTCTGGAAGATGTCGCCATTACCAATATTACGATGCGAGATATCGTCAACGATCCGATTTTTTTGAGACTTGGAGCAAGGATGCGCGGACCGGAAGGAACGCCAGTCGGCAACCTGAGAAGAGTTACCATAAGCAACATTATCGTCTATAATGCGGATCAATCGTACGCATGCACGATTGCTGGATTGCCGGGTCATCCTATCGAAAATATTCACTTGAACAATATCCGGATCTATTATAAAGGCGGAGGTACTAAAGCACAAGCAGGAAGAGAAATACCCGAGAATGAAAACAAATATCCCGAACCGGGTATGTTCGGCGTAGCGTCGGCATACGGTCTGTTCATCCGACATGCAAAAAATATTACAATCGATGATGTTGAGTTCAATATTTTGGAACCCGATCATCGGCCAGGCTTATTGTTTGATGATGTCAGCGGCATTGACCTGCGCAATGTAACGGTTCAACGAACGGATGACTCAAATGCTATTATCCTAAAGAATGTTACCGATTTTATCATACTCCAAAGCCGGGGCATTGAGGATCAGAGGATCGCGGTTGCAAAAGAAAAAGGCTTTTAATGAACGCGTTAGACATAACGAATAATTTGGGGCTTACTCACTCATGCTATTCAAAAATCCATTTTTGACACACTCCCGCCCCCTCTCGCTTGCGCTACACGCTTACGCACAGAGGGGAGTGGCAGGGCAAGTCCCCTCTGTGCCCTGCTCGCGCGATGGCGAGAGGGGATTTAGGGGTGTGTCTTTTGTTTGGTGGAATACCTCTTTCATAAATTCTTCAGAATGCGCAGCATCAGTTACATCTCAGATTTAAATGGAAAATACTCTGCTCTGCAAATAATCAAGGGTGTAAACAATGAAATCGAAAACTATATACGCGATCATTGTAATATCATTTTTGACCGCCGCTCCAATGGCGGGACAAACTCAGGAGCAGTCTTCTCCAAGAGAAAAACTCTTAATGGATTTCGGCTGGCGTTTTGCCCTCGGACATGCCTACGACATAAAAAAGGATTTCGATAACGGCAGCGGTTACTTCTCATATTTTGCAAAGACGGGGTACGGCGACGGAGCCGCAGCAAAAGATTTTGACGACCGCGGCTGGCGAATTCTTGATGTACCCCATGATTGGTGTGTTGAACTTCCTTTCGACAGCCTTGGCAGTTATAGCCACGGATACAAAGCGATGGGACGCAATTTTCCTCAAAACAGCGTAGGCTGGTACCGCAAGAAGTTTTCAATACCGGAATCCGACCTCGGTAAACGCATCTTTGTCGAATTTGACGGAGTGTTTCGCAATTCGATCGTTTGGGTCAACGGTTTTTATCTCGGCACCGAACACAGCGGTTACGTCGGCTTCAGTTACGATATTTCCGATTACCTCAATTACGGCGGCGATAATGTTGTTGCCGTGCGCGT
>Ga0224520_1000275_pt1 | contig 16601 bp, 9 predicted proteins | sample CFST25metaG_2_FD_180684 | JGI IMG/M metagenome (GOLD analysis project Ga0224520, IMG submission 180684) | Peat soil microbial communities from Stordalen Mire, Sweden - C.F.S.T-25 | ecosystem: Environmental > Terrestrial > Soil > Wetlands > Peat | place: Sweden: Norrbotten County, Stordalen Mire... | reverse complement strand
AAGCGGCCTATGAGATGCTGCCCCCGTCTGAAAAGCGGCTGGGCCACCTGCTGGCTGGGCAGTACCTGGAGCAGACTGGCGAGCGCCAGGGCATCGTGCTGGCCGACCACTTCGAGCACGCAGGTGAAAAGCCGCGCGCCATCCACTGGTTGGGCGCAGCCGCCCAGCAAGCCCTGGACGCAGATGACTTGCCGGAAGCGCTCGCGCGCGTCGAGCGGGCCGTGAACCTGGGCGCCGCAGGCGAAGAATTGTGCGCCATGAGGGTCGTCGAGTCGCAAGCGCGGTACTGGCACGGCGAATACGCGGAGGCAGAAGCAGCAGCACGCGAGGCGCTGTCATCCAAGGTACCGAAGACCAGGTTGGACGCCCTGAGCGCGCTCTTCGACGGACTTGGTCCACAGGCCAGGTATGCCGAGATTGCCACGCTATTCCGCGACCTAGATCGACCAGCAGCCCCTGAACTGCTGAATCCGTGGCTTCGCTGCGTCGAGGGCGCGACTGCCTACCTTGCCGTCAGTGGCGACAGCGAAGTTCGAACGCGCACCCTGGCGCTCTTGGAAGAGTCTAGGGAGCGGCTGGAGCCGATTCTGATCGGACGGGCTGAGACCATGAGGGCGCACATAGCGGGGAACAGAGGCAAGCCAGCCGAAGCCGCCATAGGCTTCAGGCGCGCGGCTGAGTACTACGAGAGCATCGGCCACCGGCGAGTCGCTTGCGAGGCTCTCGGGAACCTGGGCCTATACCTCCTCGATGTCGGTCGACTTGAGGAGGCAGAGGCTTGTTCGCGGCAGGTCTTGGCCACGGCGCAAAGAATGGATCTCAAGTACATGCTTGGGAATGGCTTCAACGTGCTCGCCAACATCCTCGCCTTCCTGGGATCTCTCGACGAGGCTCGATCGGCCGGCGGGCAAGCTCTTGCCATAACCCGCGCGCAGAACGATCGACGCTTCCAGGGATACGCGGAGGCGTATCTATCGGTGACCGAGTGTCTAGCAGGCGACTACGCGCGTGCCGAGAGCTATGCACGCGCTGCTGTGACGACATGGGAGACTGTGCTTTCGGTCCGGCCCTTCGCGAGCGCGTTGCTGGCTCGTGCCCTCCTAGCGCAAGGGCGCCTAGTCGAGGCTCTGTCCAGCGCACGTGATGCGTATTCCCAGCTTGAGAGCCTTGGTGCCGTGGACGATGGCGAGGCGACGATACGAGTGGTTCTGGCCGAGTGCCTGATAGCGGTTGGAGACAGGCTCGCGGCTCAAGAGGTTGTCGAGAGGGCAGCCAACCGTATTCTAGCGTCGGCAGAAACGATCGAGGACACCGCAAGTCGAGAGTCGTTCCTCACGCGTATCCCCGATCACCGCCGCATCCTCGAACTCGCACGCGAGCTGCGCGCTGCGAAGATCTGACCCCAGAACGCAAAACGCCGCCCGTAGGCGGCGTTTGGGCGAGTACCTATACAGCGATTACCTTGGGAACCTCGCTCCGCCACTACGTACTCGGGACTTAACCTTGATGCCGGATGTCTTCTTCATGGTGGATCTCCTGATACCGGCTGAAATCCGCCGGTTGGGCCTGATGCTTGCCCAAGAAGACGCATCTTGCAAGTCAAATCTATGACGGTTCGTCATGTTATTGACGATTTCTGCATATCGTCACCATAAACATAAATACTTTCAAAGCACTATGGAGCAGACCACTTCACAGTTAACAGTATATTCACATCCGTCACCCTATTGACGCTTTGTCAACAGAGTGACGATTGCATAGCGTTATCTGGTGCAGCTAGCAGCCTCCGTCAACACCGCCAGCCCCCCAACGGAGCGAGTCGGGCATGGGTACCGCCCAACTCGCAACCTGACCAGAAACATGGTCTAATTGGCTGATGAAGCCGGTCAACATCCAGCAAGCAAAGACCCATTTGTCGCGCTATCTAAAACGCGTCAACCGCGGTGAATCGCTCGTCATTTGCGACAGAAACGTCCCCGTGGCCGAACTCCGTCCGCTGAGTGATTCCGCCAAGCCCAAGCGACCCTTGGGAGCCCTGCGCGGCGCCGTCTTGCACATGGCGGACAACTTCAACGAGCCGCTCTCAGCAGAGGGACGTGGGTGAGATTGGGCAAAGCGGACACACGCCACGAAGCTAACTCACCGCGCGATCCTCAATTCCCCAAACCAGATGGGCTCCTCGTGCACGCCGCCGCGCCCGCCCTCGACCGGACTGCTCGTGCGCGCCGCGTGCCCTGCCGCCTCACAAGCTCAAGGCACGAAGTTACAGTATTCAGTCATTCCGCCGCAGCCGTCGTCCTGCGGGCCGTGAACAGTCACCGGGTAGTCGTCACAGGTCTTTGGCGTGCAGCATACGCCGCAATCGGAAGTCAGACCGCCGCAGCCGTCGGGCTGCAGGCCGCAAGTACCCGTCGGATAGTCCGCACAGGTGAGTGGCGTGCAAGTGCCGGTTCCCGCGCAGAAGATGGCACAGGCCTCACCCGCGTCGGCGCCCTGGGTCTGGTCGCCGTCGTGGCCCATGATCTGAAGCCGGTACGAGTGACCTGAAATGAGGCCAACCTCATACTTCACCTCCATCCCATAGCCCTTCCCGGTCTTGCCTGACCCGGGGCACAATTTGCCAGCTCCGCTGCAAGGGCACTGAGCACTGACGCTAGCGGGTATCGGGTCCGACCCGGCACCGAGAGTCCAGTAATTCATCGCCTTCGGGTCGGGGCCGGGCGTGTTGCCAGTGGCTGACTTCCAGGTGCCGAAAACCGCAATCGGGTCATAGGCCGTGCCGCCTGTCTGCTGGTCGCCGGTCTTGCAGTCCGGGTCGAAGGTGATATCGGTGACATACAGCGTTGGCCGCATGGGCCGCCCCACGGTGTCGTTGCAACTTGGATCGCCGAGCTGCGGGTAGTACATCGCGCCTGGGTTCGAGGGCATCGCCGACACCGGATAGGTCGTGGTGGCGCAGCCCAGCGTCATCGCGTGCTCGTCATTGAAGTATGCCTGAATCTGCGCCGGGTCCTTGCCCCCGCCCGCTGCATAGATCCCGCACATGATTGTGCTCTCGTTGAAAGTGGTGGCGACATAGCCACAATTGTCAAGCGTCGAGGTTGCGGCGGGCACCGTCACCCCGGGAGTGCAGGTGGCAATCCCAGTCCCGGTGCAGGTTCCGCCTACGCTAGTCGAGGACCCAGTGCAATCCGTGCCATCGCAGCAAAGACTCGGCCTCGGGTCAGTCTGGGGCGTACAAGTGAGGCCAGTGGCACAAGCCCCCCGGTCATCGCAAAGACATCCTTTTGAGCCGGCGATACAAGTCGTGAGCAGGCCACTGGTTCCCGGAAGGCCACCGGTGTTGGAGTTGCCGCACACGCTAGATACGCCGCCACAGCCGCAGCATTGGGTCGGGTCCGAGCAGGTCCCGCAATCGATGGTCCCACCGCAATTATCCGATATGGGCCCGCAGCCTTGCCCCAAAGGCGACGCGCAGTCCGCGACTGTGAGAGGTATGCAAGGGGTACATTCGTTGGGCGTTATAGTGCCGCACAGGCTCACATCGCAATTGTCGTAACCGCAGGGGATGAGTGCGCCACAATCGTCAACAATGTTGCCGCAGCTAGTTGACGTGCAGACCGTGGCGGCGCCACAGGCTTTGCTTCCGGCAGTCCCCGATTGCCCGGCAAGGCTGGACGGAATGATGATCATCCCCCCGAGTGCCGGGGCGCCGCCGCCCTGGCTCACGCCGCCGTTGCCACCGCTGTTGCCGGCACCGCCGCCGCCCGGATTTCCTCCCGAAGCAGTGACACCTCCGGTGGGTGAGCAGGCACCGAGCAAAATGATGATCCCCAGAGCACTCAGTTTCGTGAGGTTTGTCATTTTTTGACCCCTAGCTACGACATTGGGACGCCCATCGCCGCCCGCTAATCATTACTTAGACCTCCCAACAAACAAAGCCAACAGAAAAGAGGGATCGTCACGTGTCGTAACTTCTTGCGACGATGCTGCTCGTTCCCCCTCATCTTGTAACGCTCTGGAACAGCTTCGGATGAAATCGCAACGCGTAAGCGGAAGAGACACGGTTCTGGGCCGCAAGCGGGACAGCATGGCGCGCTGAGCTACACCACGCCTTGGGACGGACGGGTGCCGGGAGTGGCGAAGTGCTGGACTCACGGGAGCTCTCACTTGAGGGCCGTAATCTAGCCCACAATTGGAGCGTCTGGGCGACGGCGAACGGTGCGGAAAAAACCCAGGCCGACCTGGGTCGTGCTAGCTTCGCGCGATGCTCAAGACTCACATCAACGGCCGCAATCAAGGCGGCTCCCTCAGGTGTTCTCTCGCAATGATTGGGTTGGCAGTTCTGCTAGCGCAGGGTTGCGCTGCTGGCAAAGACAGCAACGGCACCGGCGGCGCAGCGGGCGGCAGCCTGCCGGCAACGGGTGGCCAGACTGGGTCCGGTGGAAGGGCAAGCGACGGCGGCTCGCTTGCCTTTGGCGGCTCCACGGCGGCCGGTGGATCGACCGCATTTGGCGGATCGCTTGCCCTTGGCGGATCGACGGCGACCGGCGGCTCGACCGCACGTGGTGGATCAACAGCGGCCGGTGGATCAACACCAACCGGTGGATCAACACCAACCGGCGGCGCGACCGCAGCGGGTGGCTCGACCGCGGCTGGCGGCTCGACCGCACCTGGCGGATCAGCAGCGGCCGGTGGATCGACACCAGCCGGCGGCTCGACCGCGCCGGGTGGCTCGACCGCACCTGGTGGCTCGACCGCGGCCGGCTCGACAGCGCCGGGCGGCTCGACAGCGCCGGGCGGCTCGACAGCGCCGGGCGGCTCGACAGGCTCCGGAACCGGCTGCTCAGGTGTCGCGATCACTTCAGACGCCACAGGCCATCTCGCATCCAATTCCATCGGAATCAACGGCAACTGGTTCTCCTATAGCGACACCGCCTCGAAAATAACTCCCGGCACTGGGAGTTTTCCGAACACGGGTGGCAAGATGTGTACATCGGGAACCATCACGACGACGGGGTATGGCGGCATCGGGCTCGAGCTGAACGATGCTGGTGGGCAGCAGCCATATAATCTAACCTTGCATGGAGTCAAAGGATTCTGCTTCCAGTTGTCGGGAACGCTTCCACCCGGGGGAGTCCGCTTTGCGTACGGCAAGAAGGGCGACGACAACGTCTTTTTCTCGACGGTCGCGACGACAGGCCAGAGCACGGTTCTGGCCTCGCTTCCGACCCTGGCCCAAGGATCTTGGGAGAAGACGGAAACCTGGGATCCCACGATGATTGCGATCATTGAGTTCCAGATTCCGACTTCCTCCACCGCACCAGCACCTTTTGACTTCTGCGTCGAAGGACTCACGGCAGTCACCCAATAGACATGTTCCAGTACCTGGCCCACCATTTTCGCGAAGGTTGAATCCCATGCAAACTAGATGGATTGAACGATCGAGATTGCGGTTTGATATTGTGCCCGCTTTGGCGCTGTTGTGCGCGGCGGGCATCAGCCTTGGCTGTTCCAGTAGTGGGACTGCTCAGAATAGCGGGGGCCAGGGCGGCGCGGGCAGCGGCGCGAACGGGAGCGGCGGCACCAGCGCAAGCGGCGGCAGCAGCGCGAGCGCAAGTGGCGCAGGTGGCGCCAGCACTGCCCCTGCGACCGGTGGCTCGACCGACCGCGGAAGCGGCGGGAGCGCCGCGGGTGGAACGGGTGCCACCGGCGGCACCAGCGCAGTGGGTGGCTCAGCCACCGGCGGCACCAGCGCAATGGGTGGCTCAGCCACCGGCGGCGCCAGCGTACTGGGTGGCTCGGCCACCGGCGGCGCCAGCGTACTGGGTGGCTCGGCCACCGGTGGCGCCAGCGCCATGGGTGGCTCGGTCACTGGCGGGAGCAGCCGAACGGGTGGCTCGACCACCGGCGGCGCTACTGCAACAGGTGGCACCGCCACAGCTGGGGCCGGCGCATCTGGTTCCGGAAACGGAGGTTCAGCCACCGGTGGCGCGGGCGGAGGGACGAAGGCACAAGGTGGAACAACCAGCACGGGCGGAGGCAGCGGCGGAAGCAGCGGCACAACGACCTGCGCGGCTCGGGTGATGTCGCTGAGTTCCAACGGAACCGGCTCGGCCGCCGACACTGCCTACGCTCACGTCGAAGTGGACATGAAAACCGATCTGCCTATTGGAAACTCACCGCGGACAGTCGAGTTCTGGGCCTTCATCAAGACAACGGACTGGGTCGGTGAAAAGAATGAAATCTACTATATTGGCCCGGCCACGGGAGCGACATCAGCCTCGACATTCGGTCTGGATTTCGGCACCAACGACGTAACAGGAAGCACGACCAATCACGCGACGCTGAACCCATTCACCAATGGACTCAACGACGACACTGGCGCTGACCTCGGAATCAATTCGTCAACCAACCAGTGGGTGCACGTCGCAATGACCTGGGATCAGACGGCGTTGGTAACCTATGTCAACGGTCTTCCCAAAATCACGAACAACGCAACTACTGCCGTCCCGAAACTCAATACCGCCCAATCGACCCTGTACATCGGCTGCAACCCGACCAACAAGAACTGCTTCAATGGCGAACTTGCCGAGTTCAGCGTGTGGAACGTGGCCCGCAGCGCTGCTGACATCCTGGCCGACTACAAGAAGCCGCTGGTGGGCAACGAAACTGGCTTGGTCGGTTACTGGAAGTTCGACGATGCGGCTGGTGCAACCATCGCGGCCGACTCCGTGACGACGTCCGGGCATACCGCACACAATGGCACGCTGACAGCTGACACGACGGCGCACGACCCGACGTTCAGCTCGCCGACATTGGCCGTGCCTCTGGTCTGTCCATAGGCAGTCTTCTAGGAGCGACGTCCAGTCTGTTCCGGCAGTCGGCGCTGCGCCCTAGTTAGAGCTTGTCGGGTAATTCCGGGCCGCCCGCAGGGCCGGCCCGCGGATGGCGGCTAGCGGGTCGCGTGGGCGAGGGCGGTAGCGAGTTCGTGTGGGGTACGCGGGAGGCGAACGGCGTACGGCGAGGGCGTGAGCGCTCCGGGTGCCGCGGGCCGCGGGTCGCTCACGCTCACGCCAGCCGCCCACGCTGGCCGCGTGCCGCGGGTCGCTCACGCTACCGCTACCGCTCACGCGGGCCGATCTGCGCTGGCCCGGAAGGCCGGTAGGCCAGGCCAGGTTCCTTGTGCATACCGTCAGTTGCTGACTCCACTTTTCCCTGTCCGCTGCCGAAACAAGAGAAGGCAGGGCAGCGTGACAGATGATGCACCAGGATCACGGCGCGACGAACGGGTCCGGCGAGTGACGGAAGAACAGGCCCCCGAGCCAAGTCCGCCTCGCCGGGTCGTCAGCATTCGCGGAGGGTTGCTGATTTCCTTCGCCCTCCTCGTGTTGTTGGTCTTGGGCAGCTTGTTGACGGCTTCGCTCGTCAGCACAGCGCGCCTAACGCGTGACGTTGCCGGGACCCTGATGTTCGCGTTGGGGCGAGATATGGACGTCCGACTGCACGATCTGTTCGATCCAATCGTGCAAAAAGCGGTCGAGGACTATGCGGCGATCCGGCAGGGGCGGTACTCGGCCAAGGACTCGGAGACGCGCCGGGAACTGCTAATGCCGGGGCTGTTTTCGCTGCCCAAGGTCGATTCCATGCTGCTCGCCGATCAGAGGGGCGCGCATCTTCTCATCGAACGCTACAGCGAGCCCGTCCGTCGTTCCGCTCTTCTCAGCCCCGTGTCGGACCGGCTGCCCGTGTCCGACCCTGGCCGCCTGCAGTTCCTCACGCGGGATTTCCGGCCCGCCGAATGGGGTGAAACCAGTCGCTGGGCGCTTTGGGAGAACAGCGGACAACGGTTGGTGCAGGAATGGACTCTCTCCCTGTCCGGCTACGACTTTCGGCAGCGCCCCTGGTACAAGGCGGCCATGGCAGCGTTTCGGGATCAAACCCTGCCCGAGGCGCACGCCGCCGCCTCTAGCCTGGTGGCATGGACCGATGTCTACCCGCTCTATACCGCGAAAAGCCCCAGCATCTCCGCGACCGTCGCCGCGCGCGACCCGTCGGGCGAAATCCTGATCGTTACCTACAATCTACCTCTGGACGAGATCGCACAGTTTACGACGTCAGCGCGACCGTCGCCGCGCGGGATGATGTTTGTGATGACCGATGACGGTAGGCTGCTGGGGCCGCCCCGGGGCGGCCGGAGCGAAGACGCCGCCAACCTGCCGTCGTTGCAACCGATCGCACAGGCCAGCTCTCCGAAGGTCGCGAAGGCGGTCTCGAAGTGGCAGGCTGACCACAGAAACCGGCCCGATCACTTTCGTCTCGCGCTCGACGGTGAAGCTTGGTGGTCGGAATTCACGCCCTTCGAGTTCGGCTCCCAGCAGCGTTTCTGGATCGGCGTGCTGCTCCCCGAGTCCGACCTCATTCCGGCGGCCAGACACTATCAGGGGGTGATCGCCGGAGTTGGCCTGCTGGCCCTGCTCGCCGCGGCCTTGCTGGCGCTGAGCCTCGCCCGCTGGTTCTCGAAACCCCTGGCCCAACTGGCCGCGCAAAGCCGGCGTATCGCCTCGCTCGACCTGACCGAAGCCGCACCAGTGCGCTCCCACCTCACCGAACTCGATCTGCTGTCCGTCACGCTCGGCTCCATGAGCGATTCCCTGCGTAGGCACATCGCAGAACGCGAGCTATCCCGTCAGGAGGGACACGCGCGCAAGCTCGAAGCGGTCGGTCAACTAGCCGCGGGCATAGCCCATGAAATCAACACGCCGGCGCAGTACGTGGGGGACGGCATACACTTCCTAATGGAGGCATTTGAAGGCTATCGGAAGCTCGTGAGCCAATACCAGCGGGCCGTGGAAGCTCTTGCGACGGCCGGCGGGTGTGAAGCGCTGGTCAGCGGGATCCGGGAGACAGAAAAGGACATCGACCTTTCCTACCTCGACGCGAATGTGCCTGACAGCTTCGCGAGCTGCCAGGACGGCATCTCGCGGATCTCGACCATCGTGCGGGCGATGAAAGAATTCTCACATCCTGACCAGAGGGAGAAGGCCCCTGCCGACTTGAACCAGGCCTTGCAGACCACACTCGCCGTCGCCAAGAACGAATACAAGTACGTGGCTGACATCACGACCGAGTTCGGCGACCTGCCGCCCGTTCTCTGCCATGTGGGTGACTTGAACCAGGTCTTCCTGAACCTGATCGTCAACGCGTCCCATGCCATCGGCGACGTGGTGGGCAAAGGAGGGACCAAGGGCACGATTCGAATTACCACTTCGAGAGAAGACAACTTGGTGCGCATCGATGTTGCCGACACAGGGTCAGGAATTCCAGCAGCGGTCCGCCCGCGAATCTTCGATCCATTCTTCACCACCAAAGAGGTGGGCAAGGGCACTGGCCAAGGCCTGGCCATCGCCCGTTCCATCGTCGTGACCAAGCATCACGGCTCCCTGACCTTCGACAGCGAGGTAGGCCAAGGGACCACGTTTACGATCCGTCTGCCGATTGACAGTCCATAGGTGCCTGCCAAGTCCGGGTCGGCATATGCAGCCGGGTCCGTCAGGGCTACTTGTCCCACGGGACGGCGTGCCTATTCTGGAGCTAGGGAACTAACCATGCGGCTCGATAAATTTACCATCAAGGCTCAGGAGGCCCTCGCGGCGGCCCATGCGACGGCCGAGCAGCACGCGCATCAGGAGGTCACGCCCGAGCATGTATTGCGGGCGCTGCTGACCCAGGAGGAGGGCGTCGCCCTTGCGGTGCTACGCAAGGTGGGCGCGGATCCCGACGGGCTTCTGCGCAAGGTCGACGAGGCGCTGGCGGCACAGCCGCAGGTGCGCGGCAACACGGCGGAGGCCTACGTGGGCCGTCGCATGAAGGACTTGCTCGACGAGGCGGCTCGCCAGTCCGACGAATTCAAGGACGAGTACGTATCGAGCGAGCACCTGTTGCTGGCGCTTCTGTCCAAGGATCTGGGGGCGGCCTCGCGCACGCTGCGCGAGGCGGGCGTGGACCGCGACACTGTTCTCAAGGCGCTGGCCGAGGTCCGCGGCAGTCAGCGGGTCACCGATCCGGACGCTGAACAGCGCTACCAATCGCTGGCCAAGTACACGCGCGATCTCACCGAGCTGGCCCGCCAGGGCAAGCTGGACCCGGTCATCGGTCGCGACGAGGAGGTGCGCCGGGCCATGCAGGTGCTCTCCCGCCGCACCAAGAACAACCCGGTGATCATTGGCGAGCCAGGCGTGGGCAAGACCGCCATCGTGGAGGGCATTGCCCAGCGGATCGCCGCCGGCGATGTACCTGAATCGCTCAAGCGCAAACGCATTTTGGCGCTCGATCTCGGCTCGCTGGTGGCAGGCACCAAGTTCCGCGGTGAGTTCGAGGACCGGCTCAAGGCGGTGCTGAAGGAGATCGCGGCGGCCGAAGGCCAGGTCATCCTTTTCATCGATGAGCTCCATACCCTGGTCGGCGCAGGGGCAGCCGAGGGCGCGGTCGACGCAGCCAATATGCTCAAGCCGGCCCTGGCGCGCGGCGATTTGCGCTGCATCGGCGCCACGACGCTCGACGAATACCGCAAGCGCATCGAGAAGGACAAGGCGCTGGAGCGTCGGTTTCAGCCTGTGATGGTGGGCGAGCCTTCCGTGCACGACACGGTGGCGATCCTGCGCGGCCTGAAGGAACGCTACGAGATCCACCACGGGATCCGCATCCGCGACAGTGCCCTGGTGGCGGCGGCGCGGCTCTCGCACCGCTATATTTCGGGCCGGCAATTGCCTGACAAGGCCATCGACCTGGTCGACGAGGCAGCCAGTCGCTTGAAGATGGAGCTGGACTCGCTGCCCGAGCCCATAGACCAGTTGGAGCGCAGCCTGACCAGCCACCTGATGGAGCAATCGGCCCTGGCCAAGGAGGGCGACGAAACCTCCCGCAACCGTCTGGCCGACGTGGAGTCCGAGATCGCCGAGTTGCGCGAGCGGGTCGACAGCATGAAGCTCACCTGGCAGCGCGAGAAACAGGTCATCGTCGAGCTGCAGAAACTGAAGAGCGAGATCGAGGAGGCCAAGACGCAAGCGCAGCTTCTGCAGCGACAGGGCGACCTGGGGCGCGCGGCCGAGGTTCGCTTCGGCCGTTTGCCCGAGTTGGAGAAGAAACTCCAGGCCAAGAACCAAGAGCTGGCGGCCGCGCAGAAGAACGGCTCGTTCCTCCGCGAGGAAGTCACCGAGGACGATATCGCCGCTGTGGTGTCCAAGTGGACCGGCATTCCCGTGGAAAAGATGCTGGAGGGAGAGCAGGCCAAGCTGACCAACATGGAGGCGCGCCTGCACGAGCGCGTGGTGGGCCAGGATCGGGCGGTCGAGGCCATCGCGAACGCGGTTCGGCGCGCGCGTGCCGGCCTGCAAGACCCCAACCGTCCCATTGGCTCGTTCATCTTTTTGGGGCCGACGGGAGTGGGCAAGACTGAGTTGGCGCGCGCGCTGGCTGCCTTCCTCTTCGACGACGAAAACCATGTCGTGCGCATCGACATGTCCGAGTACATGGAGAAACACAGCGTCTCGCGCCTGCTTGGGGCGCCTCCCGGCTATGTCGGGTACGAAGAAGGCGGCCAGCTCACCGAAGCGGTGCGCCGGCGGCCCTATTCGGTGGTGCTCTTCGACGAGATCGAAAAGGCGCACGCCGATGTCTTCAACGTATTTCTGCAACTGCTCGACGATGGGCGGCTGACCGATGGCCAGGGTCGCACGGTCGATTTCCGCAACACGGTGGTCATCATGACCTCCAACGTCGGCAGCAAACGCTTACTTGGCGATCCGCCCGACACCGAGGGTGTCATGGATGACCTGCGCCGCACCTTCCGGCCCGAGTTCCTCAACCGGGTCGACGACATCGTTCTCTTCGAACGTCTGGGCCGGGCGGACCTGGACCGCATCGTCGACCTGCAGATCGAACGCTTCCGCAAGCTTCTGCGTGAGCGCGATATTGGGATCGAGTTGGCCCCGGCGGCGCGGTCGTTTCTGGCCGACAAGGGATTCGACCCGGTCTACGGCGCTCGCCCGCTCAAGCGCGCCATCACCACGTACCTACAGAACCCTCTGGCTCGGCGTCTGATTGCTGGTGAATTCGTATCGGGTGAGACCGTGTGGGTCACGCGCGCAGGCGACGAGCTGGGCTTCAGTCTCAAGCCAACCGCGGCTTCAACCGCTGTAAGTTAGTGGGACCGATGAAGGACCTCTACAAAATCCTGGGCGTTCCCGAAGATGCGAGCGCGGACGCGCTCAAGAAGGCGTACCGCAAGCTGGCCAAGGAGAATCACCCGGACGCCACCGGGGGCGACAAGAAGAAGACTGAACGCTTCAAGGAAATCAACGAAGCCTACACGGTTCTCTCCGACCAGCAGAAGCGGCGCGAGTACGACCGGTTGCGGACTGCGCCCGTGGGCGCGGACGGCATGCCCGAGGGTTTCGACCCGGACACCTTCGCGCAGGTTTTCGGTGGGGGCAGCGGTGGCGCGCACATGGACGGCTTTGGCGATCTGGGCGACATGTTTGCCAATCTGTTCGGAAACGCCCCACCCTTTGCGCGAGGTCGGGGCCGCGGCCGTGCCCAGGCGCGGGGCGCAGACATGGTGGGCAGCCTGGAGGTGACGTTCAAGGACGCTGCCCTCGGTGGGCGACAGAGCCTTCGCTCAGGCAGTGGGGCATCAGTGAACGTCAACATACCCGCTGGCGTCGAGACCGGGGCTCGCCTGCGCGTGCCTGGCCAGGGCGGTCCCGCTCCCAAGTCAGGCCAGCCGGGTGACCTTTACCTGGACATCGTGGTGCAACCGGATCTCCATCTGCGCCGCAATGGGGACGACGTGGAGTTGGTTCTGCCTCTCACGTTGGGTGAGGCTGTGCTCGGTACGCAGATCGATGTCCCAACCTTGGAAGGGACAGTCAGGCTGACCATCCCACCGGGCACGTCCAGCGGCGCCAAACTGCGCCTGCGCGGGAAGGGAATCAAACGGCCCGAGGGTGGCCGTGGGGACCAGCTTTGCCGTGTCGAGATCGTCGTCCCGCGTCTCAAACCTGATGACGTCGAATCCCATCGCCTGGCCGAGGAGCTGGAAAAGCGTACCCGACCGGCAAGAATCCGAGCCTTCTAATGCAACCTGACATCCATGGCATCAACACGGCTGGCTACAGCGACGATTTTTCGGCGCTCGCGGGCTTGCGGTTCCTGCTCTGCCGGCCTAGTTTTGAAGGAACAAGATGACGCCCCCCGAAGGCTCACGATCGCTTCCTCTGCTTTCGCTGCGGAACCTGGTTCTGTTTCCTGGTGCCGTGATGCCCGTAGAGATCGGACGCCTGTCGTCGCTGCGGCTGATCGAGAGCCTGCCGGGCAAGGGGGTTCACCTCCTGGTCGGAACGCAGAAGGACGCGGATGTGGAAGAGCCGGCGGGCGCGGACCTGTATGGTGTTTGCGTCGAGGGCGAGGTCGTGCGCATCGTCAAGGCAGCCGAGAACCGGGTCACGGCGGTCCTCCGGGGCGTCGAGCGACGCCGCATCACCGGCTTCGTGCAGGAAAAGCCGTTCCTGGTTGCCACCTATGATCCGCTGGTCGAGATTCGCAAGGATCCCATTGAGATCGACGGGTTGGGCATGGCCGTGTACGACGTGGCCAAGCAGCTCATCGCCATCTCGCCCGACATTCCGGATGAGGCAGCCCAGATCCTGGATCAGAACAAGGATCCCGCGCGCTTGGGCGACATCGCCGCGGCCACCGTGGATCTGTCGGCCGAAGAGCGCGCCTCGCTTCTCGTCGAGGTGGACGTGGCCGAACGCTTGCGCCGCCTGCTGGTTCTCCTGCAGCGCAAGGTCGAGCTGATCAAGGTCAAGCAGAAGATTGACACGCAGGTACGCGAGGAGTTCTCCAAGCATCAGCGCGAGGCTGTCCTGCGCCAGAAGCTGAAGGCCATCCAGGACGAGCTGGGTGAGGGCGACGACGGCAGCGATCTCGATTCTTTCGAAGAAAAGATCAAGGCGTCGGGCATGGCTGAAGACACGGCCAAGGTGGCGCGCAAGCAGCTCGAACGCCTGCGCCAGATGGCGCCCTCGTCGGCCGAGTACACCGTGCAGCGCACCTACTTGGAGTGGCTGGTCGAGCTGCCGTGGTCGAAGTCGACCACCGACACTCTCGACCTGGATCAGGCGCGCAAAGTTCTGGATGCCGACCACTACGACCTGCAGAAGGTCAAGAAACGGGTGCTGGAATACCTGGCCGTGCGCAAGCTGGCGCCCGCCAAGAAGGGCCCCATCCTGTGCCTGGTGGGCCCCCCCGGCGTGGGCAAGACCTCGCTGGGCAAGTCGGTGGCGCGCTCGCTCTCGCGGGAATTCATTCGCGCCTCGCTGGGCGGCGTGCGCGACGAGGCCGAGATTCGCGGCCACCGCCGCACCTACATCGGCGCCCTGCCGGGCCGGATCATCCAGGGCATGCGGCGGGTGGGCACGCACAACCCGGTGTTCATGCTGGACGAGATCGACAAGCTGGGGGCCGATTTCCGCGGCGATCCGGCGGCCGCGCTGCTCGAGGTTCTGGACCCCGAACAGAACAACGCCTTTTCCGACCATTACCTCGAAGTCAACTTCGATCTATCCAGCGTGATCTTCATTGCCACGGCCAACACGCTGGAGACGATTCCGCCCGCGTTGCTCGACCGCATGGAGGTGCTGGAGATTCCGGGCTACACGCGGGACGAGAAGCTGGAGATCGCCAAGCGGCACTTGGTGCCCAAGCAGATCGCCGAGCACGGACTGGATGAGAGGCAGATCAACTTCGACGAGGAAAGCCTGACCACGATCATCGAGCAGTACACGCGCGAGGCGGGCGTGCGCAACCTGGAACGCGAGGTGGCCAATGTCATTCGCGCCGTCGCAGTCAAGGTAGCGGAAAACGAGCCCTATCAGCCCAAGCTGGACCCGGCGCAGATTGCGGAGTTCTTGGGGCCACAGAAGTTCTTCTCCGAGGTTGCCGAGCGAACCGAGGTTCCCGGGGTGGCCACCGGCTTGGCCTGGATGCCCACCGGCGGAGACATCCTGTTCATCGAGGCGTCGCAAATGCCGGGCAAGGGCAATCTGATCCTCACCGGGCACCTGGGCGACGTGATGAAGGAATCGGCGCGCGCCGCCCTGTCCTGGGTGCGCACCCACGTCGAGGAGCTGGGCCTCAATCCGGATTTCGAGAAGCTCGACGTGCACCTACATGTGCCGGCCGGGGCCGTGTCAAAGGACGGCCCTTCCGCGGGCGTGGCCATGACCGTGGCGCTGGCCTCGCTGTTCACGGGCCGTCGGGTGCGCGGGGACGTGGCCATGACCGGCGAGATCACTCTGCGCGGCAGCGTGCTGCCGGTGGGCGGGATCAAAGAAAAGGTCCTGGCCGCGCACCGGGCCGGGATCAGCCGTGTGTTGCTTCCTGACCGCAACCGCAAGGACATGGTCGACATCCCCGAAAGTGTCCGCAAAGATCTGGAATTGGTCTTCGTGAAGCGCATCCAGGAGGCTCTGGAGCTGACCCTGGAATCGGTGCCGGTGGTCGTGGCCGGGCCAGACTCCGGCTCGCCCGAGGGCACCGCCGCCCGGGCGTAGTCGCGTGGGGAGCCCGCCGGCTCTGCCGGCGGCGCACCATCGCGGGAGGGTTTGGGAACCCTTTGAGGGTTCCCACGTAGATCGTCTCAGTACAGATACATCACGCGGATGCGTGCGCTATACATGTAATCGCTCCACGTGTTGGTGCTCGGGGTCGCGAAGCTCACTACGTAGTCCGACCGGGCATAGGCGAGCACGGCCTTGACGAAAAGCTGCTTGGCCACGAGGTACTGAACGGCGATGAAAGTCTGCAAGTGCGCAGTCTGGTCGACATCGCCACTGGAATCCCTATGACTGTCGTCCTGCCTCGTCCAATTCACCCCACCGCCGAGGAGCAAATCATCGAGACCTTGTGCGTGGGGGGCAACAATCCTGACAATGCGGAGGTTGGCGAAACCGCCGACACTAGTCGTGTTGTAGGTCCCCAAGCCGTTGGCGTTGCCGTTGTCGTCGGTTTCAGACGTCCAGCCTCGGCCAATGTTTCCCCCGAACTCAAGGTAGGGCTCGCAGATGATTTGGACAGCTCCGCCCACGCCGTATTGCTTCTTCCTGTACTTGCTATCCTGCTTGACCTGAATCGCGTTTCCGCTTGCGTCCACCTTCGTGCTTCCGTCGGGGTTGGTGGCGGTCACGACCTGGTCCTGGCCCCTGGTAACTTTGACGTACTCCCCGCCACCTTTGACCTTGAGCCATCCAAGGTCCAGGATTCCGACCCCGCGGCCACCCAATGAATTGTCGCTATTCGTCTGCACATTCGCGGTTCCCAGTCGGCCGAGAGCCTCGAAACGCAGGATCCTGAGTGGAAAGAAATGCACCGCCACGTTGCCGAGTCCCTCGCCAGTTGGCCGATCATGCAGATAGGTGACTCCGTAGTAGTCGGGCTGGTTGACGTTGCTGCCACCGAGGCCCTCCTGGGTGGCGCCCCTTCGCTCGAGGGTGTTGATATCTAGGCCCATGCCTGTGTGGTAAACTTCCCAGCCCTCA
>Ga0224520_1000272_pt1 | contig 16702 bp, 15 predicted proteins | sample CFST25metaG_2_FD_180684 | JGI IMG/M metagenome (GOLD analysis project Ga0224520, IMG submission 180684) | Peat soil microbial communities from Stordalen Mire, Sweden - C.F.S.T-25 | ecosystem: Environmental > Terrestrial > Soil > Wetlands > Peat | place: Sweden: Norrbotten County, Stordalen Mire... | reverse complement strand
GGAATGCGGCCAGGCTGCTATTGATTGCGGTGCCGACGCGGTGTACGTGGGCGCGCTGCGCTTTGGCGCGCGCGAGGCGGCGGGCAACGCCATTGCGGACATCGAGAAGCTGGCCGTGTACGCCCATCGGGTATGGGCGCGGGTGTACGCCACGGTCAATACGCTGTTGCGCGATGACGAGCTGGCCGAGGCCGAGCGTCTGTGCCACGAGCTTCGACAGGCGGGAGTGGATGCGCTCATCATCCAGGACGTCGGGCTGCTGGAATGCGATCTGCCGCCCCTACCGCTCATTGCCAGCACACAGATGCACAATGCGAGCGCCGAGCGCGTGGCTTTTTGGGAGAAGGTCGGTTTTTCGCGCGCCATCCTGGCCCGCGAACTGGACCTCGACCAGATTCGCAGCATCCGCGCCGCCACCGGCATCGAGCTGGAGACCTTTATCCACGGCGCCTTGTGCGTGAGCATGAGCGGGCAGTGCAACCTGAGTTACGCGGCGGGAGGTCGCAGCGGAAACCGTGGCCAGTGTGCCCAGCCCTGCCGCCGCCTGTATTCCCTGCACGATGCGACCGGCACAGCCCTAGTGCACGACAAGCACCTGCTGTCGCTGCGTGACCTCAACCTGACCGACCATCTTCGTGAGCTGGTCGAGGCCGGTGTCACGTCTTTCAAGATCGAGGGACGCCTGAAGAACAAGGCCTACGTGATGAATGTCGTGGGTCACTACCGGCAGAGGCTGGACGCCCTGCTGGCCGAGGTCGGGGGCCAGCGCGCGTCGTCGGGCAAGACCACGTTGGGGTTCGTGCCTGATCCGGACAAGACTTTCAATCGCGGCTACACGAAACATTTTCTCCACGGCCGCGGCGCTGCCGTCACATCGCCCGATTCGCCCAAGCACGTGGGCGAGCCCCTGGGCCGGGTGTCAAGCGTGCGGCGCGACTCTTTTGCCCTGGAAAAGGTCGCAGGGTTGCACAGTGGCGATGGCATCAGCTTCTTCGGCCGCGACCAGCAATTGCACGGCACGGTGGTCAACCAAGTCGACGGCGCGCTTGTCGTTCCGGAAAAGCTGGGCGGCATCGAGCGCGGCCTGCGCGTGTTCCGCAACCACGACCACACCTTTGTCCGCCAGGTGGTGCGCAGCAAGAATGAACGCCGAATATCGGTGAATCTGCGGCTGGCAGAAACCACGGCGGGGTTTCGGCTGGAGGCTACCGACGAGGACGGGGTGGCCGCTGGCTGCGAGATCGCCTGCGTCCCGGTGTGGGCTGAGAAGCCCGAGCAAGCGCGCCTGGTTCTCGAACGCCAGTTGGCCAAGCTGGGCGCAAGCGAGTTCTGCGCGTCGCGCGTGGATCTCGACTTGTCCCGGATGCCCCATCTGCCGCTGGCCACGCTCAATACCTTGCGCCGCAATCTGCTCGAGGAGCTACGCCGGCAGCGCTCGCGCCTGCGGCCGCTGCGAGTGGTCGCGCATGCACCCAACCGCGCGCCTTTTCCCGAGCGAAGACTGTCGTTTCTGGGCAACGTGCTCAACCAGAAGGCCGCGGCCTTCTACCGGCACCACGGCGTGGAACATATCGAGCCCGCAGCCGAGAGCGGCCTGGACATGCGCGGCCGCCAGGTAATGACCACCCGCCTCTGCATCAAGTACGAGATGGGCTTCTGCCCGCGCGAGCCCGGCGCCGCGTCGCGCGTGTGCCCGGTCGAGTCATGGGTCCTGGTCGACGATGAAGGCAGACGGCTGCGTTTGGACTTTCGATGCGGTGAACGCAACTGCGTGATGGAGATCGTCTACCTATAGAATGCTGGTTAGTGAAAGTCGCGCGCCCAGCGGTCGTCGACCGGGCCACCCGGCAGGGGCGAGAAACCATCCGGCTTCAGCGTGACGACGTGGTCGCGGTTCTGCACGCGGCCTTCGATGACCAGGGCCGGATGTCCCAGGATCAGGGTGCGCCAGCGCGCGAAATCGTCTGGCATCACGACAGCGTTGGCAAAGCCCGTCTCATCTTCCACAGTGACGAACACGATTCCCTTGGCCGTGGCCGGTCGCTGCCGGACCACCACCACGCCGGCCACACGGGCTCGCTCGCCGTCGTGCTTCTTCGCAAGCTCCGCCGCAGAAATGATTCCTTCGCGTTCCAGCATCGGCCGCAAGAAGGAGAGGGGATGGGGCCCGGTGGTCACAGAGGTCGCGCGCAGGTCAGCCAGCATCTCTTCCTGCGGACTGGCTTCTGGCAGCCACGGGGTGTCGGCCAACGGCTCGGGAGGCACGCGCGCAAACAGTTCGCCCGAGCGTGCGAGAGCCTCCACCTGCCAGAGCGCCTCGCGCCGGCCGAGATCACCCAGCGAGGCAAAGGCCCCGATCTCGGCCAGGGTCGCGCACAGATCGGCCGACGCATTCACCCGCGCGCGAAAGTCAACCAGCGAGCCGAAGGCCCGCGCCTGTCGCTTCGACACGATTGCCCGCCCAATTTCCTCCCGCATGCCGCCGACATATTTCAGCCCCAGCCGCACAGAAAGTTCACCGCTGCGTCTGCAAGACGCCGTGGTCGTGGTCGTGGCCGTGGCCGTGGCCGGAGTGATCCCTTTGGTTCCGACCGAAGGCACTTCTTCCAACGTGCACCCCCACTCCGATCGCTGCACGTCGACAGGCAAGGTGCGCACCCCGTGCTGGGCGGCATCGCGGATGAGGGTGGCCGGGTGATAGAAACCCATGGGCTGGTTGTTGAGCAGGGCGCACAGGAAGGCGGCCGGGTGGTGCGCCTTGAGGTAGGCCGAGGCGTAGGCGATGAGCGCGAAAGAGGCGGCGTGCGATTCGGGAAAACCGTAGAGCGCGAACGATTTGATGCCCGCCACGATTTCCTCCTGCGCGGCCGGCGCAATCTGTCGTGCGATCATGCCGGCGCGCAGATTCTTTTCGATTTCCTTCATGCGTTCGGCGGAGCGCTTGAATCCCATGGCGCGCCGGAGCTCCTCGGCCTGTCCGCCGGAAAATCCCGCTGCCGCCATGGCCATGCGGATGAGCTGTTCCTGGAACAGTGGCACGCCCAAGGTGCGCTTCAAGATCGGCTCCAGACAGGGGTGCGGATAGGTGACCGGCGCGCGGCCGTTGCGGCGCTGCAGGTAGGGGCTGACCATCTTGCCCACGATGGGACCCGGCCGAATGATGGCCACCTCAACCACCAAGTCATAGAAGCGTTCGGGCCGCAGGCGCGGCAGAGTGGCCATTTGTGCGCGCGATTCCACCTGGAACATGCCCACCGTGTCCGCGGCGCGCAGCATGCGATAGACCTGAGCGTCGTCGGCGGGCAGATGGGCGTAGTCGATGGCGATGCCCTGGTGCTGGAGGATGAGCGGGACCGCATCCTCCAGCACGGCCAGCATGCCCAGCCCGAGCAGGTCCACCTTGACGATGCCCAGATCCGCGCAGTCGTCCTTGTCCCACTGGACCACCACCCGGCCCGGCATGGTGGCCGGCTGCAGGGGCACGACCTCGTCGAGCGCGCCGCCACAAATCACCATGCCGCCCGAGTGCTGGCCCAGATGGCGTGGCAGATTGAGCATGGCAGTGGCGATGGCCGCGAGATGGCGCGTGCGTTCTTCGCTGTCGGGGAAACCCGCCTCGCCCAGATAGGCCGCAAGCGGCGTGTCGCCGTCCCCCAGCCAGTGGGGCAGATGGCGGGACATGCGGGACAGTTGTTCCTCAGAAAAGCCCAGGGCGCGGCCCGCATCGCGCACCGCCATCTTGGGCCGATAGGTGATCACGTTGGCGGTCATGGCGGCGCCGCGCGCGCCATACTTGCGATACACGTACTGAATGACCTCTTCGCGCCGCGCGCCCGACGGCAGATCCAGGTCGATGTCGGGCATGCGATCGCGCATGTCCGAGGCGGTCTTGACCCGTTCTTCGGACAAGAAGCGTTCGAAGAGCAGGTCCATGCCCACTGGATCCACGGCCGTGATACCGAGCGCGTAGCAGGTGGCTGAGTTGGCGGCAGAGCCGCGCCCCTGCACCATGATCCGGCGCGAACGCGCGAAGCGCACGATGTCCCACACCACCAGGAAGTAGCCCGCCAAACCCAGCCGGCCGATCACGTCCAACTCGTGCGCGATCTGCCGTCGCGCCTTTTCGTGGAGCGGCCGATAGCGTTCCGCCGCGCCTGCCCAGGTGAGCTGGTCGAGCAGGCTCTGCTCGCTCTCGCCCGCGGGCACGGGGAAACTCGGGAAGCGGTAGCCCAGGTCGTCCAGGGTGAAAGCGCAGCGCTCCGCGATGGTGCGCGTGGTGTGCAGGACGGCCGGACAATCACGGAAAAGCTGCGCCATGTGTGCGGGCGACTTCAGGTGACGTTCGCGGTTGTGCAAGAGGCGGCGGCCGATGGCGTCCACGCTGGTTTTTTCGCGCACGCAAGCCAGCACGTCGTGGACACGCGACTCTTCAGGCCGGGCGTAGCGCACGTCGTTGGTGGCCACCAGAGGCAGGCCCAGTGCCTCGGCTTGCGCCACGGCTGCGCGATTGACTTGGGCCTCTTCATCGTCGAGATGGCGCTGCATCTCCAGGTACAGCCGGTCGGGGCCGAAGATCTGTGCCAGCCTTTGCAAATCGGATCGCGGGGCCGCCCCGCCGAGAGCGATGAGCCCGCTTTCATGCTCGGCCAGCCGATCGAGCGTGGCCGCGCATGGGCCCGCTGATCTTTCAGCGTGCATGCGGGTCAGCAGACGGCACAGGTTTCGGTAGCCACGCTGATTCTCGACCAGCAGCAGAAGCGGCGGCGCGCTGGTCAGCGTGACTTCCGCACCGACCAGAGGCCGCAGACCACCTGCCTGTCGGGCCGCGCGGAAGAAGCGTGGGGCGCCATAGAGGCCGTTGCAGTCTGCCAGCGCCAGCGAGTCGTAGCCCAGGGCTACGGCTGCCGTTATCAAGTCTTCCGGCAGGGATGCCCCCTCGAGAAAACTAAATGCCGAACGGCAGCGCAGCTCGATATATAGCGGCGCGGACACAGCATAAGTATACCTGAACTGAAGTTCAGGTATACTTGCAACTACTGTTCGAGACTGCTGGTATCTATCTTACATGCTGTCGTGCAGGTGGTGATATTGGAACATGTTTTCGGGCACGTCTCAGCCACAAGGTCCAGCGAAACAATCTGTCCGGACCTCACGCCCCCTTCCGTCGAACCCTGCACGATGACCAGACCATCGGTGTCCTTCATGTTGATGATGAACTCAAGCGTGCCACTGCTCCTTTTGGTGCTGTAGTCCATGGTCCCGACATCAAGGGGGGTATCCGGGGCCTTGCACGCAACCGGGCCTGGTAGCGTTCTCAGCTCGGTGCCGTTCTCGATCTGCTTGCCATCGGCAAGCACATAAACGAGGCAGGAATAGATTTGGCGCTGAGTGGCGTTGTCGACGAGGTTGCTGCCTGATTGCTGGAGCGTGACGTGGACGTTGAAGTAGGTGTAGGGGTCGCCGCAGCCGCTGGTCGACAGGACCAAGGCCGCCCCCAGGCCGACGAGGCAGGTCACGCGCTGCGGGCCAGTCATGGGGCGCCCCTCCCGTCGCCGTAGCAGTTCAGCGGAATAAGGTTGGCTCCGCTCGTCGTGCAGCCGCGGGCCTGGCGGGTGAGCGGGGTGATGGCCAGGAAGACCACCGCTGCGGTCACGGCCACAGACGTCGCCCAGAACCACCACTTGGTGTACACGGGCGGAGTGTCCCACTCCCGTTTCTTCTTCATCGGCACAGCCTGCTCAGCCCCAAGGTTCTTGACGCCCTCTGGGGGTTCTTCGGTGACGATGGTCGGGTCCACGTACTCAGAGGATGGTTCCTGTGCCCAGGCAGGGACAGCGGTGGCAAAGGCCAAGGCTGCGATTAAGCCGAAGCACACCGTTCGAATTCCGAGGCTGGAGTGCGTCATGACAAGGAGAATATTAACCACACGCCGCGAGTCGAGGGAAGGGCCTGCAAGCTGCTGAATGGCGATTTCTGCAGCTGGGGGTGTCCAGGGAGACTGGCAGTCTAACGCATTGGTGCCAACTGGTCGCTGGGGCGCAACGGGCGAGGCCATGCGATACAGTATCGCCCTCGGTGAAGACCAACCCGCTCATCCCAATCAGCCGCGAATTGGCGCGCCAGGTGGCCCGCTTGCGCTTCACTGCGCCGGTCAGCCATGTCTACCTGCCCCTCGACTACGCGGCAGGGCCGCACGAGGCGTATCTGCGGCGTTACGGTCAGCCACCCCGTCAGGTGGTGCTTCTCGGGATGAATCCAGGTCCGTTCGGCATGGCGCAGACCGGAGTACCATTCGGCGACGTGAGCATGGTGCGCAACTGGCTGGGTTTGGAAGGACGAGTTGGCAAGCCTGATCCCGTGCACCCAAAGCGCCCGGTCTTGGGATTCGGTTGCCCGCGAAGCGAGGTCAGCGGCACCCGCCTGTGGGGCTGGGCGCGCGATTGGTTTGGCACCCCCGCCAGGTTCTTCGCGACATTCTTCGTCGCGAACTACTGCCCCCTGGCGTTCTTCGAAGCGAGCGGGCGCAATCGCACGCCGGACAAGCTCCCTGCTGACGAGCAGGTGCCGCTTTTTGCTGCTTGCGACGAGGCGTTGCGGCGGCTAGTCGAAGCCATGCAGCCGACTCACGTCGTGGGCGTCGGCAATTTCGCCTTCAAACGCGCCCGCACGGCGCTATCCGGCTTCGACGTTGCGGTGGGCACCATTCTGCATCCGAGCCCGGCTAGTCCCCTGGCCAACCGGGGCTGGGCTGCGGCCGCTTCGCGCCAGCTTGCCGCGCTGGGGATCGGACTGTCTCCTTGAGGTTGCCGACAACCGCCCGCAGGCCATCGGAAGGCTCAAGCTCCTGTGGGTGGTGGGTCGAGGCACAGACCCATCATGACCTCGGCGAAGAAGCGGCCGCGCACGCAGAGAGCCCGTGGCGAAAGCCCTTCCCGGGAGAAGCCCAGCGCCTGATAAAGCCCGATGGCGCCGCGATTATCCGCGCGTACACGCAGGTTCAACTTGCGCAGGCCGCGGGCGGCGGCGAGGGCAATCGCAACCGCGGCCATGCGGCGTCCGATCCCATGCCCCCAATGCGCGGCGCGGACCGTGAGCCCAAGCTCTGCCCGGTGGCGCAGCCGGGGTTGGGTGGGCCGCACGAGAGACAGGACCGCGACGAGCCGGCCGCCGAGCGTGCCCTTGAGCACGAAGCCAGCGCCGTTGGCTCGGAGCCGGCGCAGGAACGCCGTCTGCGCTGCCAGGGTCAAGGCGCGTTCGCCAGGCCCTGCATTGAGGAAATCAGACTCGCGCGCCACCTGTCGCGCATGGGTGAGCAGCGAGGCCGCGTCGGCAGGGCCTGCCTCGGCCAAAGTCAGGAAGCTTCGTTTGCCCAGGGGGAACTTGAGAGGCAGTCGTGTCATCCGCTGGCCCGGGGCGGGTGAGCCATTGCGCGGCCTCGCCTGGCATAAACACCGGCGCACAGAAGGCCGAGGAGGGCACAGAGCGCGGCCAGGTACCTAGCTGCAGGATGCGCAAGGAGCAGGGCAGCGGCAGTCAAGAACTGAGCCGCTGTCGCAGCCTTGCCCAGAGCGTGAGCTTTGTAGTCATAGCGGATGCTGCGCAGAGATGGAGCGAGTCGGTGGATGAGGAAGAGAACCAGGATGGCAATTTCGCGCGTGAGGATCGGCAAGAGCGTCGTCAGCGGGGGATGCTGGGACAGATAGAGGCCGGCCATCACCGCTATGATGAAGAACTTGTCGCACAGCGGGTCGAGCCATTCGCCCCAACCCACTTGCTGCGGTCTACGCCGGGCCAGCCAGCCATCCAGCATGTCGCTGACTGCGGCGAGGGCCAGGACTGCGAGCGCAGCAGTGGGCCGTCCGGCCAGCGGCACGAACGCCACTCCGAGCGGCACACGCACTAGGGACAGCAGGTCTGGCAGGTTCAGGTTGGAGCTGGTGTACCTCGCGTTGCCGCCAGCGCGCAAGCCCGTCACGTGGGGTGGAGATTTGGGATCGCGTGTCATTTTGCCCATTGACGGCCCGGGCATCAGCCTCTATAACGCATTGTCTGTGATTCCGACCGGGGCCTTGTCCCCGCCGGTTGGGTTTGACTTTCACCTCTCGCTGAAGTATTGGGAGTGCCCCGTGTCTCTAGCAGCGCCCATCCACCGCAAGACTGTCATGGCCAAGGAGCCCCTGGCGCGCTCTTGGTTTGTCGCCGACGTGGGGGGAAAGACCCTGGGTCGGGCCGCCACCAAGATTGCATCGGTTCTGCGCGGCAAGACCAAGGCCTCTTTCACCACCTATGTTGACGCTGGCGACTTCGTTGTCGTCATCAACGCTGACAAGATCCGGCTGTCAGGCAAAAAGTGGACGGACAAGCTTTACCGCGACCATTCGCTCTTCCCGGGCGGGTTGCGCACGCTCACCGCCGAGGGAATGCTGGCGCGCCACCCTACCGAGCTGGTCAAGCGCGCGGTTTGGGGCATGCTGCCCAAGGGGCCGCTTGGTCGCCGGATCTACAAGAAACTGAAGGTCTACGCGGGCGCCGAGCACCCGCATCAGGCGCAGCAGTGCAAGCCGCTCGTTCTTTCCTAAGTCCTCGGAGTTGCCCGCATGATTGATTCGCAAAAGAGTTTTTACGCCACCGGCCGTCGCAAGGAGGCGGTGGCGCGCGTGTGGCTCCAGCCTGGTGGCGGCAAGATCGCTATCAATCAACGCACCCTGGAAGAATACTTCGGCCGCGAGACTTCGCGCATGGTCTTTCGCCAGCCGTTGGAGCTGACCGAAACGTCGGGCACTTTTGACATTTTCTGCACCGTGCGTGGCGGCGGGCTCTCGGGCCAGGCTGACGCTATCCGTCACGGGCTATCGCGTGCGCTCATCAAGTACAACGCCGAGCTGCGTGGGGCGCTCAAAAAGGCGGGCTATCTCACTCGGGACGCCCGCGCCAAAGAGCGGAAGAAGTACGGGCAGCGGGGGGCGCGCGCGCGCTTCCAGTTCTCCAAGCGCTAGATCGACTATCCGTTGATACACTAGCCCCGGGATGCTTTCCCGGCGCCCGAAAGCCCGACTTCTCGCCAAAATGTTGGTGGCCTTGCTGCTGCCCGCGGTGGTTGCACTGGCGCTGTTTGGCATGCTGGCGCACGCGGTGGCGCGGCGGGCGCTCGAGGATGAACTGGGCCAGCGACTCGCCACTGCGGCGTCCGGTATCGCCATGCAGATCCTGCCCGAGCAGTTGGCGGCCATCGGGCTGGGCGACGAGCAATCCAACACCTACGCCAACCTCACCCGGCGCATCGAACTGGCGCGACAGCGGCTGGGTGTCCGGCGGGTTCTGCTGGTCGCCCGCGATCTGACCGGGCGAGGCGATACCGAGGGGCTGGTGGCCCTGGGCGCGCCTGCCTACGAGCTTGGCGCTGACCAGCCCGAGATCGAACGGGCTGCGGCCGGCGCCCTGGCGGGTTCGCCTTTGTTTTGGGGACGCGATGGTCGGCCCTACCAGCGTGGCTATGCCCGCGTAGGCGGACCCGAGCCTGCGGGGCTCGTGGTGGTGGAGGGCAGCGCGCAGTATTTTGCTCAGTTGGCCGCCTTTCGGCGCTGGCTGGTCGCGGGCGGCGGTCTATGCATGGTCTTCATCGCCGTGCTGGCGGCGTGGCTTTCCCGCCGGATGACGGGGCCGCTGGCGCGCCTGGCGCGCGCTGCGGAAGGGATCGGGCGCGGCGATCTGGCCCGCCCGGTGGCGGTCGAGACCCGCGACGAGATCGGCTATCTGGCGGCTCGCCTGGACGAGATGCGAGCCGCGCTGCAGGCGCGCGACGAGCGGATGCAGATGATGCTGGCCGGGATTGCGCACGAGGTGCGCAACCCTTTGGGCGGTTTGCAGCTCTATGCGGGCCTGCTGCGCGAAGGGCTGGCGCAGCAGCCCGAGCGCCTGGCGGAAGTGGCACGGGTGGAGCGCGAGATCGGCTACCTGAAGAACGTGGTGTCCGACTTTCTTGAATTCGCGCGCCGGCCGCCACCGGTGATGGAATCGGTGTCCGTCGCCCCCTTGCTCGACGAGGTTTGTGAGATCTGTCGGCCGGCGGGCCTGGATCTCGTGCTGCGCGTAGAGGCACCCCCCGATCTGGTGGCCGAAGGCGACCGAGGCCAACTTCGCCGCGCTCTCATCAACCTGGTCAAGAACGCCCTGGTTGCGGCGGGGGTGTCCGGCCAAGTGGTGGTGGCCGCGCGCAGGGCTGAGGGCGTGGTGCAATGGGAGGTGCGCGACAGCGGTCCTGGCGTCGCACCGGGACTGGGGGACAAGATCTTCACCCCCTTTTTCACGACCCGCGAGAAGGGCACGGGGTTGGGCCTGGCCTTCGTGCGGGAGATCGCGCGCGACCATGGCAGCGACGTGCGGGTGGACCGCGGTCCAGAAGGCGGCGCACGTTTTCGTTTCACGACTCGCATCGCGCTGACTGCGTAGTATGGTCTACGCATGGCGCGTGTTCTCATCATCGACGACAACGAGACCATGCGGGAGGGCATGGCGGCCACGGTCCAGCGCATGGGTCACGACGTGGTGACCGCGGGCTCGGGGAGAGAGGGTCTGGCCGCGCTCAGGAAGCAGGGAGCGGATTTTGTCATCACCGACCTGAGGATGGAGGGCGTCGGCGGCCTGGAGGTTCTGGAGGCAGTCAAGCGCATTGACCCTTCCTGCCCCACGCTGATCGTGACGGCTTTTGGCACCGTCGAGACGGCGGTCGAGGCCATGCGCCTGGGTGCCATGGACTTCTTGCAGAAGCCGTTTGCGCCCGAGGTCCTGCGCCTGAAGGTCGAGCGCGCGCTGGAAATGCGACACGAGAAGGTCGCGCGCCAACGGGCCGAGGCGGAGGTGGAAGTCCTGCGCGCCGACGCGGCGGAGCCTTACGGTTTCGGCGAGATGGTGGGCCGGGCGCCGCAGATGCGCGCCCTCTTCGAGACCATCGAGAAGGTGGCCCCGGCCGACGTGTCAGTGCATATTTCGGGCGAAACGGGCACCGGCAAGGAACTGGTGGCGCGCGCCGTGCACACCCGTTCCAAGCGGGCGGCCGGTCCGTTCGTGAAGGTCAATTGCGGCTCCCTGACCGAAACCTTGCTCGAATCGGAGTTGTTCGGGCATGAGAAGGGCGCGTTTACCGGCGCGATCAAGCGCAAGCTGGGCCGTTTCGAGTTGGCCGACAAGGGGACATTGTTCCTCGACGAGGTGGGCGACATGTCGCCCAACCTGCAGGTCAAGCTCTTGCGTGTCTTGCAAGAGAGCGAATTCGAACGTGTGGGCGGTGAAGAAACCGTCCACGTGGATGTGCGGCTGATTTCGGCCACCCACCGCGACATCAAGAAGGAAATGGAGGAGGGTCGTTTTCGCGAGGATCTCTTCTATCGCATGCACGTGACGGCCTGCCATGTGCCGCCTTTGCGCGAACGGCGCGAAGACATCCCCGCCCTGGTCGACCACTTCATCCGCAAGCTGGGTCCGCGCACCAACCCGGGCATCCGGTGCATCGAGGACGCTGCGCTGGCGCGCCTGGCCGCCTACAACTGGCCCGGGAACGTGCGTGAACTGGAAAACGCCGTCGAGCAGTCCCTGGTCTTCGCCAACGGCGACAGCATTGGTGTGGCCGCGCTGCCCGCCTTCCTGCGCGAGGGAGCCAGTGAGATATCCTTGGCGGTTCCGTCGGGCGACATGACCCTGCCCGAGGTCCTGGAGGATTTGGAGCGACAGCTCATTCAGCGCACCTACGACAAGACCGGCGGAGTGAAAACCGAGACGGCGCGGCTTCTGGGCATCAAAACCAGCGCGCTCTACTACAAGCTGGAGAAGTACGGCATCGGGGGCGCTGCCGGCAAGCCTCGCGAGGAGCCCGAGGACGGGAACAAGGAAGAGGCCTAGAATCGCCGGAATCGGAACCGGTCTCGGTTTCCGCTGCCCGCCCCGGGGGCCTTCACAACCGGCTAAGAATTTCTGACGGGAAGCATCAGCCCGGGCTGACGGTCACAGGCGGCGGCGTAACCGCGTCTTGTCTAGCGCGGGCGTCGCGCGTCAGCTCGATGAAGCGTCGAGCGCGTTCCGCGATGCGGTCGGTTCGCCCCTCGCGCAACGAGGCAATGTCGACGAGATCGCTCCCCACACCGAGGACACAAGCGCCGGCCTCGATGAAAGCGGCTGCATTCTGCAGCGTCACACCGCCGCTGGGAAACAGATCGATCTGGGGCAATGGCGCCTTGATCGCCTTCAGGTAGCTCGGCCCGCCCAACGCGGAACAGGGAAAAACCTTGACCATGTCGGCACCCATCTTCCAGGCTGACGTGATTTCCGTTGGTGTGAGCGCACCCGGAAAGACGGCCACGTCGGTCGCGATGCAGTACTTGACCACCCCCGGATCGCAGGATGGGCTGGTGATGAAGCTGGCGCCCGCCGCGACCACGGAAGACGCCGATTCGGCGTCGAGAACCGTGCCGGCACCAACCAAAACCTCTTCGTCAAAGCGATGAACCAGATCCGAGATCACAGCCAGGGCACCGGGCACATCCATGGGTATCTCGATCGCGACGATTTTGGCTGAATGGAGTGCCTCGGCCATGGCCAGGAGGTCCCGTGCGGACGACAGGCGTAGGACAGGGACGACACCGATGGAGCGAATTTGCGTGAGGACGTCGGACTTTTTCATGAATCCCTCCGCGTGGGCGCTGGTGAGTGCCGGTTACCGTATCACATCGGTGTCTTGATATGGGAACCCTGAAAGGGTCCCCGTATCCTTCGGCCCCCACCCGCCACCCCATAGGAATCAACCGGGGTTGGACCGTGAACATCTCGGTTTGCGTGGCCAGCGCAGGTCGGCCGGCGTGATCAGGTCTTGGTCGTCGGCTTGACCTTGATCTCGCTCTTTGCCTCGGGTTCGAGCCTACCGTCGGTGCGCGGGTGGAAACGGATCTCAGCCTTCACCTCCACCACCATCTTGGTCAGGGCCTTGGCAAGCTCGCTCTGCAGGTCCAGCCGGTCCAGCCAAGCCCGCATTTCGGTCGTGGCCACGCGCACGAAGTCGTCCTTCGAGCGGGTCGCCACTTCCAGCCCCGCCGACATGGCCCGCTTGACGAGATCAGAAAGGCCGCGATCGACCCGCTCGCGTGTTGGCTCCCCTTCGAGCGTGGCTTTGGCTTCATCGCCAGCGCTGCCTGCCGTGCTGTTCGCCGGATTTTCCGCCATGAAACAAAGGCTAGCACGCCCGTTCGCTGATATGGGAACCCTAAAAGGGTTCGCTTCGCCCTTCGGCGCCCACGCGAGTTGGCGGGTGCGTCGAAAGCGGAGGCGAGATATGCTGCAAGCCGTGACGGGGGCAAATTCGCAGGATCGACCGCGTGTCGCAACCCAAGCCAGGGGTGCGCTGGCGGCGCCGGTAGAATTTGCTCAAGCGGCTCATCGCAGTGCGGTATACCGCCGGCCGCTGCGCCGCCTGCTGCGGGCCTATCGCGTGACCCTGCAGGTTGTGCTGTCCTATTGGTTGCTGCGCGTGCGCCGGCGCTTTCGCAACGACGAGGCGGCGGCCGAGCTTGTGCAGTCGGTCCATCGCGAAAACGCGCGCAAGATCCTGGCAACCATCGTCGAGCTGCAGGGCCTGTTCATCAAGGTCGGACAGCTCATCAGCGTGATGGCCAACATGCTGCCCGAGGCTTTTCGCAAAGAATTGCAGACCCTGCAGGATCGCGTGCCGCCCCGACCGTATGAAGATATCGAGGCCCGGCTGGTGGAGGAACTTGGTGGTCGCGAGCCGAGCCAGGTGTTCGGTGAGTTCGATCGGACCCCCGTGGCTTCTGCGTCCATTGGCCAGGTGCACGTGGCGCGCTTGCATTCGGGTGAAAAGGTGGCGGTCAAGGTGCAATACCCGGGTATCGAGACCATCGTGAAGACCGACTTGGGTGTGATCCGGCGCATCTTCGCCTTGCTGCGCCGGTTCCTGCCTGACTGGGGATGGGCCACCATCTACCGTGAGATCCGCGAGATGGTGCTGGCCGAACTCGACTACCAGCACGAAGCCGCCGCGATTCGCGCCATTGCCGCCAACTTCGTCAGTCGCAAGGATGTCGTCATCCCACGCGTGATCGATGAGTTTTCGACCGAGCGTGTGCTCACCACAGAATGGATGACAGGCATCCACGTGGGCGACATCGAAACTCTCGACGCGCGGGGCGTGGACCGCAGGCAGGCCGCCCGGCTATGCGTGGAAGTCTATTGCAAGCAGATCTTCGTCGACGGCGTTTATCACGCGGACCCACATCCAGGGAACCTCCTGCTGCGGCCGCCTGGCCCCGGTGAAGCCGGACCCAGCATCGTGTTTCTCGACTTCGGGGCCACCGCGCGCGTGTCCCAGGGCATGCGCAAGGGCATCGTGACCTTCCTCCAGGGCGCCATGACCCGCGACGTGGGTCGCATCGTCACCGCACTCAAGGAAATGGGCTTCTTGGCTCGGCACGCGGACCACGAAGTCTTTGACCGGGTGGTCCAGCATTTCTACGAGCACTTTCGAGCGCAGATGCGCTTCGAGGGCTTCTCCCTGTCCAACTTGAAGATCGATCCGCGCGCTCAGCTCGCCACCCTGCTCGACCTGCGCGATCTGAACGTGTCGCTGCGTGACCTAACCGATGCCTTCGTGGTGCCCAAAGAATGGGTGTTGTTGGAACGGACCCTGCTTCTTCTGCTGGGCGTGTGCACCACCCTCGACTCCGAGATGGACCCGTCGGCGGTGATCCAGCCCTACGTGGACAGGTTCCTGCTGGGTGAGAAGAAGGAATGGTCCGAGGCGATGTTGGACACGCTACGGGAATCGGCCCTTTCGGCCTTTGCCTTGCCCGGCGAACTGGGCCGCTTTCTGACCCTGGCTTCGCGCGGAGATGTCGAGGTCCGCATTCGCGGGATCGAAACCAGCGTCGATGTCCTGTACGCATTGGGCCAGCAACTCCTCTGGGGCTTCTTGGGCGCCACCGCCTATACGCTGTCCGTCGTATTTGAGGGTCGCGGGCAAGAGAACGCGCGCGCTGTTTCGGTTGGTGTGGCCACGATCTTCGGCGGACTGCTCCTGATTTCTCTGTTGCGCGGCCGCCGCCTGCGCAAGCGACGGCGGCGGTAGGGCCGCAACAATGAATTGCTAGGTAGGAGATGTAGTATATGATGCTACCTATGGCAACGATACCCGTCATCGGCAGCTCCCTCACGGCCCTCGGCGCCTTTGCACTGTTCCTGGCAACGATCCGTCTTGGGCGCGCCCCGCGCGGCAAGCTCCCGTGATCGAGCGAGCGGGGTGATCCGCAATTCGCCTTGCCGGACGTGACCCCACGGCCTACACTGCCCCGACAAGAGCAAAACGGCAGGCCGCATGATGTTAGACGGACTTGAAGCCGTGGCTCAGAAAGGCGAGGGTGGACCGCACGACGGGCGCCTGGCTCTTTTCAGCATCGCCGATCTGACAGCCATTCGGAACCTGATTCGCGGTGGCTCAGTGATCGACTGGCACCGTCTGTACTTTGCCGACCGCGACCAGGTTGATCGCTTCCTGCGTGTTCATGAGTTCGACCCGGAACGCGGGCCAGACATGGCCCGACTTGAGGCGCTGCGCGAGCAGGCGGTTGACTACTTGGAGCGGCACCTCGGATTCCACATTGCCGAGGAAGTCGCCGAACGGATTCCGGCCCGTGACCTTCTTCTGGTGGCCTCGCAAAATGGCAAGCGGCGCACCCATGCCTGCGTGGTGCTCAAGGTCATGCACGTGCTGCAACACCTGGCGGGCCGGGAGCTTGTCAACCGCTTGTCAGTGAGTGCTGACCAGATCTTCCGCGCAGTGGAGGACAAGGTCCTGCGGACCGTCGAGGAAATGAAGGGTGCGGGCTGCGCCATCGTGGAGTTCGAGTGGAGCCGCAAGGAGCCGGACAGCCTGATCACGAAGCTGTTGGCCAAACGCGACAACATCGCGGCGCATGTCTACGACAAGTTACGCTTCCGCATGATCACCCATTCCGAAGACGAAATCGTATTCGTCCTGCGCGAGTTGGTGCAGCGGTTGGTACCGTTTAACTATGTGATCCCCGGGGAATCGCTCAATGACATCGTGGACCTGGACGGTTTTGTGGAACGCGATCCAACCTTGCGACGCCACTTGCCCCAGTTACTCGATCTGTCGACGGTGGCGGCCGACAAGCGTACGCCGGTGGTCAATGAGTTCTCGGGGCCCAGCTACCGGGTGGTGAATTTTGTCGCTGACCTTCCGGTGCGTGTGGACCAGTTGTTGAACCGGCCGCCGGGTGACGACCTGTTCATGGACAACGGCTCGGTGGTGTTCGTGCTCACCGAGTTTCAGATCGTCGATGCGCGCACCGCCGAAGCCAACGAGATCGGCGAGAATAGCCACGAGGGTTACAAAGAACGTCAGATCATGCGGGTAAAGGCGCGCCTGGCGCACGGGATGAAGGACGAAGGGGAACGTACGCCGCCCCTCCTTGATTTGACGGGCCGCCAGGACGGCGACCTAGGGCACGACTAGCTGCAGCTTTTTGGGAAATTCGGGGCCACTGTGCCGGCTAGCGGCTAGCGGCGAGCGGCTAGCGAGAGCGAGGGCGTGAGCGAGTTCGTGTGGGGTACGCGGAAAGCGGAAAGCGTAGGGCGAGGGCGTGAGCGGTCCGGGAGCAGAGGGCCGCACACCCTGGGGGGC
>Ga0224520_1000271_pt1 | contig 16705 bp, 13 predicted proteins | sample CFST25metaG_2_FD_180684 | JGI IMG/M metagenome (GOLD analysis project Ga0224520, IMG submission 180684) | Peat soil microbial communities from Stordalen Mire, Sweden - C.F.S.T-25 | ecosystem: Environmental > Terrestrial > Soil > Wetlands > Peat | place: Sweden: Norrbotten County, Stordalen Mire... | reverse complement strand
ATCTAGCAGGGGTCAATTCGCGCGAGTAGCTCAGTTGGTAGAGCATCGGCTTCCCAAGCCGAGGGTCGCGGGTCCGAGCCCCGTCTCGCGCTCAGGGATCAGGGCTTGTCCGCGACGGTCACTGCGACTGCGGCCGCTCCGGAATCAACTCGTAGGCCACTGCCGCCGACACCATGACCAGCAGGCCTGCGAGGAAAACCAGGGGACTGCCCGGCAAGATCGGATCGAGGAAGGGTGCGCTGGCGAGCCCGGCGGACAAGGCTAGTCCGACACAGGCGAGCGCGAGACCCAGAACCAGGCATGCGGCGGTGACGAGCGAACGGCGCCGTTCGTCACGAACCGCGGGGCCCGCCGGCTCGTGAATGGGCGATGCGTCCTTCGGGCAGGTATTGGCCAGAAACAGAAAAACCAGCACGGCCGCGGCCGCGACCCCTGCCAGAACTGACCACTCAACCCGCGTCGGTTGGTACACACCGGCTGGCCAGGGCAGCCCCAGGCCATGGGTCTGCCATGCCACCAATACCAGAAAGCGCTGAAGGAACACGGCAGCGCACACGAGCAAGGCCGTGGCCACAGCCCAAGCTAGGGAGATAGTTTTCCGCCACAACATCGCCACACAGACGATCCCGGCCAAGAAGAGCAGAGCCAGTTCGGTCCAGAAAAGCCCGCTCCACGGCCCTTCGAGCAAGGCGCGCGCGTAGCGTCGCACGGACGGATACGGCGTGCGCAGCACCAGGATCTCTCCCGACACCACGAGAAGGACCGTGAGGCCTGTCAACGCGACCATAACGCGCGCCACAAGGACGCCCGCCCGCTTGGGCGCTCTCGCCGCCGGCGCCAGCAGCAAGAGGCTGCAGCCGGCCGCGCCCCCCGAAACGACAAAGGTGACCACTTCGAATCGACCCTGCCACGCCGGACGGCCTGCTCTTACACCGAACACAATGCCCAAGATGACGAGGCCGCCCAGCAGCAAAGGCAGGACGGCCAGCGACATCCAGAAGTCGACGCGCTCGCGGCGCCGCATTGCCGAAGCTGTCCCTTGCCAGCCGCAGGCCAAGAACCGCCAAAGCCCTGGCCATCGGCTTGCCGCCTGCGCGCGCTCGGCCCATCCTGGCCGGCTGGCCAGCGCCCAATGCACCACACTTGCAAAGAGCGATGCGCCGGCGACCAGGGTAAAGGTGCCGAAGAACGGCGAGCGCGGACGTCCCACAAGCGGCAGATTCACCAGGGCCGCCATCGGACGGCCCAGATCGGCCAGCACGCAGCCGAGCGAGGCCAGAAGGCCCGCCACTCCAAGCGGCAGCGCGATCCGGGCCACCCCTTCCATTCCCCGCAATCGCAGCACGCGCATCACGCACGCCACGGCCAGGCTGGCCAGGGCCGCGCTGGCGAAGAACCCATCGCCCACGACATAGAGGCCCCACACGGCGCCGCCTGCGCCAATTGTGCGTAGGTCGGTGACCATTTCACCCTGGGCCCATTGCACAACCCAGGCGTAGGCACCGACAGCGACCAGCGCCAAGAGAATCACGATGGCTCCGCCCGCGCGTTTCACTTCGTCTCCCGCAGGTAGATGACCTTTGGCCGCGTGCCAGCTTCGGGAAGCAGTCGCATGGCGCGCGGGCTCGCCGCCAGCCGCGCGACCTCGGACTCGGAATCGGCGAGGTCGCCGAAGGTGATGGCCTGGACCGGACAGGACTGGGCACAGGCTGGCAGCCGGCGCAAGGCTTCGTCGGTCAGCGGTTCCTCGTCGACGCGCGCCCGCTCGACCACGGCGCGAATGCGGTGGTGACACAGGGTGCACTTTTCCACCACGCCGCGCGGCCGCGGGGCCACGTCAGGATTGAGGCTACTCGGATCACCGCCCGGCCAGCGCGGCTCGCTCCAGTTGAAATAGCGGCGGCCGTAGGGACAGGCCACCATGCAGTAACGACAGCCGATGCAGCGTTCCCAGATCTGCGCTGTGATGCCCTCCTCGCTTTTGTAAGTCGCGCCCACCGGGCAGACCTTCACGCAGGGCGGATCCTCGCAATGCATGCAGGGAACGGGTGTGGCCGCGAAGCTTCCTGGTGCGGGCGGCAGGAAATCCATCCAATGAATGGGGCGCGTCCGGGCCGCCACGTCCGGGCCGAGGGGCGGAACATTGTTCTCCTGCTGGCAGGCCACCACGCAGCCAGCACAGCGAGCGCAGCGGTCGAGATCGATCACCATGCCCCAGTTGCGGCGACGTCCACTCGGGGCATTGGAAGGTTCCGCGCTCTCCGCGGCCATGGCCCGCGTGCAGCCTGTGATCGCGCCTGCCGCCGAGGCTGCCAGTGCGGCCAGAAGGCTGCGTCGCGAGTCGCGCGCGTCGTCGTCGGCCCGCTTCATGACACCTTGCTCACACGCACGCGCGTGCCTTGCCAGGCGAGCACGCCCGACCAGTGATCTTCGTCGGGCACGACGAGATCAACCACCGCACCCCTGCCCAGCGCCATGGCCACCACACCAACCCGAACACCGTCACTCAATTGCGCGACGGCCTTGCAGGAACCGATCGGGGATTCCACCAGCACCTGGTCACCGTCAGCCAGGCCGAACCGGGCTGCGTCGGCAGGATTGATCTCCGCTCGCACCGGCCAGGGATCACCCGAGACCAGCGGCAACTCACTCAGCCAGGGAAGAAAGCGTATGCCATTTTCGACGAACGGCACCGGCCGATAGGGAAGCAGGTGCAAGGGGAACTGGAGAGGATCGCCAGAAAACCTCGGCGGCGTCCAGGGAGGCAAACCCTTGCACGGCCAAGCCTGTGACGCGTGCGCGGCATCGGCGGTTCCTGCCATGCGCGACGCGATCGCTTGCGAGCAAATCTCGAACTTGTACGGGATGCTCCCAGGCACGTCGGTCTTGGGCTGGTTCCATCGACCGCCCTTCTCTCTCATTTCGGCCAAGGTTTCTGCCGGCAACGACGTGGCCACGGCGTCTGAATAGCTCTTCCAAGGCAGCGAGCGGCCGACTGATCCGCCCAGCCCAGCAGCCAGCGCAACAATGACATCGCCCATCTGTCGCGTGTCTTGCAGGGGCGTCACCACTGGCTGCCTGAGACCGACCACCCACTCGCCTGCCGGCGGGGCGCACGTGACCACGTCCAAGGCTTCGAGAGGCAGGGACTCGGGCAGCACCAAGTCCGCCTGCCATGCGCTCTCGTCGAGCCACGAAGTGGCTCTCACCAGGAAGGGAACCTGGTGGAGGGCCGCGACCCATTCCTGCCGTCCTGGCAACGCGGTCAGGGGATCCGTGCCGTGCAGAAACAACGCCTCGACCGGATAAGGGTTGGACTGGGCGATGGCCGCGGGAACAGCTTGCACGCGGCTGCGCCCGAGCGGGCAAGCCGCTGTCCCGGCGCCGTCGATGCGTGGGGCCGCTGTGCCTGCAGCCGCGATTGCGTCGACCGTCGGCGCTTCCCATTGCGGAACGGCATACACCTGGGCTCCTGCGGCTCCGCCTCCCTCCAGATTTCCAAGCAGCGCATTGAGCGCAGCGATGGCCAGGCCCGTGGCCAGCCCATTGCTGGCTGCAGTCGCGCCTCCGTCGCTGGCAGCAACGACCACCCGGCGCTGTTTGGCAAGCGCGTGGGCCAGCCGCTCGACCGTGGCTGCGGCGATGCCCGTGCCTTCCTGCGTCTGGTCCGGCGCATACGCCGCCCGAATCAACGTCTCGAATCCTGACTGTTCGACACCCGCCTGGTCCCGCCACCCCGAAAAGCCCAAGACGGATTCGCGCAGGAATTCCCTGTCGACTAGGCCATCGCGGACCAGCACATGGGCCAGCGACAGCGCCAGCGCCCCGTAGCCCCCGGGCGCAATCGGGATCCACTCGTCGAAGCGGCAGCCCGGCCGGCGCGGCGACACGCAGACCACGTGCGGGCGGACCAACCTGGCCCAACTCAGAAACCGCATGGCCTGGCCAGACGATTCGAGCAGATCCGTGCCCATGGCCAGCAACAAGCGCCCCCGGGCCAGATCGCACGCGGGCAGACCATAGCGGCCCTGCGTGTACAGGGTGGCCAACTCGACGCCGGCAGCGCGAGCCGATTCCAGCCCGATGTGGTTGGGGCTGCCAAACGCCACTAGGAAACGCGCCCACAAGTCGTGGGTGAAAGTGCCTGTCTCGCCATCGATCAGCACCAGGCGTTCGGGATGGCCGGCGGCGCGCAACTTGCCCAGCTTCCCCGCCAGTTCGCCGATGGCCTCATCCCAGGAGATCGGCCTCCACTTGCCCTCGCCACGTGCGCCGATCCGTCGCAAGGGTGAACGCACGCGGTCCGGGTGATACAGCGCCTGCAGCGCCGCCTGTCCGCGACTACAGAGGCCACCGAGGTTCACCGGGTGATCTGGATTGCCTTCAATCTTGACCGCCCTGCCCTCCACCACGCGCACCTTGATCCCGCAGCCTGCGTCGCACAGGGCGCAGGTGGAAAGCACCCAGCGTTCCTCGCCGGCTCGCCCCCCACGCCCGCCCGGCACAGGCGGCTTGTCGATGCGATAGGGATCCCTGCTCCGGCGACAGCCCAGGGCCGCGGCGCCCGCCAGTGCCGCGCCACCCAGAAGCTCACGTCGGCCGAATCGACTCATGCATCACTTGTGACAGGCGAGGCAGTCCAGGCTGGCCTGCTCGCTGCGGTGGCAGGCGACGCACTCACTCATTTCCAAGTGCACGTCCGCCTCGCCGAGCGCCTGATTGACCGCGCTCATGTCGCGGTGACACTCCTCACACCCCATGTGGTCCAGCGTGACATGCGCCGCGTGCGAAAAATACACATGCCCGGGCAGGCGGTTGAGCTGCACCCAGGCGAGTTCCTGGCCGCGCGCCGCAAAGGCGCGCACCTCCGGTTCGGCGGGCTCCTGGCCCTGCGGCGTCTTGTGGCAGTCCATGCAGTCGGCCAGGGTGGGAAACGAAGCCCTGGCTTCGCCCTCCACCCCCTGGTGGCAGGCTCGGCACTTCATGGCCTTGGCGATGTGGCGCTTGTGACTCATGGGCAGGGGCTGGCTCGTGCCCCTGGCCGGCGCAAGGCGCGCACCGGCCACGCCGACGACAGCGACGGCGACGAGCAGGATGATCCCTATTCTTCGGTGGGCGTATGACACGGCAGCGCTTCTGGCAGGAAACACTCTACCGCTTCGCTGGCCGGCTGGCTGCCCAGGAAGGGCCACCGCCCCCTTGCACCGTCGTCTGAAGCCGCTTTCGGTGTGCCGAATTATTCGTATTGACTTCCGAATAGACGTTCGGCACACTGAATTCATCTTTCGCTGGGGGATCAAGGTTTCAAAATGCAGGCACCTCAAAGACGTGAACGAGAGATCGCGCGAACCCGCGAGGACATTGTGGAGGCGGCGAGTCGGGCCTTCGTGGAAATCGGCGTACACGACGCCACCATGCAGGACATCGCTCGCGAGGCTGGCTACACGGCGGCGTCGCTCTATACCTATTTTCGCAGCAAGCAGGAAATCGTCGAGGCCGTGATGGACCTGCTCACGGCCGAATTTCTGCGTGTGTTCGAGCAACCGCTGCCCGGCAACCTGACCTTCCCGCAGCGCTTCGAGATCCTGCTCGTGCGACAGCTTGAGCTGGTCGAGAAGCGGCGGGCGTTGATGCTCACCTTTCATTCCGCGGAAGCCGAGAGCGGCCGCTGCCCGGGCGGCAGCCACGGTCAATCCTTCCACGAAAACTTCGAGCGGCGCATCCTCGGCCTGGCTGACTGGATGAAAAGGAACGCCAAGCCCGAGGAGCTTGGCGGTCACGATCCAGAGGTGGTGGCGCGGCTCTTGGTCGGCATGGTGTTCGGGCTGTTGCACGGCTGGGTGGCCAGGTCGGAGCAGGGCAACCTGGCCGACCGCGCTCCCCTGGTGCGCGACTTCTTCTTCCACGGCGTGTCGGGAAATCCCAAAGCTGGAGCCAAGAGAAAATGAGTGCTTCGTTCACCAAGATCACGCTCGCAACGTTGGCGATGTCGCTGCTGGCAGCCAGGACTGCGGCGGCTGAACCCATGACCCTGGCCAAGTGCATTGACGTTGCATTGCACGGCAATCCCGACATCACCAGCGCGAACCTGGAAGTGGAAGCCACGACCGCGCAGAGGAAGAGCGCGCGCGGCGCTTTCGGGCCAAGGCTGCACCTCGATGCGGGAATCCAGCGCTGGGACAGCCCGCTAAGCGCAAACTTCGCTGACATGCTCATTCCGGTCGTGAACGCGGGCCTGGCCAAGAACGGCCAAAACAACGCTCTCACCAAGAGTGATTTCACCGGCCAACTCGCCCCACTCGCTCAGCCCATCGAACTTCGCGCACAAACCACTTGGTCCGCGTCGGTCACCCTTGCCCAGCCGATTACCTCGCTTTGGACCATCAATGAAGGCTATGCCCTGCGCAAGATGGGCGTGGACCTGGCCGGGCTGCAGCGCAAGGTCGCCCGCCGCGACGTCGCCTTTCAGGTGACCGAGGCCTACTACCGGGTGCTGCAGGCCATGCGCATGGCCGAGGTGGCGCAGAACTCAGTCGAGAACATCGATGCTCAGGTCAAACGCGCGCAATCCTTCTTCCGCGCGGGAACCGTGGGCCGCAACGACGTCCTGCGTGCCGAGTTGGGTCTGGCCGCAGCCAAGCAACGCCTGATCCAGGCCAACGGCGGCGTGGTGTTGGCGCGCGGACAACTGGCCAGACTCATGGGCTTGCCGCCGGAAAGCCCGATCGATCCGGTGGATTCGATTACCGACGTGGCTGTCACGCCTGTGATGCCCGCCACGCAGGCCGAGGACCGCGCCGTGGCCGAACGACTGGAGATGAAGGAGATCGCGGCGCAGACCGAGCTGGCTCGGGCGAGCGAGAGCCTGGCCAAGTCGAAGATGCTGCCCCAGGTGAACGCGGTAGCCAACTACACGCACGCGTCACCGGCGACGATGTTTGCACCGAAGCAGGACATCTGGTTCATCGGCGGCACCGCGTCCTGGGACATCTGGGAAGGCGGCGGCACCTACTACGGCATTGACGAAGCGAAGGCACGCCTAGCCCAGGCGCTGGCCGCCCGGCGCAAGGCCGAGGACATGATCCGCCTGGAAACCCGCAGCGCGCATGTCAACGCCACCACCGCGGCCCAGGCCCTGACTGTGGCCCGCGATGCCGTCGCACAAGCCGAAGAGAACTTCCGCATCGAGCAGAAGCGCTACGAGAGCGGGGACAACACCTCGTTCGACGTGCTCGACGCCGAGAACCAGCTCACCACCGCGCGCGGCCAGCTTCAGGCTGCGACCTACGACAGCCTCATCGCCCAATCCAACCTGGCCCGCGCCATGGGTCAGCAAGACCCGCTTCAAGTCAGCACCCTATGACTCACAAAGTTTTCAGCACCCCACAGTCCACCGTGCCACCGAGGTTCTTCATGACGGCTCGCCCACTGTTCGTCCCGTTCTTCGTCCTTGCCACCCTTTCCTGCCAGCGCGGCGCCGAGGTTGCGCGTCTGCCGCAGGCCCAAGCGGCGCCGGCTGTGGCCGCCCTGCCGACCCCGACGCCGCCAGCACCCGCGACCGCGCTCGCTGCCGATCCACCCGCTGCTGTGGCCCGAAGTGCCAGCCCGTTCCTATCTGGCACGACCGAGGCCCACCGCAGAAGCACGCTGACGCCCAAGGTGTCGAGCGCCGTCACGCGCGTGCACGTCCGCGAGGGCGACATGGTCAAGCAGGGCCAGCCGCTGGTCACCCTGGACACGCGCGATTTCCTGCTGCGCGCCGAGCAGGCCGAGGCCGCGCGCGACGGTGCCAAGGTCCAGCTCGACGCCGCCAAGCTGGACTGGGATCGTGTCAAGTCCTTGCTGGCGGAAACCGCCGTGCCGCAAAGCCAATTTGACGCGATCGACGCGCGCTACAAGGGCGCAAAAGCCGGCCTGGCTGCAGCAGAAGCCGCGGTGGGCCTGGCCACGAAGGCCTTGCACGACTCGGTGGTGCGCGCGCCTTTCGATGGGCTCATCGTCAAGCGTCTGATCAACGAGGGTGAATACGCGACGGTCATGCCAGCCACGCCACTGGTCGCCATCGAGGAGATCGACCCCATGGACTTGCGCATCCAGGTGCCGGCCACCAACATAGGCCAGGTCGCAGTGGGCGATGCCGTGCACGCGAGCCTGCCGGCCACCGGCCAGGAGCTGGACCTGCGCTTGACCCGCGTGGTTCCCGCGTCCGATCCGCATACCCGTACCTTCTCCGCCATCGTCGAGATCCCCAATCGCGACCACAGCCTGCGCTCCGGCCTGTACGCCGAGGTCACCCTGCGCCCCCGCAACGCACGCGCTCTGACGGAGACTGAAACCGCCAAGGCCAGGAGACACCTCATCCCGCCGAGAGACTTGCCATGAAACTTGCTGATGTCTCAATTCGCCGTCCGGTCTTCGCGACCGTGATGGTGGGCGTGCTGGCGGTGTTCGGCGTCTGGGCCTATCCCAAGATTCCACTGGACATGATGCCGGAGGTTGAGTTCCCCATCGTCACCGTGACCGCGGTGTACCCAGGCGCCGATCCGGAAACCATTGAATCGCGGGTCATCGACAAGCTGGAGGAAGCGGTCAGCACCGTGAACGGCATCAAGACCCTGCGCTCCACCTCGATGGAAAGCGTGGGTCTTCTCTTCGTCCAATTCGAGCTGGAACGCAAAGCCGACCAGGCGGTGCAAGACGTGCGCGACAAGGTTTCCAGCGCGCTCAAGAATTTGCCCAAGGATCTGGAGCCACCCATTGTCGAGCGCCTGGACATCAACGCCGCGCCGGTGATGTCGTTGGCGCTGGCTGGTCCCTTGGCGAAGCGCGATCTCACCTCGCTGGCCAAGGACAACATCAAGCAGAGGTTGCAGGCCATCAACGGCGTGGGCGGTGTGGACATAATCGGCGGCCAGGAACGAGAATTCCACGTGTGGATCGATCCACGCCACCTGGAATCGTATGGCTTGGCGGTGGGCGATGTGGTCCAGGCGCTGGCCGCGCAGAACGTGGAGATCCCGGGCGGCCGCCTGGACGTGGGCGCAAGCGAGCTGTCGGTCAAGACGCGTGGCCAGGTGTACTCGGCGCGCGAGTTGGAGGACATCATCATCACCGCGGCGGGTGGCGCGCCGGTGCGCATCGGGGACGTGGCACGGGTGGAGGACGGCGCGGAAGAACGGCGTTCCTACTCCACCCTCAACGGCAACTCGTCCATCACCATGCTCGTGCGCAAGCAGTCTGGCTCGAACACTGTCGAGGTCGCCCACCGGGTGAAGGCCCTGGTGAAAAAACTCCGGGACCAGCTCCCCAAGGGAGTGACCATCTCGATTCCCGTCGACAACTCGACGTTCATCGAGAACATGATCCATGACGTCAGCTTCGACCTTGTCTACGGCGCCCTGCTGGCCATCTTGATCATCATGTTCTTCCTGCACGACTGGCGCGCGACCCTGATCAGCGCCACCGCCTTGCCGGTCTCGGTCATTGCCACCTTCGCCTTTATCAAGGCCATGGGCTTCACCCTCAACGTGATCACCATGCTGGGCTTGTCGCTCTCCATCGGCATTCTGATCGACGACGCCATCGTCGTGATCGAGAACATTCACCGCCACCTGGAGATGGGCAAGTCCCCCATGAAGGCCGCGGGCGAGGCCACGGCTGAGATCGGCCTGGCGGTCATGGCCACCACCGCATCGATCTTGGCGGTGTTCGTACCGGTGGCCACCATGAAGGGCATGATTGGCCGTATCTTCGTGCAGTTCGGCCTGACCGTGGCCTTCGCCGTGAGCGTCTCGCTGTTCGTGGCCTTCACGCTTACACCCATGCTGTCCTCGCGCTTTCTGCGCACACACACCGGCAAGGGCGCCCTCGGGAAGGCCATCGAGCGCTTCCTCAACGTGATCGACGCCGCCTACCGCCAAGTGCTGGCGGGCGCTCTCAGGCATCGCGGGCTGACCGTGCTGGTCGCGCTCCTGGTCTTCGTGGCCAGCATCATGCTGGTCTTCGTGGTGCCCAAGGAATTCATGGCTACCGAGGACCGCAGCATGTTCTCGGTCAAGATCGAGCTGCCCAGCGGCTCCTCGCTGGCAGCCAACGAAACCTTCACCGAGGCGATAGCCAGCAAGCTGCGCGCGGTGCCAGGGGTCAAGGAGACCCTGGTCACCATCGGTGGCACCTCGCAGTCCGAGATCAACCGTTCGGAGATCCAGGTCAACCTGGTCAAGCGCCACCAGCGCAAGTTCACCCAGGCCCAGGCGGTCGAGTACGTGCGCAAGCAGTTCCCCACCTGGACCGACCGCAAGGACGTCAACTACGCGGTCGAGCCGTACAACTTCGTGGGCGGCGGCAGCTCGGCCTTCCGTAGTGCCATGCTGCAGTTCAACGTGCGTGGCCGCAATTACGACGAGATCAGCAAGGCCACCGACGAATTGACCGCCTGGATGAAAACCCAGCCGGGCTACGTGGACGTGGATGTCTCGTACCGCGGTGGCAAACCCGAGGTGGCCATCAACATCGATCGCGATCGCGCCGCCGATTTGGGGGTGCCCATCGCGGCCATCGCCAGCACGGTACGCAGCATGATGGCGGGCGACAAGGTCAGCGAGATCTCCAGTGACGGCCAGCGTTGGGACGTGCGCCTAAGGCTGGACGAGGTTTTCCGCCAGAAGGCCGGTGATCTGCTTGCCTTCAAGATCCGCTCGACCACTGGTCAACTGGTCAACATGTCCAGCGTGGTGTCCATTACGCCCGGCACGGGGCCGGCGAAGATCGACCGCCAGAACCGACAGCGCCAGATCACTGTCTACGCCAACCTGGCGGGCGGCAAGACCTTGGGCACCGGCGTGACCGAGGTGGAGACCAAGGCCAAGAAAGTGGTTCCCGCCACCATGAACACCGACTGGGCTGGCATGGGCGACATCATGCGGGAGTCGTTTGGATACCTCTTCGAGGCACTCATACTCGCCATCATCATCGTGTACCTGGTGCTGGCGGCGCAGTTCGAGAGCTTCCTGCACCCCTTCACCATCATGCTGTCGCTCCCCCTGTCCATGGTGGGCGCACTGGGGGCCATCGCCCTGGCGCACTCGACCATCAGCATGATTACCCTCATCGGCATCATCTTGCTCATGGGCCTGGTGACCAAGAACGCGATTCTGCTGGTGGACTACACCAACACGCTTCGCCGCCACGGCAAGAACCGGCGCGAGGCGCTGCTGGCTGCGGGCCCAGTTCGGCTACGACCCATCCTGATGACCACCGGGGCGATGATCTTCGGCATGACGCCAGTGGCCCTGGGGCTCTCCGAAGGCAGCGAGTTGCGCTCACCCATGGCCATCGCGGTCATCGGCGGCCTCATCACCTCCACCATGCTCACCCTGGTTGTAATACCGGTCGCCTACGACATCATCGACGCTGTTGCCGAGCGCCTCCTGGGCCATGCTACCGTCATGCACGAAGGCGAGGAAACGCCCATCGAGGCCAAGGCCAAGGGCCACGCTGTGGCGACTTCGTGATCGCGCGGCCGCAAAACAACGATCGAGGCGCCAACGTTTTCTCCTCAATCTCTTCCGTCCCAGAGCCTGGTCAAGTCGAAGGGGTCTTTGGGGGCCTGAGCGTCAGGGACCCCTCCCGATCAGGTGATGACTCTGACCAAGATCAGCCTGCCGGCTGGCGCGGTCATCAGCGGATCGAACAATGGGACAGGGTTGTCGTCGCTGATCGTGACCCTGTGTCGTAGATTCGGGCCATCCGAACCAGCCCCTGGCGAGGTTTGCACGCAACCATGCACTCGATGCACCAAGTCCGATCCCCTGATGGAACCAATATCGCCTACGAAAGGCGGGGCCACGGGCCGCCGCTGGTCATGGTGCATGGGTCATCGCTCGACCACGCGCGCTGGGGACGCAGCGTCGCAGGGCTGGCCGGGCGATTCACCTTGCTGATGATGGATCGGCGCGGCCGCGGGGCGAGCGGGGATGGTCCCATCTATTCCATCGAACGCGAGTTCGAGGACGTGGCGGCGGTTGCGGAGGCTGCCGGCGGGCCGGTCCACCTGCTGGGTCACTCGTACGGCGCCGTGTGCGCCATGGAGGCTTCGCGCCTCACCTCGGCCATCGACAAACTGGTACTGTACGAGCCACCCTTTCCGGTTGGCCACCCCGGCCCGATCTTCGGCCCTCATATGGCCGAGCGTCTCGAGGACTTGCTTCAGCGCGGTGAGCGCGATGCTCTGGTGGAGGTTTTTCTACGCGAGGTGGTCGGGGTCAGCGAGGCGGAGTTGCAGGCCTTGCGCCGCTCATCCACCTGGCGGGTGCGTGTGCAGGCCGCACACACGCTGCCGCGCGAGGTGCGGATGGCGGAGACTTATCGCTTCGACCCCAGTCGCTTGGCCAAGGTGCGGACGCCGACGCTGCTGCTCCTGGGCACAGAAAGCCCGCGCCTCATGCACGATTCGACCATGGCGGCCCATGCGGCCTTGCAGAACAGTCGGGTGGAGCTGCTGCCGGGTCAGGGCCATGCCGCCATGACCACGGCACCGGAGATGTTTCTGGCCAAGGTGCTGGCATTTCTGCAAGGCGAAGCCTGATCCCTCCCCGCGCTTGCGCGCCCCCCTTGCGAGTCGTCTGCCAAACACACTACCATGTCGTCCATGCAGCCCTCCTACGCCCACGGAATAGCATCTGTGCCTCTGCTTGGCGAGACCATCGGCGAGAACCTCCGCCGGACGGTAGAGCAGTTCGGGGATCGCGAGGCCCTGGTCTCACGCCACCAAGATTACCGCGCCACCTACCGTCAGCTCTGGGAAGAGACGGGTATCATCGGGCGCGGGTTGATGGCGCGCGGGGTGAAGAAGGGCGACCGGATCGGGCTGTGGTCGCCTAACCGCTACGAATGGGTGGTCACCCAGTACGCCACCTCTCGCATTGGCGCCATCATGGTGAACATCAACCCGGCCTACCGCAGCCACGAACTGGAGCACGTGCTCACGCAATCGGGCTGTTCCCTGCTGATCATGGCGCGCGCGTTCCGCCAGACCGACTACGTGTCGATGTTCAAGGAGGTGGAAGAGCGGCTGCCCGAGCACATCAAGGCCATTGTCATCGACGATGAATGGGGCACGTTGCGGGAGGATGGCCGGCATGTCTCAGAGGAGGAACTGGCCCACCGCGAGCAAACGCTGGATCCCGACGACCCCATCGACATCCAGTACACCAGTGGCACCACCGGCTTTCCCAAGGGCGCCACGCTGTCCCACCACAACCTCCTGAACAACGGCTACTTCGTGGGCCGCACGCTTGCGTACAGCGAGAGAGACCGCATCTGCATTGCGGTACCGCTGTATCACTGCTTTGGCCAGGTCATGGGCAACCTGGCGGCCACCAGCCACGGCGCGTGCATGATCTTCCCGGGTGAGGCATTCGACGCGGGCACCGTGCTAGCCACCGTCGAGAAAGAGCGCTGCACCTCGCTCTACGGCGTGCCCACTATGTTCATCGCCGAGCTGGAGCACCCGAACTTCAGCAAGACCGATTTTGCCAGTCTGCGCACCGGCATCATGGCCGGCTCGCCTTGCCCGATCGAGGTGATGAAGCGCGTGCAGAAGGACATGCACATGCCGGAGATCACCATCTGCTACGGCATGACCGAGACCTCGCCGGTGTCCACCCAGAGCAAGGTGGACGATCCGCTGGACAAGCGCGTGGCCACCGTAGGTTGCGTGCATCCGAACCTGGAGGTCAAGATCGTTGACCCAGCCACGGGCCGGGTGGTTCCCCGCGGCACGGTGGGCGAGCTGTGCACGCGCGGCTATTCAGTCATGCTGGGCTACTGGAATGATCTGCACTCAACTCGTCAGGCCATCGATGGTGCGCGCTGGATGCACACCGGCGACCTGGCCACCATGGACAACGATGGCTACGTCAACATCGTCGGCCGCATCAAGGACATGGTCATGCGCGGGGGTGAGAACATCTATCCGCGCGAGGTGGAGGAGTTCCTGTACACCAAGCCTGAGATCGCAGATGTGCAAGTCATCGGCGTGCCCGACGCCAAGTATGGCGAGGAGCTGATGGCCTGGGTCAAACTGCGACCGGGCTCGAGCCTGGGTGGCGACGAGCTGCGCGCCTTTTGCAAGGGCAAGATCGCGACCTACAAGATCCCGCGCTACTGGAAGTTCGTGGATGCTTTCCCCATGACGGTGACCGGCAAGATCCAGAAGTACAAGATGCGCGAGATGGCGGTGGAAGAGCTGAAGCTGCAGAGCGCGGCCGGCATCAAGACGGCTTGACGCCGGCGCCGTCGCTACGACATCTGGATCCCGCCGCACACCGGTAGATACGTGCCCGTGACAAAGCGCGACCAGTCCGCACAATAGAAGAGCACGGCGCCTGCCACGTCCTCCGGTTGGCCAAAGCGTCGCAGGGGTGTGCGGGCAGCGGTTCTTTCGCGCATCTCCTTGGGCATGAAGGCGATGGCGTCGGTGTCGGTGGCGCCGGGCGCGACGACGTTCACCCGAACACCGTGTGGCCCCAACTCCAGAGCCAGTGACTTGGAGAACCCGTCGAGGGCGGACTTGGCCGTACTATGGGCGACGAAACCCTCGCCGGGGACCCGGGAAAGGCCGCTGCTGATGTTCACGATACAGCCCCTCCGGCGCTGGACCATGCCCGGCGCGACCGCCTGGCAGGGATAGTAGATGGCCTTCATTTCGCCCAAGACCTTCTTCTCGAAATCTTCCCACTTGTGTTGCACGAAGGGGATGATCGGGAAGTGGATGCTGGCGTTGTTGACCAGGATGTCCACCGGGCCGTGGGCGGATTCGGTCGTCCGTACCATCGCCTCCACGTCTTCGCGCACGGTCACATCGGCCCGCACCAGGATGGCTTCACCACCAGCGCGCGCGATCTCGTCAACCATCTTCTCGCCCTTCTCGCGGCTCTGAAGGTAGTTGACCGTGACCTTGGCCCCCTGGGTAGCCAGAAGCTTGGCCGTGGCTGCACCGATGCCTCGACTGGAACCGGTGACGATGGCGACCTTATCGCGAAGAATCATCTGCGTACTCCTCGGGAAATCCAGGCTAGAAGTGCACCTGGATCTCATAGCGGCGATTCTTCGCCTTCTTGGCCGGCGTGTTGTCGGGCGTGACCAGTGGGCGCTCCGAGCCCATGCCGATGGCCACGATCTCGCTCTTGGGGATACCACGCGCCACCAATTCGCGCTCGATCACGGCGGCACGCTTGCCCGACAGCTCCTTGTTGTGCTCCGGCTTGCCACTCGAGTCGGTGTGGCCGGAAACCTCGAACTTGAAGCTGGTCACGCCCGCGACGCCAAGCCGCTTCTTCGCCTCGACCAGAGAGTTGGCCAGGTTCTTCAGTTTCTTGTCACAGCCAGCCACCAACTCGTCGCTGTCGGTCTTAAAGCTGCACTGGTTCTTGCGTCCCTCGGCGAGCAGCCTGGCATTCACTTCCTTGGCCGCCTTGTCGCGCGCCCCGCTAGCCGCGCCCCCCGCGGCTTTCTTGGCCAGGCCGCCCAGGTCCAGCGCATAGGCCGACGGCGCCACGATTGACACTGCTAGTGCAAGGGTCCATCCCATTCGCGTCTTTGTCATGGATGAACGATTACGCCTAGCAAGCGGCGAGTGCAAGTCGGGAGCCTTTCAGTGCTAGAAGACCCCCACGATGTCCGCCCGCCTCCGCCCACTTGTTGCCGTCCTCTTGCTGGCCGGCACGACGGCGTTCAAGCCCTCGACGCCACCCCAGCAACGCAGCGCCATCCTCATCTCATGGGACGGGGCCTTGCGCGAACACGTCAACGACTGCCTAGGGCGCAACCAGATGCCCAACTTGGCGCAACTGATCAAGGAAGGGCGGATGGTGAACATCGAGGTCTCGGGCCACGTCACCGACACCAGGGCCGGGCACGCGCAGATGCTGACCGGCTACGATCCCGACCTTACCGGCGTGTTTTCCAACACCCGCTTCCGGCCTATCCCACGCGGCACCTCGATCTTTGAACGGCTGCAGCAGTCCTTTGGCAAGAAGGGCATCGCCACCATCATGGTGACGGGCAAGGCCATGGGCCTGGGTCCCGGTGCACCCAGAATCCCGGCCGAGGCAGAAGCGTCAAGCCCGATCTCCGACGAGCCGAGCGATGAGAACGAAAAGCAGGCGCGCCGGGTGGAAAAGATACGCCTGGCCGGCGAACAGAACGTGTTGGGTCAGCCTTTCCACTTGGTCAAGGGCAGCCTGACGATGTGGGATGGCGACCTGCCCCGCGACGCGCGCGGCGTGGGGCAGAAAGTCCTTGGAATCATCGACAGGTTCGGCCCCAAAGGTCGCTTCTTCCTGTTCGTCCACTTCGGCGATGCGGACGTCAACGGCCACAAATACGGCGAGGATTCACGGGAATACAACGACGCCCTGGTTTCTCTCGACACCTGGCTGGGCCGAATGGTGGCCCAACTCAAGACGAACCGGCTCTACGACCACACCGCCCTCTACGTCACCTCGGACCATGGCTTCGACGTGGGAACCACCCACCACTCCAAGGCTACCCACTCCTTCTTGGCCAGCAACGACCCGCAGGTGATGTCAGCCGGCGAGCAACGAGACATCACGCCCACCATCCTGCAAGCCCTGGGCGTGGACATCAGCACGATCACCCCGGTTTTGCCTGGCAAGTCTCTGCGCAAGCAGGAATAGGACAC
>Ga0224520_1000267_pt1 | contig 16970 bp, 17 predicted proteins | sample CFST25metaG_2_FD_180684 | JGI IMG/M metagenome (GOLD analysis project Ga0224520, IMG submission 180684) | Peat soil microbial communities from Stordalen Mire, Sweden - C.F.S.T-25 | ecosystem: Environmental > Terrestrial > Soil > Wetlands > Peat | place: Sweden: Norrbotten County, Stordalen Mire... | reverse complement strand
GGATAGGCCGATGTCATAGGCTTGCGCGAAGGTCGTATAGGAACGCGGAGGAATGCTGAAGGAATCTGCTCGGGTGCCGGCGCTCAGAGTGAACGCTGGTGCATTCGGCACCCCTGAGTACTGGATTCCATAGGTCACCGTAGAGGCTTGGTAGTTGGGATCCAGGTAGAGCAGGTTGGCTACCACCTGGATTGATATGGCCGGATTGGTCGACTGTCCTCCTTGGTTCCAGGTGGCTGTGTAGCTGGCGCCATCAAGGGCGTAGACAAAAGAAATGGATTCCCCGAACCGATTCAGGATGGCCGACAGACGGTAATGGGCGCTGCGCAGAACTGTCAGGGTGATGGGCGTGGGCATGGCGGTTGAATCCGTTGTCGTGCCGAATTTCCCGCCCTCCCAGGTGAATTCATAGGCCACGTCCCCCCGGATGGCCAGGATCTTTTGTGGGAAGTTCCAATTTGCGGTGGAAACAGATTCGGTGTTCCCCTGCATCCCGCCGGAGCTGATGGTGCTGTTGGTCATGGTGAGATAGGGTGAGGATCCTGATAGGCCTACTACCAGGAATCCATTGGAGTCGCGACGAACAAAGGCGGTATTCCCAGTGAGCGTCACGCCATCCATATAAGGGATCTGCCCAACGGTCACACCACTGGCATACCCGAACTCTGACAGGATCGTATTCAGGTTGGACGCGGAGGGTAAAGCTGGGTCCTGGGGGAACCATGACTTGGCATTCAGGGTTCCGGTGCTGCCATCAGGTAGGGTGTAGTTGGTGACCACCACGCCTGCGTTATCTATGGTGGGCCCGGTGGGCCCGATGGCATCATCCGAAAGGGCCAGATCCAGGAATCCTGGTGTCAGCGAGAAGAAGTACTGGATGTTCTGCGTTGCGGAATATTTGTAGGAAGTGACCCCGCTATGGACGGTGGTCGACGTTCGACCGTCCACGGTGGGTGCCACATGACCAGCCAGCACCGGTCGGAAGTTGATGCCCCGGGCACCGATGCCCGGCCCCAAGGGAATGCTCAGATTCACCGCGCCCGTGGAAGCCTCGACCTCCACACCCCCATGCACCGTCGCGGGGCCGTTGGCGCGATCGTACTTCAACTCGGAGAAGGACGACTGGTAGCTCTGCGCGAGCGCCGATAGGTTCGTCAAACCGCAGAGCAGGATGGCTAGCAGGATGCGCCGGGACATAGGAGGTTCCTGTCGATGGTTGAGACCAAGGTTACCTTTTAGTCGCTATTGGTTGACCCTGTCTCCCTTTTCCTCTGAACGGTATTTTTCCGACCTCCGAACGGACGATCCATCTTAAGACCTTTGGATAAAATCCCAACTCGCCCGGGTTTGTCCTATGGTTTGGGAAAAGGCCTGGGCATCTCAGACCCGTGGAGCCTCGTTCTGATACTCAATGTGCTTGCTGTGAGCAGGCATGACTTAACTCATAAACGATGACCTTGTCAAGACGATTCCCATCCGGGCCTTATCCTGCCAGCGCAAGCCCAGCCAGGCTGTCCGCATAGTTCCAGGGCATCCACTCCTCGGGGTTTTCCTCCACCAGAGCGCGGTTCCGCTGGAGGGCAACCAGATAGTCGAAGGGCTGGGCGCCGTTCAACTCCGCCGTGTGGATCAGGCTCATGAAGGCGTCTCCAGTTCGAGCGCCTGTCTCCGACTTGTAGAAGAGGGAATTCTTCCGGTGCATGATCGCCCGCTTGATGACGCGTTCGGCTGCTGAATTATCGAGAGGTGCACTAGATTCTCTCAGGAACAACGTCAGTTCCTTCCAGTGCTTCCGCATGTAGGTGATGGCCTGGCCCAACCCTGAATTGGGCTCCACCTTCCGTTCCTCGATCTGATCCCTGAGCCAGGTTTCCAGGTCCCTCATCACTGGACCGCTCTCACGTTGATGGAAGGCCAGCCTGGCCGGAGGGGCCATGCCCTGCTGCTTGGCCAGGGCGTCATTCCTGTAAACCACCTTCAATGACTCCAGAAGGTGCTGGACCTCCGCTGGGAACCGTTCCTCCACTTCCACGAACCGCCGCCGGGCATGGGCCAGGCAGTGGGCCAGGATGGTGTGCAGTTCTCCCGCCTCGCCCACGCTGTTGGCGGCGAGAGCATCACACATATGGATGGGAGCACCGAGACCCTCTGCGCGGTGCTGGAGGACTGCTTCCAAGTTCTCGCCCGCATGGTTGTGGCCTGTGATGAAAAGAGCGATGCGGTGCTCTCCATGGTTGGAGAGGATGGCGGTGGTGTGAACGCCCTTCCGGCCTTCCTTCCGATTCGTGGTCCCGCCCAGGATCCGCATGGTGGTGTCGTCGTTGTGAATCACCTCACCCTGGGCAGCCTGCCTGGCCAGTTCCACGTGGGCGGGCAACAGGAGTCCTGCAGCCTCCAGCAGGATCTCCCACTGGGTGGAGACCGGCAGAGGGATCCGAAAGCCATGTTGGAGCTTCTGAATCCGGTGCATGGGAAGCCCCGAACCGTACCTGAGCATTCCGAGCATGGCGGCGACGGTCTCATCGTACTTCTCCAAGCCCACGCCATCAGGTGCTGGTGCCGTGAACACCTCCCCGCACAGGTTGCAGCGCCAGCGTTCCAGTTCGTATACCGTCGCCGCGAAAGGCGCCACGCCCTTCACGCGCACCATCGTGGCGGGCTCGTTTTGAAGATAAACCTTGCCATTGGGGCATTCCGGGCAGGGAGCCCCGCTCTCCATCCCCACCAGCGCCACCTTCACCCGATCTGCGCCAGGGTAGTTCCTGGCGCCATTCCGCCCATGTCCGGGGGCCTTCTCTTTCGGCTGTTTCTCCTTCGCCCCATGCGGTTCCCGCTCCTGGCCCGTGTGCGTCTCGGAGTTACCTGCCTGGCTGGATTTCGGAGGATCCTGGTCCGTAGCCTTCCCGCACACCACCGCCGTGGATTCCGTTTTGGGTCCAAACAACATGAACTTCAGCCGCTGGATGGAGGTCCGCTTCGATTCCAGTTCCTGGTTCACGAAGGCCAGGGTATCCACTGCCGTCCGAAGGTCAAGATAGCCTTCCTCGCCCAAGGCTGCCCTCGCACGGTCCAGGTGGCCATGAAGCACTTCGGCGCTGATCTCCTTGTGTCGAAGGTCTGGGCGGGGAGGAGGTGGGGTGGTTTTCTTTCGCTGCTTGGTGCGTGCCATCGTTCAGAATGTGCCCGAAGTCGTGGATTAGTACAAGCGAGTAAAAAGCGAATAATATCCATTATTTAGGTTCTTCCAGAATCACGTTGGTGGACTCACGGATCGCCACGCCGCAGGCACCCTGGTGCCGCCAGGATCGCCACCACAAATCAGGATTTGGAGTTCATGGGCCAGGAGGCGGGCGGACGGTTCGTCCTGGTTGGTGGGCCACCAGCGGAACCGTCCCTTCGAGAGCCGCTTCTGACACAGCCAGTACCCCCCTCCGTCGTGTTATGTGGAGCTCCACATAACACGATTTATGTTGAGTCTTCCGTAATGTGGAGTTCCTCCCGGAATCGAGCGGTCATAGGCTGTTGGCACCAGGAATACTGCACATTAATGGGCCTAGCATCGGGGCCGTGCCAACGGCGGCACAGACCCTTTGGAGGCTCCGATGCTCATGGAATTGCTTCCCGTTGTACGCCAGCGGGTATCCGTTTCGTCCCTACCGATTCTGGGTCCATCCCTGGACGATTACGTTGGGTGGATGTTGGGGCGAGGTTATCCCCGTAGGACGGTCAGGGAATACTTGCGGCCCATCTGTCGGCTGGAAGGGCGTCTCCTTGACCAGGGCGTGACAGCCAATGTTCAACTGACCAGAGAGGCCCTGCTTTCGTGCCGGCCACAGGCTTCGATCATGGGAGATTTCCTGCCCACTCTGGTCAACAGCCTTGACCGGTATTTCCTGTCACAAGGCCGGTTCCATCCAGCTAAACCCACGGTCATTGCGGCGAAGGCGATGTCCTACGGCGAATATCTCCGGAAGGCCCGCGGTTTCTCTCCCGGTACCATCCAGCAGTATGAATCGATCAGCCAGGAGTTCCTGGACTGCCTCGGGTTCGATGGTGGCGCTGAGAGCCTGCGGAATATCGATGCCACCGTGATCGAATCGTTCATCAAGTTCCGGGGACGGCGAGCGAGTCGAGCTAATCTCCAAAAAATCGTGGCGGCGATCCGCAGCTTCCTCAAATTCCTGGTCATGTCCGGGGAGATCACCCCGGGCTTTGATGGCCAAATCATTTCATATCGGGTCTACCGCGGAGAACGACTGCCACGCGCCCTCGCCTGGGAGACGGTACAGGCCTACCTCGAGGCCATCGATCGATCCACGCCCATAGGCAAGCGCGATTACGCCATGTTCCTTCTGATGGCGACCTACGGCCTCCGGCGAGGGGAGGTGGGCAGCCTTAAGCTCGAAAACATCGAATGGCGTCTGGGACGAATTTCACTGGTCCAGACGAAAACGGGTAGCGGCATTACCCTACCGCTGACCGACGATGTGGGCGCGAGCCTCCTCGACTACCTCCAGCACGGACGCCCCAACTGGCCTTTCCGGGAGGTCTTTCTCCGGGCACGTGCACCTGAAGGACCACTGGGGCCCCCAGCCATCTCTGACGCCTTCGAGGCTTGGGCAAAACGCAGCGGGCTACCCATCCCATTCAAGGGACCTCATTGCCTGCGTCATTCCCTCGCAGTTCACCTGCTGCGGCAGGGCGGCTCGCTCAAAGAGATCGGGGATGTCCTCGGCCATCGGAACGCCGAAAGCACCTGCATTTACATCCGCCTGGCGGTGGAGGATCTCCGGGAGGTCGCCCTCTCCCTGCCTTCAGTTATGGGGGGTGGCCATGAGAAGTGAAATTCGCTTCGTCTCCTGCCTGGGGCCGGTCCTGGCGCAGTATCTGGAACTCAAGGTATCCGTGGGCCTGAGGTTCGATACCGCAGGCCGAGTGCTCCTTCACCTCGACCGTTTCCTGGCTGCCAACACCAAGGACACTGAAGGATTTGACGCCGGCTGCTTCGCGGCCTGGGGTCAGACCTTCGAGCACATGTGTTCCGGTACTCGGCGGAGTTGGATGCATACCATTTATCGTTTCTGTCTTTACTGGCGGAGGACCGACCCCGAGTGTTTCCTTCCTGATCCGGCCCAGTTCCCGCCGCGCTCGCCCTACCTTCGCCCCTACATCTTTGCGGAGGAGGAGATCCTGCACCTGCTGGATCTCGCCGGGAAGCTGGAGCCCCACGTGATGAGCCCCCTTCGCCGGGAGGTCTACCGACTCGCACTTGTTCTCCTCTATACATCCGGCCTGCGCCGGGGAGAACTGCTCCGGCTGACACTGGGCGACCATTCACCCACCGAGCAGACCCTGCTGGTCCGGGAGTCCAAGTTCTACAAATCGCGCATGATCCCCCTTTCTCCCGACGGTGCCCGAGAACTCCAAGTCTATCTGGTGGCTCGACGGGCCCACCGCCTTCCCATGGACGCAGCTTCACCCTTGCTCGTTCAGGGACAGCGGACCGGGTATTCGGGCGGAGGTATCTACCAGGGCCTACGGGATCTTTTCGTTGCCGGCGGCGTCCACACCACAACTGGCGTCACGCCACGGGTCCATGATCTGCGGCATACCTTCGCCGTCCACGCCCTCCTGCGCTGGTACCGGGAGGGTGCCGACCTCGGGGCCAAACTCCCATTCCTGTCCGCCTACATGGGCCATGTCTCGCCCGCATCCACGGAATACTACCTGCCGTTCGTCGCTGCCCTGGCGGGTGCTGCGAGTGAGAAGTTCGCGGAACACTGCAAGCCCCTGCTCGATTCCTTTCAGGAACCAGGAAAGACGCCATGAGGGACGTCAAACCCAATCCCCTGGCCATGGCCCTGCGCGAGTTCTTTTCCGAGTTCATTCCAAGGGCCCGAGGCCTCAGCTCCTGCACCCTCCTCAGCTACCGGGACAGCCTCGCCCTGCTGCTCAAGTTCATGGCCGACCATCTCAGGCGTCCCGTCGCCGAACTTGGCCTGGAGGCCATCACTCCCGAGGTGGTCATGGCCTTCCTCGACCATCTCGAGGAGGGCCGCCACAACAAAGCCTCAACGCGCAATGTCCGGCTTGCAGCGATCCACGCCTTTGCCCGTCACGTCGCCACCAGTCGGCCCGAATGCTTGGAAGGGTGCCAACGGATCCTGGCCGTCCCTTTCAAACGAGCTGGTGCTCGCGTGGTGGATTACCTGGAATTCGAGGAGCTCCAGGCGATCCTGGCTGGCATCGATCGTTCGTCCCCGGATGGCCGGCGGGACTTCGTCCTCCTGGCAACAATGTTCAACACGGGTGCCCGAGTCCAGGAAACCCTCGACCTTCGGCCCTGCGATCTCCAATTGGACCGGCCTTTTCAGCTACGCCTATTCGGCAAGGGGCGGAAGGAGCGCATCTGCCCCTTATGGCCCCAGACGGCCCAACTGCTCCAGGACTTTTTGGCCGAGGCTGGCATCGAGGCCGACAGCCGGGAACGGTTGTTCCGCAATCACCGGGGCGTACCCCTGACTCGGTTTGGGGTGCGCTACCTCCTGGCCAAGTATTGCGACCAAGCCAAGCCCTCGGTCCCTTCCCTTTCGGGGAAACAACTTCATCCCCATTCCATGCGCCACAGCACTGCGGTCCATCTCCTTCAGGCGGGGGTCGACCTCCCGACCATCAGCCACTGGCTGGGCCATGCCAGCATCAACACCACCAATCGCTACGCCAAGGTGGATCTCGAGATGAAGCGGCGTGCCATTGCCAAGGCCGAGCCTCTCACCCCAGGCGAGCCTGATGCAACCTGGAGAACCAATGGGTCCATCCTGGAATGGCTCGAGTCCCTGTGATGGCCGTTCCATAATGTGGAGCATTTCGACCTGAGACCCGCCAAAGGACAGTTCCCCGTTCCGGAACTCCACATTACGGAAGACTCAACATAAATCGTGGGCCAATACGCGCAGTGATGCTCCCGAACGGCTGCGGAACACGAACAGCGTGCCTGAGAAGGGGTCGGCCCCCAGGGTGACGCGACAGAGCTGAGCCAACCCGTCTATACCACGGCGGAAATCGACCGCCTCCACAGCCACCATGATTTTCATCTGGGAGGTAATTTGAATCATCCCCGGCATCCGAGGACGGCGGTCATCAGGCTGGCCAGGTCCAAGGAACTTCCAGCCGGAAGGCGGAGCACCATGCGCACGCCATCGGGGGTGCTGACCTCCAGCACCGGCCCGGCCTGGATCCCACTCAGAAAGCTATCGCCGCCGAGTTCCACGAAGGTGGGGGTCATGGGTTGCGGTTGCGACGCTGGGCTCACGGCTGGTTCTGGATGAGGCTTCGGCACTGGGTGCTGCTGCCCAGGGCGCTTGTCCATGCGGGTTTTCAGGGCGCCATAGCTCAACCCCATGTTGCGGCAGATGGGGTTCATGCCAAAGCGCGTCGCCAATTCAACCACATCGGCCCATAGCTTTTCCGGCATCGGTCCCAGGCATTTCCGTTGCTGCCGCCACCGCTCGATCCTGGCCCTGACCTCATCCACTTCCGCTGGCAACGGCTCTCGAACACTTCGTCCCATAGGGCCTCCTCTCATCAAGGCCCTGAGGCTATCTCAGCAAGATTCAGGATTCACGCATGCTCACCGGAACCTCACGATTGTTCTGTTGTGGGGTGAGCAATGCTCTACTGCCGCATCTTTCTTGATTGGACCCCCGCGCCTCAGGACTTGCTTCAATAGAAAAAACCCGGCCGCGAGGCAGCTCGGAACCACGCCTTGTTGCCTTCATTCATGGGCAGGGCGTTTCAGGACCTCAAGTCGTGGGGAAATCAACCGTCCCGGCTGCACGATTTGTTCGATGACACCCCTTCAATTTGATTGAAAGGCGCTTCATTCTGGTTGGCCCGGGTTGGAGGAAAATTCGTTGTCCTTTGTTTATTGTTGCTGTTGCGGAATTTATACTATGGCGCAAATGCTGCCTTAGGCAACTGAAGGCCGTGGAATCAAATCGACGGAACTTTGTATCGGCATCACCAAGTGGTTCCCACTCGAACCCATTGGGGTTTTACCTTGCAGGGCCATTTTTTGCGTTTGCGCCTTTTCAATCCCTTGAGGCGCAGAGCGGTCGTTTGAATTTCTTCTTAACCATGTGCGCATAGACAAGGGGAAAGCGTATGGACAAGAGCAACTGTGTGGTCGCCATCTATTCATCACACACGGACGCCGAAGCCGCCATCAACGAGCTGCATAGATCCGGCTTCGAGATGAAAAAGCTATCGATCATTGGCCGTGACTACCACACGGATGAGCATGTGGTCGGCTACTACAACTACGGCGACCGGATGCAGGTCTGGGGCAAGACTGGCGCGTTCTGGGGCGGTTTGTGGGGACTCTTCTTCGGTTCCGCGTTCTTCTGGATCCCCGGGTTGGGCCCCCTTCTGGTGGCGGGACCCATGGTTGCCTGGATTGTCGGGGCACTGGAAGGCGCCCTTGTGGTTGGCGGCCTGAGCGCGATCGGGGCCGGTCTGTACAGCCTGGGCATTCCCAAAGACAGCATCCTGCGGTACGAAACAGCCCTCAAGACCGGACGGTTCGTCCTCATCGCCCATGGCTCCCTGGAGGACACAACGCGAGCCAAGGCGATCCTGAACCACACCCCGCAGGAAGCGCTGGAGCACCACCTGCAACCCTTCCTTCTCTCGGATCGAAGAAGCGGAGCATGAACAAGACGGCTGGAACATGGCCATAGGCTATAAACCTAGAGCAACTGGCCCACAAAATATTCCGCTTCCTGTCAGCGGATGTAACCCAAAAAGCAGACTCTGGCCATCCCGCCGATGACAACATCCCGCACGGTCTCACTGGACGTGAAGTGGTGCTCGATGTGGGGAGTCAGGGGCATGGGGTCGCCTCGCCAGATATCGTTCGGAGGATCACCACAGCCCCCTCAGCTATGCCGTGACAGCGGATTGGAGGGATCGAACTGCTGGCGGACCCGGGCCGCGATCTGGTGGTCCGTCATCTTGTCCTCGGTTTCCAGAGCCAAGATCCGTCCGGCAAATCCGGTGTGCCCAAGGCGCTTCTTGAGTTCGCCCTTGGCCTCGCCAGGCCCGAAGATGAGCAGCGTCCGGGCCGGTGCCACGGCCGCGATCACCTCTTCGTAGTACCGGTTCATGTGGCCGGTGTACTCCCGCTGATGGCTGTCGTCAGCCTTGACCAGCAGCGCCTCGTGTTTGACATCCATGGGAACGCCATCCTCCCGTCCCGGCTGGCTCTCCACACCAGACTGGACCACCAGGATCTGTTCCAGGCCTCCTGTGAGCGTCACGATGACGGCCTTCCGGTGATCGATCCAAATGCCTGCGCTGGTTTTCATGACGGACTCCTGATGGCCAAGGTGAAGCTGGCCTAGGTGGCGAGATGGGGGCACATTTGCGCGGCCCCGTTGGTACCCGGTAGGCCGAAGATCCCGCCATTCCCCACGGACAGGCTCAGGGCATCCACTGCGGTGAATGTCCCAAACGTCCGCGTGAGGGCGGTGATAGCCAGGACTGGACCACCCCCGAAGGGTTCCTCGGCGGGTTGGCTCACGACAGGTCCACGATCATCTTGCCTATGTTCTCACCGCGGAAGAGACCAATGAAAGCCTCGACTGCCCGGTCGAGGCCTTTCACCACCGTCTCTTTGTTCTTCAATTTACCGGTCAGATAGTAGCCGCCCACTTCCAGTTCGAAATCAGCTTGCTGGTCCAGCCAGTCTCGGACCAGGAGGCCCTTCATGGTGAGCTGCTTCTTGATGAAGTTGGACAGGTTTGAAGGCCCTGGTTGCGGATGTTCATCGTTGTACTCGGAGATCCCGCCGCAGGCGATGATGCGTCCGTGCAGGCGCATGGCAGAGAGCGCTGCCCCGAATGTGAGGCCGCCGACATTGTCGAAATAGACATCGATCCCCTCCGGCGCCGCCGCCAGCAACTGATCGAGGATGGGACCAGTCTTGTAGTCAAAGGCGGCGTCGAAGCCACATCCCTCCAGGAGGAACTTGACCTTTTCGGGGGAACCGGCCGAGCCGATGACTCGGCAACCGCGCAGTTTTGCCAGCTGGCCAGCCACACTGCCTACGGCCCCCGCCGCTCCAGAGATGTATACGATATCCCCGGCCTTCACTTCCACGAGTTTCAACCCCGCCCAGGCGGTCATACCCGTCATGCCAAGAGCCCCTAGGTAGACGGATAGCGGCTGAATCTTACGGCTGACCGGATGAAGATCATGTTCCGAAGCGATGAATGATTCCCGCCATCCGAAATTGGACATGACCACATCGCCAGGCTTGAACAGCCCGGCGCGCGAATCGATCACCTCTCCGACGGCACCGCCATTAAGTGGCTCACCCACTTCGAACGGTGGAATATAGGACTTTCCTGCGTTCATGCGGCCGCGCATGTAGGGATCTACGGACATGAAGAGGTTGCGGACGCTCACCTGCTGATCCTGCAGTGGCTCCAAGTCGACAGAGGTCATAGAAAAATTGGCCGCAGTTGGCACCCCGTTTGGGCGGGAGGCCAGTCGAATTTCGCGACTGGCTATTTTTGATAAAGAAATGTCTTGGGTCTGTTCAGTCATGTAAATCTCCTTTAGCCTCGCGGCAGCCCAGTGCTGCCAGCTGCCGCGAGACCATGAAGGTGAACTTCTGGCTTGAAATCAAGTACAGGTCCGGGAACAAGCCGGACTCCAGACATTAGCCTTGAGAATGGAGGGCCGGACCATCAGTCGCTCAGCCCCAGTACCACTCCACCTTGATCTGGTTGTCCACGGAGTACACACCAGGTGCAGCCCAGGCTGTGCGTTCCGCCTCATCCCGCTCAGCATAGCTCTTCACCTTGCCGCGGAGAGTGACCCGGTTGCCATCGGACTGGACCTGGATCTTCTTGGCATCCAGGATGGCGTTTCGTTTGAATGCCGAGATGATGTTGGATTCAATGTTCGTATGGGTCTGAGTGGGCTTGATGGTGATCCGGTTAAAGACTTCCTTCACACCCGTCAGGTGCTGGATATCATTTTCGGCTGATTCTTTCTGGTAATACCACTCCACCTGGCCTTCCAGGGTGAGCTGGCCGTCGCTCACCGTGATTTTAACGGTGCCCTTGGGAATCGTGAGGTTCCAGTCGAGGCGATCGACAGCGGCAGCGGCGATGTCAGTGTCTGTGCGGTTCATGAATTCTGACAGATGGACCTTGATGTCATCCGCGATGGCCTTGACGCCAGCGACCCGTTTTGTCGCCCGAACTGCGTTCCATTTCTCAAAATAGTTGGAGACGTTGCCAATAAGCGTGACCACGCCATCCTTCACCTGGACGCCGATGTCCGTGACCTTGACCGAAGGCTCGTATTTCAGCTCGGCAAGCACATCCGTCTTGAGTTCAGTGTCAGTTTTTTCTGTAGTTGCAAGCATGTTGATACCTCATTTGTCGGTATGAATGTTTCGAGGGATTCTTGGATTGATGATCGTCGAAGCTGCCCCTAATCGGAGGGGTGTCCAGGTCCTGTTCACTCACGGCGGATGATCCGGATCAGAGTGCTTGACCATCGAATGTGTTCCTCTGGGGGTGGGTTTCGATTCCACGAAACTGGTTGAGGGTTGCCGCTCAGTTCAGAACCAGGAGGAAAGGGGCCGGGAGCACCACTTCTTGATGCGCTGGCGGCCAGGACGCTGCTTCCATCGAGCGATGGCGATTCCATCGGAATGATCCAGGTCATTGAAGAAGGTGCTCACCATTTCCCCTCCAAAGGCTTCGACCATCACCAGGACATTCACCTTCTTGTGGTGGAGGAGGATTCGGTCTACCAGCGGAAGGTTCCGGCGAGTTGCAGGAAGTTGCCGTCCCGGTTCACGTCCGTGCGGGTGGTGGAGGTGGGAGTGTTCAGATCGAAGGCCTTGTAGGGTGAGTGCATGAAGCGGGCCTCCAGGCCAATGACGCGCGTGAACTGCCAGCCGAGGCCGGCAGCAAGGCCGAGGCTGGTGGTGTTCTTGTTGCTGTCGTAGCTCGAGGAGTAGCTGTTTCCGATCTTGTCAGAGGTGGTGTAGGAGAGGTCCCAGCGCGTGACTCCTGCGCCCGCCGTGAGGTACAGGCCTTTCGGCGTGCCGTTCAGGTAGTAGAGGTAGTCTACGCCGAGGCCCAGGGCGCTGAGGGTGCGGGACTCCCGGTAGTTGCTGTGGCTGGGCTCATAGGTCGACACGTTGAAGAGGTTCGCGTCGAACCTGGGGCGGATCGCATGGCCGCCGGGCAGGTCCCACTGCACCAGGAAACTGGCGCCGGCACCGAGGGTCTTGTCCGTGTCGTCCTTCAAGTCCCCCAGGGGAGAGTTGAGCTGGGCCGAGAATCCGAAGCTGGGATGGCTGGTGGATTGGGCAGCCAGAGGCAGGGATAGAGCCACAGCTAAGGGAAGGATGGCGAGGAACCTCATACGAACTCCATGGACCAAAGGGTCAGTGGCATTGAACGGAGGACAGCCTGTCGTCCGTTATGCATTCCTTGAGGCATGCAAGATCGAATCCAAGTTGTAATTTAATTAAAGCAATTGGTTTAAGTATTGGTGATCGTAAAGTAGTTTAGTGGGTTCGATCAATACGAGCGGACACCTCCTTCAAATCGACTTAGGCACGCTGGTCCCTGATGGCGACGAAACTCTCGCCGAACCAGCTCGCCGCTGGGATTCACTCCGGTGGGCCACGCCTTCCTCCGCGAATCCCCTCGAGATCCTTTTCAACCCAGGACTCTCACCATCCTTGGTCTAGAAGTGGAGAGGACGTCAAAAGCTCTTCACCGTGCGTCCCTGGTCTCCAGTCGAATCGCCCCCGCACATTCACCAAAACGAAGGATCAGGCATGCCATTTTGATCGGCATTCTCAGGCTTCCAAATGGAATAATAATGTAACTTGTTGATTAGTTTGAGTCATGTGGGTTGGATCCAAACTTGCATCACCTTGGAACAGATCTTCGGCGGTCCCATCACACTGAGCGGGCCCCGATGGCGGAATCCCTCCGCTCACGGCATTCCGGTTCCCCAGGCGGCCCAAATCGCCATTTCCCTGGTTCATCACCGTCGTTCTGCCGTTGGACTGTTCCCAAACTCCAAGGAGGTAGCACCATGTCTGAAATTCGGATCAAGATTGCGCCCAATACCGTAGCTTATCCCGACGAGAAGACTCTCAAACTCATCGTAGAGTTCGCGATCCCGGGGGCGCCGACGGATACCATCGATCTGAAGATCCTGGAAGACAGCGTCCATCTGAATGCGCCGGCCCGGGACATCGAATATGTGGCGGCCCTGACCCTGGCTTGGGCGGTGAAACCTGAAAAGGCCGAGGCGACCTATGAGGACGGCCTGCTCCGAGTCGAGGTGCCCTTCAAGGATCCCATGGAGGATGCTGTGAAGGTCGTCATCAAGACGGGCCGCGTCAACACCCCGATCAAGGAGATCAAGCCGGCACTGGTATAGGCCATGCTCGCAATCGCCAGGTGAACCGGCGACCCGATGCCTGATGGGCAACCCTGTCTTTCCTGACAACAGGTGAGGCGGGGGAGCCTGGGGCGATCTGAGCAAGAACGCCTGATGGGCAGAAATCAGGATCTTCCGAATCCGCAGTATTTATGGAGCAAACATGAAAGCACTGTTCATAAGCGCAGATGGATTCGAGGACACGGAGCTGCTGGTCCCTTATTACCGTCTGAAGGAGGCGGGAGTGGACGTAGTGGTGTCCTCCATGAACCGCATGACGATCACCGGCGAGCATGGCTACCAGGTGGCCGTGGACAAGACTCTGGAGGAGGTCGACCCCGGTGACTATGCGCTGCTGGTCCTGCCTGGCGGGAAGGCGCCAGGCTCCGTGAGGAAAGAGCCAAAGGCATTGGCCATTGCCCGGAGTTTTTTCGCCGGAAGTAAACCCGTTGCCGCCATCTGCCATGGCCCCCAGATCCTGGCCAGCGCGGGTCTGCTGAAGGGGCGGCACATCACGTGCTACGCCACGGTGGGCAATGAAGTGAAAGAGGCCGGAGCTCTCTATGAAGACAAGGAAGTGGTAGTCGACGGCAGCCTGGTCACCTCTCGCCAACCGTCTGACCTTCCCGCTTTCTTGCGCGAGATGATGAAACAGGTGGGGGGGATGAAAGCCAAATGACGACGCGTAGCATCCTCTCTGTGAGGGGGCTGAAAGTTCACTTCGGCAGTCGCAAGGTTATCCAGAATCTTGGTTTCGAAGTGGAGGCGGGTGACACCCTGGCGATCATCGGTCCTAACGGCGCGGGTAAGACCGTTCTGCTCAAGGCGCTGCTCGGCTTGGTGCCCTACGAAGGCGAGATCTGCTGGTCGCCAACGGTAAAGCTCGGCTACGTCCCCCAGAAAATAGCAGCAGACCGCCAAATGCCCATCCGCGTTCATGATCTGCTGAGTGCAAAGGCTCATATTCTGAAGTTGCATCCCAGGTGTATAGAAACGGTGGCCGCTATGGTCGGATTAACACCGGAAGTCCTGCGTGCGAGCATTGGAACCATCTCTGGCGGGCAGTTCCAGAAAGCCCTGATCGCATTTGCCTTGCTCGGCGAGCCCAATGTGTTGCTGTTCGACGAACCTACCGCGAGTCTCGATGAACTGGCGGAAGAAAGAGTCTACGACATTGTGGAGCAGTTGCAGCGGGAGCAACATCTCACCGTGATTTTGGTCTCGCACGATCTCAGTATCGTTTACCGGGCAGCCAACAAGGTATTGTGCGTGAGCAAAGATCTGGTCTGCTTCGGCCCCCCGAGGGAAGTATTGACTCCCGCGGCACTCGAAGCCATGTACTCGGCACCGCCGCAGTACTACTTGCACCGGCATGGCAAGGAGCCTGATCAGCCAGGCAAGGCTGCTGGACATGACTGAGACAAGCACCGTCTATAGCATCGTCTTGGCGTTGTTGTTCGCCGTGGCGGCCGGCTTGGTGGGAAGTTTCGCCTTGATGAAGCGGATGATCCTTGGCGCCGACGTCATCTCCCACGTCGCGCTGCCCGGCCTTGGCTTGGCCTTTTTATGGCACTTCAATCCTCTTCTTGGCGGGGGTGCCGCACTATTCCTTGGGACACTGCTGATTTGGCAATTGCAGAAGAAGGAAAGCTTTTCGACCGAGGTTGCCATCGGTGTGGTGTTCGCAGGCTCAGTCGCCATTGGAGCGGCCCTGACACCGAAAGAGGATCTCGTCGAGGTGTTCTTCGGCAAGTTCGAGCAGATTTCAGGCTTCACCTTTCTGGTGGGCGTCATGGCCGTTGCCGTGATCGTCTACTTCATCCTTCGTTTCAAGAGCGCACTGATCTTGAATTTGTTCTCTCCTGAATTGGCTGCGGCAACCGGCATCAAGCTCAATCGGCTGAACCTCCTGTTCCTGCTGGCTTTCAGCTTGACTGTGCTGATCGGACTTCGATTCATGGGAGCGCTGCTCGCTGGAGCTTTGATCATCATCCCGGCCGCGACCGGCCGACGCCTGGCCGACAGCATCTGGATGTTTCTGTTTGCTTCCACCCTTGCCAGTGTATTGGCTGTTGGCATCGGCTTCTTACTGAATGCCTTTGTGTTCCGCAACATTGGCCTTGCACCCACCATTGTCATGGTTTCAACCCTACTGTTCTGCCTGAGCCTGATCAGATCGAGGACATAGCAGGTATGGCATATCAACAGATCTGGATGCTTCCATGGTTAAGGGCTGCCAGGTGGTACCTTGACGGTGAACTGACAACCTTTCTCTTCGTCTCGCTTCCTCGACTTAGCCCAGCGCCTCGGTGCAGGCAGGGCCGGTTAGCTGCTTTCATTAGGGCTCCAACCACCTCGAAAATCGAGGCTCCTGTGAAAGGGTTTCTTATGCGCTTCCCATCACTCCTGCTCGCAGCCACGATTCTCTTCGCAACCCCAGCAATCACGAATCTTCATGCAGCTGACCCAGCGCCTCCTGGCTTGTCCGTCTACATCTCCTTCAGCCCAGCCGCATCAAAACCAGATGCCTTCTCATGCAGCGCCGAGATCACCGACCTGGCCACCGGTGCCATCTTGGCAAAGCCTCAAATCCTCGGCATCAAGGGTGAATCGGGCCAGACACAAGTCGGAGATGAAACATCCAAAATTGTCCTAGCTGTACTGGTCAACAAGGCCGGCACCAACGGAACCTACACCGTAACCTACAGCAAGTCCGGCAAGGTTGTCGGCATTCAAAAGGGTTCCATCTCCCTCTGACGATCGCCCTAACCCTCCGCTCAACTCGGACCCCGCCTGCATTGCCTTCCGCTCTCTCTCAACTTCGCGCTTCCTCGGCTTCGTTCATCGCCTCGGTGCAGGCGGGGCCGGTTAGCTTCATTCGTTAGGCGCTCACCAACATGTCGAATCCAAAGTCGATATCAACACGTTCACTAGAATTGGACATCAAGTCATTACCTTTAGATTTTCTTCGAGAATTATTTTCGAATGAAACACCTGCATCGCTTAGATCCATCTGCATCACCTTGGTTCCCATGGCAAACGCTGGCCGATCAGATGCTCTCCCCATGCTGTTTGGACTTGCATACTTGAACCGCAATGACCTTGGCCGAATGCTCATCATTGCTCAATCATTACGATTATTGAACCATCCTGAAGTTGTGCTTTTCTTGCAATCCGAGATGCTTCGGGTTCCTTCCACTCCAGCGTCCAGAACCTATCTACGATTTATTCTCGACTCGCTGTTTCAAATAGATACAGAATCATCCCGGAAGGCGCTTCGTGAACTTCTATCCGAGAAGCGAATTGGCATCAAATATCGCAAACAAATCGAGGACTTTCTCTACTCCTGCTAGGCTCTTCCCAAGCGCCTAACCCCTAGCTCAACTCGGACCCCGCCTGCATTGTCTTCCGCTCTTTCTCTTGTCCCTGCTTCCTCGGCTTCGCTCATCGTCTCGGTGCAGGCGGGGTCCGAGTTGAGCTAGGGG
>Ga0224520_1000260_pt1 | contig 17433 bp, 15 predicted proteins | sample CFST25metaG_2_FD_180684 | JGI IMG/M metagenome (GOLD analysis project Ga0224520, IMG submission 180684) | Peat soil microbial communities from Stordalen Mire, Sweden - C.F.S.T-25 | ecosystem: Environmental > Terrestrial > Soil > Wetlands > Peat | place: Sweden: Norrbotten County, Stordalen Mire... | reverse complement strand
GGCAGAACTGGGGCGGTCGTTGGGGCTTGCACCTGAAGATATCCGCAAGCGCGGTGAGGATTTACACGAGTCTAACCCGATGATGGGGCATCGCGGCGTCCGTCTCGGTATTAGCTATCCGGAAGTGACCGAGATGCAGATCCGCGCTATCTTCGAATGTGCAGCGGAATTGAACAAAGCCGGTCACAAATGTATCCCGGAGATAATGGTTCCGGTGACCTGCGATGTTGCCGAGCTTGATGTCACCCGGAAAATTGTCGATGCCGTACATGCCGATGTCCTGAAGCGTTTCGGATTGACTTTGTTGGAGTACAAGTACGGCACAATGATCGAGATTCCCCGCGCTGCTCTCCTGGCAGACAGGATGGCAAAAAGCGCTGAATTTTTCTCCTTCGGTACAAACGATTTAACCCAGATGACTTTTGGCTTCAGCCGCGACGACATCGGTTCGTTCATGAACGACTACCTTGAACAGAAAATCCTGCCCGCCGATCCGTTCCAGACGATTGACCAGGATGGCGTCGGACAGCTTATTACGATGTCTGTCGAGAAAGGCCGGGCTACGAGACCAAACCTCAAGGTCGGGATTTGCGGGGAGCAGGGTGGCGATCCGGCCTCTGTCGAATTTTGTTACAGGAATAACTTGACCTATGTCAGCTGTTCACCGTTCCGTGTACCGATTGCACGGTTGGCGGCAGCTCAGGCGGCAATCAAAGGCCCAAAAGCAAAGAATTAGATTTAGAAAAACAATAAGACGGAGATTAGATTTGCTCTAATCTCCATCTTTCTGTTATTGTTAATTAGAAAAGTTTAGCTCCCCTTACAGGAGGTTGTTATGACAGAAAAAGAAAAAGTTGAAGCTGTTTTAGAGCAAATCAGACCGTCTTTACAGGCGGACGGCGGCGATATCCAGCTCGTCAGCGTCAAAGATGGCATTGTCAGCGTGAAATTACAGGGGCACTGCGCCGGCTGCCCGATGTCTCAGATGACCATTAAAAACGGCGTCGAGCGGATCCTCAAATCACAGATCCCCGAAGTTAAAGAAGTAGTCTCCGTCTAGTTTATTACAGCCTCAACGGTCAAAGTAATTAAAACGGGTAACCCTGTCCTTTTAAAGGCGGGGTTGCCCGTTTTTGGTTTATACTACTTCAAAGTGATAACAGCGGGCGGCGGTACCCCTAACTGGATCGCCTGCGTTGCTCTTTTACTCAGAATATCTCCTGTGTTAGCATCCACGACGATCATTAACTGGTTGTAGCTATTATTATCTGAATAATACTCCGTATTTTTATCTGCTTGCCACCCTGTTTGTGATAGTTGTGCCCGTGTAATAGTTGTACCGCTAATGAGAGTAAAATCGATAACCCACATTGTATATCCTCCGCCCGCTCCCACAGAAGTTGTAACCTTCGCACTAGCTAAAGCATCCTGAAGCACATAAGCTGAGGCAATTTCAATGGCTTGCTTTTCCGTTATCTTTCCAGGGTTCATCTAATTAAAAGTAGTCGACTGTGTAACGGCAGTTGTTCGGCAACCCGCCAACAGCATTATCAGCCCGATAACTGGGAGTCCCCAAAAAGCTTTAACTTTCATTTTCAGCCTCAGTGTGTTTATTTAATGTTGACACCGTTGCTTTTTAGTAAATCCAAAATATATTTACCTGGGATGACTGCTGTTTTGCCCGAACTGTTCGGAATATTGATGCACATTCCCATAATTGCGCTATTATCAGGAGAATACACCGGGCTCCCGCTGAGAAGGGTGTCTGAAATAACATCTGTCTCGTAATAATCCGTGAGACTGTACGATACATCTAAAGATGATGCCGCCAATCCAACGGAATCTGTAAGCACGGGATCAAGAACTTCCGTCATTTCGCCGGATGTTATGGTACCGGTTTTCGTTTCCGGCCCAGGTCGCGTTTTATCAGTCGAATAACCGGTCACTGCAATCGAAGTGTTTTTAATAATTCCTGTATCGATAGGCGCATTACCCAGAGAGATCGTGCTATCCGTTTGAGTATAAATATTATAACCATGCAACATAAATGGTAAGGTGGGTTCATTTTGCCCGTTCCATTTTATTTTTAATAAGGCCAGATCATGTGTTTCATCCCTGGCTATGATATCGTAATCATTGACCGGCGGTCGCGTATCAAAAGGGACGTTACTTTCAGTTACAGGCGCGGGCGGAATTAAAATCACAACTTTTTTCACCTGCGCCGGCGATTGCTGCACGAATTGTTTCCCCATTTCCAATAAATGATTTGCCGTTATTACGTAGCCGTCATTATTCACGATGAACCCGGTACCGGCAGGATAGTTATATTCTTGTATCCCGGAGGAGCCTTGTGCATATTGACCCGCATTATAAGCAATAAATAAAAATTTCACGGTACGTAAACTAATATCGGACGTTATTTTCGTGGTCGTCTTTCCGCAGCTTGTCGCCAGGATGCTGAGCGACAACAATACTGAAATAATGATCCCTATCCGGTATTTCATTTGCTATCCACCCTTATTTACGGATACTCTATTACCGTTTATTTAAGATCGACACCGTTGGTTGTTATTAAATCCAGGATATATTTGCAGGGAATGATGATAGTCGCTGCCTGTCCGTCCTGTATACTAACGCAAATTCCCACAATGTCCCCATTTTTCGGGAAATAAACCGGGCTTCCGCTGAGAACAGGATTCGATGTGATATCCGTCTGGTAATAATCTGAGATACTATAGGTGATGCTTCCGGTTGCGACAGATAGTTGGGAACTACTGATACTTGTCATTTCCTTAGAAGTAACATTACCTGTTCTGGTTTCCGGCATTAATTGGTCCGAAATGTCTCCGGTCACAGCATCTGATATATATCCGGTCACGGCGATCGCGTTATTTCGGGTAATCCCTGTGGAAAAGTGAGCAACACCGACATTTAATGAACCGCCCACATTACGATTAAAATTAACCGTTAAAAGTGTTTTACCGTTCAACGGACTCGTTACACTGAGCATTTTTATTTTTAACAATGCCAGATCGTGTTTACTGTCTCTGGCAATAACGTCAAAATCGTTTATAGCTGACAGGGGCGATCCGCTACCTCCGTATGCACCACCAGGAGCCAAAATAATTATCCCCAGACTCTTGACTTCGGCTTGCGTTTTTTGGACATACTGATCTCCCGCATCAAGTAGGTGATTTGCCGTAATTAGATAGCCATCGTTATTCACTAAAATCCCTGTGCCAAGAGGAGTAAAACTGACAGCTATATCACCTTGCTTTTGTTGAGACACAAACACAATCTCTACAGTGCGCTGTTGCATATTTTGCGTAATTTCCGAAGGGCTTTTACAGGAAATTTGGGACGATAGAATAAGAACGCAAATCATCAACAAGATTAAACTTGCAGTCAGCTTTTTTCTTTTATTCATTTTCGCCTGCCTTTTATCAATACGCAGATAATGCCTGTATCGTCGCTATCTCTGGCTGACAGCTTTTCAGCGCACTGATGACTTTGTCTGTATCATTGCTGCCACTTTGTAAGTCAAATTTGGTCATTGTTGCGGCTGGTAATACCAGACCGGCATATGGTATCAAACGATAATTAGCTTTATTAATAACTTCATCGCAAAAATACGGTAATGCGAAAATTCCCGCTTCGCACAGCTGTTTGTTGATTTCCTCATTATTTACCGATGGATCATTCCTGAGCGTCTGAACCACCTGCGTAACGATGTCACTGGCTTTGCTTGATTTATTGTTAAAGGCCATTTTCCACAAGATAATTTCTTCCGCTGAAAAACTGCCAATATAACCGAAATCGGTTTTACAGATCTCATTAATCGCGAATATGACGGGCACAACAACCGGACTATCGACTTCCACTTCCTTTAACAGGCCCGGAAGCCCTTCTACCCCCAGATCTGTCAGAATCTCAAACTCACCGGTATAATCGATTCCCCAGTCGGAGCGGAATCCAACTTCGGGATGCACGCTACGGTATGCTTCTATCGCGCTGAAATATTTAATTAAAGCAATATCAACCGGATCCGCAGAATCTTGATGCTGGTCCAGCCAATCTTGAATACTCGGATATTGCACGTTTTCTGCCGGGAAATTGAAAACAGGTGGTTGTTCGGTGTCTACATATCTTTGCCGCGTGCTGTCCCACTCGACTATGCTGGAATCATAATATTCATTGGTATCCGGATTGAATTTAGCGGATGCGGGTAAACCTGGAGGCTTGACTGCGGGCTCGGTGTATTTCCCGGTAGATACGGTCGAACCCGCCGGGCCGGGATTTTTGACAATCGATACACCCAGATATCCCTGCGCTTGTTTAAGAATATCCTGCGTAATGGAATCATCGACAAAAGAGCCTTTGTCCACAAAACTATGATAATAAGAATCTGCGCCTATGGCATTCATAAAAGGAGCATAATTTACCTGTTCCAGTACACGGGCAATCACCCATAGGCTGGAGGCTTGCGATAATCCGCCGTAGATTTCAGATTGGCGCTTGGCATCTGTTTTTGCTAATAACTCACGCACCAGATCCCGCTCTTGCTCAACGGTCAGACCGTTGATTACAGTCGGCTGCGCCAGCAGCATTTCGATATACATGAATTTAAAAGCATAATCACCCTTCTGCAGGTCTGTCCAATCCTGTCCCATGGCTTTGGGATCCATCGTATTATATTTTGCCAGCAGCGTAGTTCCGGCGTCCTTACGTTTTAGCAGCTCTTGCAAACCATTGAACTGACCTGATACCGCATTAAAACCTTCTTGAGGCCAATTATAGGCTAGAGCATCCAGGAATAATGGATAATTCAGCACCGTTTCCACCAGACCCGCCGTGGACAAAGTATTAAGTTTCGATTGCGGTATCTGGCAGGCTTTCAACATCTCAACATGGCCGCCGAGCGTTTTCCAGGCGGCGGTTCCCGGTTTGACCGGATAATCATAGACATCGCTGACAGCGGATTTATCCGCCGGTTTGACACAGGCAGCCATGTTTAATAATAAGGCCGAAATAATCAGCAAACCGGTAAACCTATATATCACAGAATATTTTTTCATTTATTCTCCTTTATATAGATAAAACGAATGTGCCGGGAAAAAGATACTTTGTGTTACAACTCAACCTTGTTTTGGATGTTCTTTGAATTATTGCGTGATTGTAAAATGAAGTACGACCAGCGCGCCCCACTCATCCCCGGCAACAACGGTGTAAACCCCGGGCTCAAAGCTGGTTAGTTTTGAATTAGAGTTATAGTCATTATCCGGCCAATATCCCTTTATTGTAACTTCATAATTAAAATGCAGGTAGTTATTGCCCGGATTATTAGAATCTTCGATGACATTGGCGGTATCACTTGAGGGTTCAAAAGAATAAGAGATTACCGGGGCATTGGTGGGACACGTCAGGGTTGCGTGAGGGTCATAGATTGTGAGCGGCGGCGCGCTTGAATAATTTGAAGCAGTATAGTCTCCCCGGAAAATCGCTGCTCCGAAGGGAGAGATAAAATCGCAAGGGCCTCTTCGAAAATGATCATATGCCCAATTGTCAGATTTAGGCATATTGGTCATGATTGGGAGGGTGTTTAACTCATCAAGAATGATCGTAATTCCCTGGCCAGGTTGATAGGTTGCTGAATCCAATGAGAGCGATATGCTTAAACCGTTCGCTGATTGGGATGAGGAAGTATTTAAAGCAGAGGGATGGGTTGTAGTAGATGTTGTAGAGGATGTTGTAATTGTTGTCGGCATTGTAGAAGTTGTGGAACTGGTCGTGGTTGGCGTAGAATTACCGACGCAACCGGATGCCAACGTACCTAAAATAAATAATACTACGATAATAATGCTAATCCGAAGTTTCATTTTTACACCTCTCCCATATAGTATATAACGAATATTCACATAAAGATACTTGTTACTAAAAGCGCATACTTATTTATGGCCAAGTTACCACTCCAAAATGAATTTTCAGTTAGATAAACATTAATTTTTGCTGTATAAAAGATTAAATTTTATTCATTTTCGTTATATTTTGGCGTACGGCTTCTTCAATCAAGTTCCTCTCCCCGTTAAGGTATAATTAATTTGAGGGAACTAATGTCCAATATGAAAGCGGAAACCAAAAAGCGGGCAGTGATCAGCGTGCGCGGCATCGTACAGGGTGTCGGCTTCCGTCCGTTTGTCTACCGGCTGGCGCATCGGCATCAGTTAAACGGCTGGGTGCGCAACACCTCCGGCAAAGTAGAGATCGAGGTTGAGGGTGGTGAGTCCGCAATCCGCAATTTCCAGCAGGAATTAAAAACGCAGGCTCCCCCGATGGCGCGCATCGAACAAATTGAGACCGATTTTACCGCTCCCACGGGTTACACTGATTTCCGCATCCGGGAAAGCCTGACCGAACAGGATAAATATCAACTGATCTCCCCGGACATCGCCACCTGCGCCGATTGCCGCCAGGAGATCTTTGATCCCGCTGACCGCCGCTACCGTTACCCATTCACGAACTGCACGAACTGCGGCCCCCGCTTCACGATCATCGAAGATATCCCTTATGACCGCCCGAAAACCACCATGCGGGAATTCAAGATGTGCCCCCGCTGTGAAAAGGAATACAACAACCCGCTCAACCGCCGTTTTCACGCCCAACCGAATGCCTGTCCCGAGTGCGGTCCGCAATTGATACTGGTTGACCCCGAAGGTAACCAGGTCAAATGCGACGATGTTATTCGCAAATCCGCCGATTTGCTTAAAGACGGCGCCATTCTGGGAATCCGAGGTTTGGGCGGATTTCAGCTAGCCTGCGATGCCACCAATCAGACCTCAGTCAATCTTTTACGAGAGCGCAAGCACCGTCCCGCCAAACCTTTTGCTGTGATGGCTGCAGGCGTCGAAGCTATTAAAAAACACTGCACTGCCTCAGTGGCAGAAATCAAACTACTTTCGTCGCCCCAGGCTCCCATCGTTTTATTGCGCTGGTACAATAAAACATCAGACATCGCGACGGCGGTTGCGCCGGATTTAAAATACCTGGGCATGATGCTGCCCTGCACTCCCTTACATCATCTTCTTTTGCGTGAAACCGGACGGCCTTTAGTCATGACCAGCGGTAATCTCAGCGAAGAACCGATCGCCAAAGATAATGACGAGGCATTGGTCAGGCTGAAAGACATCGCCGATTATTTCGTCTTGCATAATCGGGGTATTTATGCCCGTTACGATGATAGTGTTTTTATGGTCGCTGAAAACCGACCCGTAGCTTTGCGGCGCGCCCGCGGTTATGCTCCCTATCCCATTCATCTGCCTTTCAACTCGAAACAAATCCTGGCTTGCGGGGCGGAATTAAAAAACACCTTCTGCCTCACGCGGGACAACCATGCTTTTGTCAGCCAGCATATCGGGGATATGGAAAATGAGGAAACGCTGGAACACTTCGAAACCACTGTTGAACTATATCAGAAACTTTTCCGCATCAAACCGGAAGTCATCGCCTGCGACCTGCACCCCGAATACCTGCCCAGTAAATATGCCGCCTGTCTTGCAGCAGAGCAAAAACTGCCGCTGATTCCGGTGCAGCACCACCATGCGCATATTGTCAGTTGTATGGCAGAGAATGCTGTTTCTGCCCCTGTTATCGGCGTAGCTTTTGACGGCGTCGGCTACGGCACGGACGGCGCGATCTGGGGCGGCGAATTTTTTATAGCAGATTGGCACGGTTTCCAGCGGGTCGGGCAATTTGAATACGTGCCGATGCCCGGCGGCGCCGCAGCCATTAAAAAGCCCTACCGGATGGCGTTGGGTTATCTCTATTCGTTATTGGGCAATAATTTCTCATTGGACGGTTTGCCGTTCGTTAACCTTAACCCTACAGAAGTTGCGGTGATCAAGCAGCAGATACAAAAGCGTATCAACTGTCCGGAGACTTCCAGCGTTGGCAGGCTCTTCGATGCAGCGGCGGCACTGGCCGGTTTGAGCAGTGAAGTCAGTTATGAAGCGCAGGCAGCGATCGCGCTGGAAATGAGCGCGCCGGACAGGTTTATGCAGAGCTCTAACTACAACTATCCCTATTCATTCGCCGGGCAGGATGGAACAACTATTGTTAAATTGGCGGAATTATTCGCGGCATTAGCGGCGGACGTCAGGCAAAATACTGCCGTTTCGAAGATATCCCTTAAGCTGCACCGGACGATCGCTAGTATCACAGTTGATATGTGCGGCAAAATCGCGCAAAATACAGGTATAAAACAGGTAGCCTTGAGCGGCGGCGTTTTTCAGAACCGGTTATTGTTAAAACTGACAAGCAGCGCATTAAAACAGGCGGGTTTTCAGGTATTCACGCACCACCTGGTACCCTGCAACGACGGCGGTCTATCGCTGGGGCAGGCAGTAATCGCCAATTTTATAAAGGAATAACATATGTGTCTGGCAGTACCAGTAATCATCACAAAAGTTGAAGGTAAAGAGGGCGAGGTGGAAATCGGGGGTGTGTCCCGCCGCATCAGTCTCTGGCTCACCCCGGAAGCAAAAGTCGGTGACTACGTCCTTTTACACACCGGCTATGCCATCAGTGTGCTCGACCAGGAAGAAGCAGAAGAGACACTCAAGCTTTTTCAGGAAATCGCTAAATCCGCAAAATAATGATTACATTTGAAAATAAATCACTGATCGTCTCCCTTTCGCAAAAGGCTATAGTCCCGGAGGTACGAGGGGGAGAGATTAAGAGGGATTTATATATGTATTGATTAATAATACTCTCGTAAAAACAATTAATTATTGTATTTGAGGACATTAATTGAAATACATAACCGAATTCCGTAATAGTGAATTAGCGCAAGGACTGATCACCGATATCCGGCAGAAATCGAAACGCAATGTACGCTTCATGGAATTCTGTGGCGGCCATACCGTTTCCATTTTCAAATACGGCATCCGCCAGGCACTTCCCCCGACCATCGAAATGGTTTCCGGTCCGGGTTGCCCGGTGTGCGTAACGGCTACATCTGATATCGATAAGGCCGTTGCGTTGGCCGGTATTCCCGGCGTAATTATCACTTCTTTCGGGGATATGCTGCGCGTGCCGGGCAGCCGTTCCAGTCTGCAGAAAGCCCGCGCCGAGGGTGCCGACGTCCGTATTGTTTATTCTACGATGGATGCGCTGAAAATCGCGCAGGAAAACCCGGATAAAACAATAGCGTTTATCGGGGTGGGTTTTGAGACCACCGCACCCACTATTGCGGTCTCCGTCCTGCAGGCGCAGCAGCAAGGAATTAAAAACTACTGCGTGCTCTCGCTGCACAAGCTCTGTCCGCCGGTGATCAAGACCATCCTGGATGCTGGTGAGGTCAAACTAGACGGGCTGGTTTGCCCCGGGCATGTCTCGGCGGTCACCGGCTCGAACGCCTGGCAATTTGTCGCCCGTGATTACGGCATTCCCTGTGTCGTGGCAGGTTTCGAGCCGACGGATATCCTGCAGTGCGTTGATATGCTGGTCACACAAGTGGAGAATAACCAGGCGAAGGTGGAGATTGCCTACAAGCGCGGCGTTACTCCCGAAGGTAACCTGGAAGCCCAAAAGGTTATGCGGCAGGTCTTTGAACCGTGCCCGGCGAAATGGCGCGGCATGGGCGTCGTGCCCGGTAGCGGTTTGAAATTACGTCATGAGTTCGCCTGTTATGATGCTGAGGTTGCCTTTGAAATTAAAACCGAACCCGCGATCGAGCCCAAAGGCTGTCTCTGCGGAGAGATCCTGCGCGGCGCGAAAACGCCTGCCGATTGCCGCTTATTCCGCAAAACCTGCACGCCGGAAAATCCCGTCGGGCCGTGTATGGTATCATCTGAGGGGAGCTGCTCGGCTTATTATCTATATGGAGACATTAGTGGAAGATAAAATCCTGCTAGCACACGGTAGCGGCGGTAAACTGGCGCACGACCTGATTGTAAAAAATTTCGTCAGCGCCCTCGATAATCCTTTATTGGCGCAGATGGATGATGCCGCGGTTTTTGATGTCAAACACCGGCTGGCTTTTACCACCGACAGCTATGTCGTCAATCCCATCTTCTTCCCCGGTGGTAATATCGGCAAGCTGGCCGTTTGCGGCACTGTGAATGATTTGGCTACCTCCGGCGCACGACCGCTTTATCTTTCCCTGGCGCTGATCATTGAAGAAGGCCTGCCATTAAAAGACTTAAAACTGGTGATTGATTCGATTAAAACTACCGCCGAAGAAGCCGGCGTGAAAATCGTTACCGGCGACACCAAAGTCGTAAACCGCGGCTCGGCGGATAAGCTTTTTATCAATACCTCCGGCATCGGCATCATTCCCGAAGGCATCATGATTTCCGGCAGCAATGCCCACCCCGGAGATAAAGTGCTGTTGAGCGGCACTATCGGCGACCACGGCATCGCGGTCCTCAGCAAACGGGAGGGCATCAGCTTTGAAACACATCTGGAAAGCGATTGCGCCCCGTTAGCCGGTATGGTGGCGGAAATGCTGCAAGCCAGCCGCAATATTCACAGTCTGCGTGACCCCACCCGCGGCGGCCTGGCTACCACCTTGAATGAACTGGCCGAACAATCGAAAGTCGGCATCCGCATCGAAGAAGCTAAAATCCCAGTCAAGGATGAAGTGCTGGGCGCCTGCGAGATGCTCGGTTTCGATCCGTTGTACGTTGCTAACGAGGGTAAAATGATCGCGATTGTAGCTGCTGAAGATGCCGAAATCATACTAAAGGCCATGCAGAAACACCGCTACGGCAAGGACGCGGCCGTCATCGGCGAGGTAATTGCGGACCATCCCAGCCGCGTGGTGATGAAAACATTGCTGGGTTCTTCCCGCATCGTGGATATGCTGGTCGGCGACCTTTTACCAAGGATTTGCTGAAAGATGCACGAACTGGCAATCACACAAAGCATGTTTGAAATTGTCTTACAACAGGCTGAGCAGGCGCACGCGAAAAAGGTCACGAAGATCAATCTTGTTATCGGCGCAATGACCGGCGTCGTCAGTGACAGCGTGCAGTTTTACCTGGATTTCATGACGAAAGACACCATCGCGGAGAACGCATCGGTTTCTTTCAAAACGGTGCCCGCCCAAGCTCGCTGCCGTAATTGCAATCAGACATTTAATTTAGAGGAATTTAACTGGACATGCCCGCACTGTCAGGGTAATATTATTGATGTTATTGCCGGAAAAGAACTATTTGTAGAAAGCATCGAGGTGGAGTAAATGGAAATTAAAATACTGAAAAATATTCTCGGGGCCAATGACCGGATCGCGGCGAAAAACCGCGAACTGCTGGACGCCCATAAGATATTTGCGGTAAATATTATGGCATCGCCTGGAGCAGGCAAGACAAGTGTGGTATTGCAGACGATCCGCGCGCTGCAAGATGGCGTTCGCATCGGCGTCATCGAAGGCGATATCAGTTCCAGCATCGATGCGGAATTAGTCGCCAAACAAGATGTGCCCGTGGTACAGATCAATACCGGCGGCGAATGCCACCTGGAAGCAGTGCAGGTACAGGACGCGCTGAACAATCTGCCGCTAGCGGAAATCGACCTGCTTTTGATCGAAAATGTCGGTAACCTTGTCTGCCCGGCCGAATTCACTCTCGGCGAACATTTGAAAGTGCTGATCGCCAGTGTTCCGGAGGGCGACGATAAACCATTTAAATATCCGTTAATGTTCAACACGGTTGATGCGTTGGTATTGAATAAGATCGATTTGCTCCCTTATGTCAAATTCAATGTGGATGGATTCACAAAAACAGTGAAGAATATTAACGCTAAAGCAGAGATTTTTAAAGTATCCTGCACCACCGGTGAAGGCATTACTACCTGGGCGAAATGGTTGAATAGCCGGATGGGCAAACCATTAAAGAAGAGAATAACATCTACGTGATTGTAGACTTTTGACGCTCATCTCGTGCCTGTGAAAAGATTACAACAATCGAATATAGCTAAATCTTCGAGTTAATACGCCTGAAATGAAAATTCATGGGGTGTTAACAGCACTTCGCGGGAAGTTCTTAGGGCATCGCCGGAAACGGCCTCGCCTCCCGTATTTGGAAAGGAGAAATATTTCAAATAAACACGTTTTTTTTAGGCGTCTCCAAGGAGACGCCTTTTTTTGGCTGGAAAAACCCACCATCAAGAAGACATAAGCCGTCTCAACCTGGGTTAAAATTCACCTTTTATTATTTCTGTACAAACAGTAGACCTTGGAACGAAGGCCTTTAACGGGAATAGATTAATTACTCTCCTAACTAAAAGCTAATTATCCTGCCGCTTTATAGTACTTTCGGTTATCGCCCGCGCCTTATCTTTTTATCCATATTTAAAATAACTTAAGTACCGTACTACCGGAAATAATTGGCGCTCCGAAGCTGAATTTGTACTTCCGGGCAGTTAATCAAAAGCGAAAGTACCAAAATGTACTATTTGCAGTCGCGCAATCAGGGGTTATTATAAATATATTCAAACGACTTTAATTACCTTTTTATGCAATTTATTTGGAAATCAGCGGTGAGCGGATTTCGGCATTGCTGCCTCGCTTAACAGTGATTTACCGCGGCTACGCCGCTTTATAAAAAGAAATAGGAGTAAATACAAAATGATAAAACGGTCAAAACAGGGCTTATATATCATAGGCGCAATATTTTTATCGCTCTGCCTGTTCCTGAGCGGATGCCGCATTGAGGCAAAAAACGCCACCACCCCGTTATTAACTTCAACTACGAAAACCTCAACTACCACCACTAAGCCGGTGACGGGGACTACAACCACCACGACTAAAACTACTACGGCAACTACCGGCACTTCTACCACCACCCCTACTTCGGGTACTACGACAACCACTACCACTAAACTTACAACCACCACTCCTGCAACAGGTATAACTACTTCAACAACTACTACTGCAACCACTGCCACGACTACAACTCCGACTACTGCTACAACCACTACTACGTCGGGCACAACCAGAACAGTTATAGATAAAGACGGGAATAACGTCGTTATTCCTGCTGTAATCACAAAGGTGGCTCCTTTCACCGGAGATGCGGCGCTGATGACCGCGCTTTTAGGAGACTCCGGTGAAATTGTGGCCGCACCCGATGCCAGTTTAAGTGATTACTTTAAACAGGTCTTCCCCGCTTATGCCACCGCAAATTCGAAGAAACTGCTCAGCACCAAACCTGATGATGTTATCACTTCCGGCGCGCAGGTTATATACGGTCCCATTACAGACGCAGCCCAGATTGCACAATATAAGGCTCTCGGTATAGCTGTTGTCTCGCTTAATAACTTCGCTACTGTCGCCCAATTGAAGGACAATCTCACAAAGATTGCGGCAATCCTCGGCGGCGATGCTCCGACAAAGGCAACGGCCTTCGGCGCATGGATTGATACGCAGGCTGCCTACTGCAATACCAAGATCGGCGGTCTTGGCAAGGTTAAAGTCATGTTATTAAATTCCACCGCCGGCGTATTGAGCACAGTTAATTCTTCGGATATTCTTTCAGCCTACATGACAACCGGCGGAGGCACTAATGTCGCCGCCGACCTGACTACCGTTACAAATATTACCGCCGCTCAGGTAGTCCAATTAAATCCTGATGTAATTATTACCATGAATGCTGCCTCCAAGACAGCGATTATGGCTTTGGCCGGCCTGCAAAACGTCCCGGCTGTTTACAACAGCAAAGTATACGTGATTCCTACCGGCACGTTCCTATGGTCGATACCGACCGCTGAAGACGCTTTGATGCCGCTTTGGCTTGCCAAGACTCTGCACGGTGAATATCTGGGCGATCTGGATATGAATAAAACCGTAAAAGATTTCTATAGCAAGTTCTACGGCTACACTGCCACCGATGCGGAAGTAACGGCTATTCTTGCCGGAAAATAGAACCAGTTAATATTGTAAAAATAAATTAACCCAAAATTCCCTCAGGCTCGACACGGCCTGAGGGAATTTTACTATTCTCTCCATTAACCACCTTTCCGTTTTATTTTGCGCCAAAATCCTTCCGGTTTTTTCGAAATTAATGTTCCTTTCACTTTTCCGGAATTGCCACTATGCACTCTGTTGTGATCGGGAATTACAGCCGAGCCACGGATCAGTTGGTGAAAAGCCAGAAGTTAATCCGTGATATATTTCACAAATAGCCGCTGTTTATCAAGTTTTTGTTACAAATTCCGGCCAAATGATAGACAGTGTAGCCGAAAGGGACTATACTAATCGTAGAAGTTTAGATGATTATGTTGACCGATCAACACAACCGTCTCGAGGAGACTAAGTGTGAAAATACTACTAATATATCCTGATTACCCTGATACCTTCTGGAGTTTCAAGCATGCGCTGAAAATGATTCAGAAAAGCGCTGCATTGCCGCCCCTGGGATTGGCTACCATCGCTGCCATGCTGCCCGCCAGCTGGGAAAAGAAACTCGTCGATATGAGCATACAGCCGCTCAAGGAAAAAGACATTCTATGGGCGGATCTCGTGTTTATCAGCGCCATGATCGTCCAAAGGCAATCTATGCATTCCACAATCGAACTCTGCCACGCGTTAGGCAAGAAAGTGGTCGCCGGAGGCCCGCTGGTCAGCACAGAACCGGAAGAATTTGATTCGGTTGACTATCTGGTACTGAATGAAGGTGAAGTGACTTTGCCGCAATTCCTGGCAGACCTTGAAAAGGGCACACCCAAGCACATTTACACCTCCGGGGAACGCCCCGATATCACTAACCTGCCGGTCCCGGATTGGTCGCTGATCAGGATGAGTAAGTACTCCTCTATGAGTATCCAGTATTCCCGCGGTTGTCCTTTTGATTGTGAGTTCTGCGACATTGTTATCCTGAACGGGCACAAACCCCGCACCAAGACCAAAGATCAGGTTATCCGGGAGCTGGACGCGCTCTACTCTCATGGTTGGAGAGGCAGCGTCTTCTTCGTCGACGATAACTTTATCGGCAGCAAGAATAAGATCAAACAGGAAATCCTCCCTGCAATTATTGAATGGCGTAAAACCAAGGGGCAGCCGCCGTCCCTCTTTACCGAAGCCTCTATTAATCTTGCGGATGACGAAGAATTAATGACGATGATGGTAAAAGCCGGTTTTGACCGCGTCTTCATCGGCATTGAAACCCCCAATGAAGAAAGCCTGGTCGAATGCAACAAATCTCAGAACAAAAACCGCGACCTGGTCGCAGCAGTCAAAAAGATCCAGAACTTCGGTATGGAAGTCCAAGGTGGCTTCATCGTCGGATTTGATAATGACCCCGCCTCGATTTTTAAGAAGCAAATCGAATTCATTCAGAAAAGCGGTATCGTCACCGCGATGGTCGGCTTACTCAATGCCCCGCGCGGCACCAGGCTCTATGAGCGCTTGAAGAAAGAAGATCGTTTGATCGAGGGCTTTACGGGCGATAATACTGATTGCAGTCTTAATTTCGTCACCAAGATGAAACGTGAAGATCTTATCGAAGGCTATCAGCAAATACTGCACAGCATCTACGCCCCGAAGGCGTATTATGAAAGAATTACCACCTTCCTCAAGGAATTCCACCCGCATTATGAGATCAGGATATCGGCTTTGAAATGGGCACACATCGTCGGCCTTTTCAAGTCGATGTGGATCCTGGGCGTGATGGACAAAGGCAGAAGGGAATTCTGGAAATTTATCCTGGGCGTGCTGGTCAGACGGCCGAAGGTGTTCCCGCTATCATTGTTCCTGGCGGCCTACGGCTTCCACTTCCGCAAAGTTGCCGATAAAATCGGTAAAGGTTATTGCGCTATTCCTATAAAAGTTGAAGCGGACAACCGCTAAACAGGCTGTCTATTTAGAAAATCTAAGAGAGGGAGCGTATACGCACACCCTCTCTTGTTTATCTCACGGTCGTGAGGCAGTACCAGGAAAGTCCCAAAGTAGATGATTTAAACTTTGATTTTTAATGCAAGCACAGTGACCCGCTAAATAAACAGCTGGCAATATTTATCTCAGATAAGTGATAATGTCAGAGAAAATGTGTTTTGGCGCGATATTTTCAAAGTAAATTCTTTATGTTTATTTTACTCCGGCTGATGCACATTTATCGTATTACAAATCGAAAGAAAAGTAGAAAGCGGATAAAATAACAAGTTTTTCTCTAATGCCAAGGAAGGGAAATTTTTCAAACTGTTCGAAGAAAGCGCCCGGAACGCCGTCGATGTCGCACAAAAATTAAAAGAACTCCTGGATATCTGGGATAACATCGAAGACAGGGTAGCGGTGATCGCCGCCCTGGAACACAAAGGCGATAATATCACCCACCAGATTGCGACAGAATTGCACCGCACCTTTGTCACCCCGTTTGACCGTGAAGACATTACCCTGCTGGCGCAATCCCTGGACGATGTCACCGATTTTATTCATTCGGCGGCTGACTTTATGTTTCTATATAACATCGAACAGCCCACCCAACGGGCAATAGAATTGGGCAACGTAATCGCCGAAACCACACTGGAAAAGCAGAAAGCCGTCGGCCAATTGACCAAACACATTGACCAGACGCAAATGCTCAAGCATTGCGTCGAAATTAATCGCATGGAAAACGTGGCGGATCGAATTTACCGCGCAGCCCTGGTAGATTTATTCGCTAATAACTCCGACCTCAAGCTCATTATCAAGTGGCGTGAAATTTACGAGCATATGGAAACTGTCACCGATAGACGTGAAGATGTGGCAAATGTTCTGGAAGGGGTGGCGCTTAAATATTCTTAACATGGATGTTTATTGCCTGATTTTATTGTGAGTATTTTGAGAGAAATGAGTTTATTTCTTATCACGAACTCTAATTTGACCACCTGTTTTTCTGATGCTCCGGAGAGAATCCCGTTACTTTTAAAAGTGCCCTCACAAAAGGGCATTTTTCTTTTCTTAGACATTGCCAACAGGAAACAGCGTTTTCAGAATAATTCATTGTTGCGGTGTTACACCGCATCGGATACAAGGTAGTGTCTGTCTTTATTATTGTCATTGTTGCGATCGCCCTGGTTTTTGATTTTACCAATGGCATGCATGATGCGGCTAATTCTGTCTCCACCATTGTTTCCACCCGTGTTCTTTCTCCGAAACAGGCTGTTGTCTGGGCAGCCTGTTTTAATTTTGTCGCTTTCCTGATCTTCGGCACGGCCGTTGCTCAGACTATTGGTAACGGGATAATAAAGATTGCAACGGTAACGCCGACCGTCATCTTTGCCGGGCTGACAGGTGCCATTTGTTGGAACATGATTACCTGGTATTTCAGTTTGCCCAGCAGTTTCTCACATGCGCTGATCGGCGGCTATGCCGGTGCCGCCATCGCCCATGCCGGTTTCGGTGTAATTATTGTCAGTGGCTGGTATAAAACTTTGATGTTCATCGCTTTAGCGCCCATTATC
>Ga0224520_1000258_pt1 | contig 17649 bp, 9 predicted proteins | sample CFST25metaG_2_FD_180684 | JGI IMG/M metagenome (GOLD analysis project Ga0224520, IMG submission 180684) | Peat soil microbial communities from Stordalen Mire, Sweden - C.F.S.T-25 | ecosystem: Environmental > Terrestrial > Soil > Wetlands > Peat | place: Sweden: Norrbotten County, Stordalen Mire... | reverse complement strand
ACCTCCGACAGTGCCGCTCGTCGCTCCACCCGTCGTGCCGTTCGAACCGCCGGAGCCGCCCGAACTGGTTGTTCCGCCCAAACCGCCCGAGCTGGTTGTTCCGCCCGAACCGCCTGAGCTGGTGGCGCCGCCCGAACCGCCGGTTGAGATCGACCCAGGACTGTAGTACTTGATGTTCGGCTTCGCCTCCGGCAGCGTCATGTTGGGGCCGATATAGATTCCCGGCTCCGGCGGCTGGTTGTAGGCAACATTCTCCGTGGCGACGCTCATCCGGTAGATCGGGTCGTGCATCAGCGTATAGAGCCGCTTGGTCGTCGGCGTGGTGGTTGTGTAGATCCTCAGGGCATCATTGCCGGTTGTTCTGAACACCACTTCTTCACGCCAGTCGCCGAAGATGTCCGCGGTCAGGGCAGGGGTTGACTTTGAGGTGTTGTTCGACGTGCAGCCGCTGGCGTTTAGGCCTGTACCGCCGCCGCTGTATGGCGAGATTGAGGTCCCGTTCAGCAGGAAGCGGGTTAGGTCGGCACCCCACCATATGGTGAAATTGTCGGACGAAGGCACGCTCCCCACCGTCTTTTGGCTAGCGTCAAAAAGCCCGCCGGCGCCCGACCACATCTGCCAGCCTTTGGTGCCGGCCATGAGCGGTCCGGTACAACCTCGTCCATTGTCGCCCGAACCAGTTTGCTGCCAAATGATCGTCCCGTCGGTGGCATCCTGGAAGTGCGAAACAATTCCGCCATTCTCGCTTGACTGCTCATCCGCCATCCAGATTTCCAGTCCGGGCCTGTCGGGATCCAGGTCGGACATGTGCAGGGCATCCCCGTGCCTGAGCCCCGTCGAATACAGGCCTTGGCCGTCGTGATCTATGGTGGCCGAGCCATAGACTATCTCGTCAAAACCGTCGCCATCCACGTCGCCTTGGCGCAGGCTGTGAGCCCCCTGACTTTCGTATCCCTGTGAAGATTGAAGGAGCTTCCCATCTTTTCCTTTGGCGCCCGGGACTGCCGCCGTGTCGAACAACCACCGCTCGGTCAGTTGGCCGTTTCGCCAGTCGAGCGCCCACAGCGCCGATCGCCAGTAGTAGCCGCGGCAGGGGATCACGGTCGGCCGTTCCCCGTCAAGGTAAGCCACGCTGGCCAGAAAGCGGTCGACGAAGTTGTAGTTGCTGTCATTTCCCCAACCTAGATCCCCAGCAGGAGTGGCAATACCCTGGATGGCACCCCAGACGCCTTCAGCGCCTCGGCCCGGTTTGTAGTCAACGGTCACGAGTTCGGCGCCGGTCTTGCCACTGAAAATGGTGTAGTACTCAGGTCCGGTAATGACCTTGCCTTGGGTCGCGGTGTCCGTGCTGGTGTAGTCGATGGTATGGTCCGCCGTGGCAGCAGGGCCAGTCTTGAGGTAGTTGCCGGTGCCGTCCTTGGTGCCGGGAGCCGTCTTGCACGCCACTTCGGCGGATCCATCGCCGTCAAGGTCGTACACCATGAACTGGGTATAGTGGGCTCCGGAACGGATGTTTTGCCCAAGGCTGATCCGCCACATCTGCGTGCCATCAAGCTTGTAGCCATCGAGGTAGGTCGGCCCCGTGTATCCCTGCGACGCATTGTCCTTGGAGTTTGAAGGATCCCACTTGAGAACGAGTTCGTACTGGCCGTCACCGTCAAGGTCCCCAATGCTGGCGTCATTGGCCGTCTCGGTGTAGCTAGATCCGTGCGAGCTCCCTGCGGCTGGCGGTTTCAGCGGGATATTCACGTAGCCACCATCGATGACCAGGGCAGGCTCGGAAGTCTCTCCTTCAACCCCGTTGGTCACCGCTTTTACGGTATACGTCCCGCTGCCGCCGGCGCTATCCGTATAGTTTGTGGAATCGGTGATCACCGCCGTGTTGAGCTTGGTGGTCCCTCGGTAGACGTTGAACCCGAAGGTGGTGTCCTGAGGGTCGGTCCCGAAAAGGCGCCAGCTCAAGAAGTATCCGCTCCCCGACTTGACCGCGATGAGCCCACGGTCGAGCTTTTCCATATATCGCTGGGCATTCGCGGACCCCGCAATCGCCAATACCACTCCAATCGCCATCGTGGCGACCACCGTAGTTCTAGGTTTCAAATGAGGTCTCCTCTTGGTTCGTCAGTGCGAAGACGAGCTATAGTACTTGATATTCGGCTTCGTCTCCGGCAGCGTCATATTGGGGCCGATGTAGATGCCCGGCTCCGGCGGCTGGTTATAAGCCACGTTCTCCGTGGCAACGCTCATCCGGTAGATCGGGTCGTGCATCAACGTGTAGAGACGATGCGTAGTCGGCGTGGTGGTCGTGTAGATGCGCAGTGCGTCGTTGCCGGTTGTTCGATACACCACTTCCTCGCGCCAGTCGCCGAAGATATCCGCAGTAAGGGCCGGATCTGATTTTGAGCCGTTGTTCGAGGTACAGCCGCTCGCGCTTAGACCCGTACCGCCGCCGCTGCCGTAAGGGGAGATCGAAGTCCCGTTTTCCAGGAAGCGGTTCAACTCGGCGCCCCACCACATAGTGAAATTATCGGACGAAGGATTGCTTCCCACATTCTTGTGGCTAGCGTCGAAAAGCCCGCCGGCGCCCGACCACATCTGCCAGCCTGTGGTCCCGGCAATAAGCGGCCCGGTACAACCGCGTCCGTTGTCGCCTGAAGCTTTGTCCTCCCAGATGATTGTGCCGTCTTTGGCATCCTGGAAGTGCGAGGCTATCCCGCCGTTCTCACTGGTCTGTTCATCCACCATCCATACTTCCAGTCCAGGTCTGGTGGGATCCAAGTCCGACATATGAAGGGCATCCCCGTGCCTTAGCCCCGTCGAATAGAGGCCTAGGCCGTCATGGTCAACCGTCATCGAGCCATAGACTATTTCATCGAATCCGTCGCCGTCCACATCGCCCTGGCGCAGGCTGTGAGACCCCTGACTCTCATATCCTTGGGAGGATTGAAGAGGCTTCCCGTCTTTTCCGGTGGCGCCCGGGACCGCCGCCGTGTCGAACAACCACCGCTGGGTCAGCTTGCCGTCCCGCCAGTCGAGCGCCCAGAGCGCCGATCGCCAATAATAGCCGCGGCAAGGGATCAGGCTCGGCCTTTCCCCGTCAAGATACGCCACACTGGCCAGGAAGCGGTCGACGAAATTGTAGACGTCATCATTTCCCCAACCCAAATCACCAGCAGGAGAGGCAATGCCCTGGATGGCACCCCAGACGCCAACCGCGCCTCGACCCGGTAGGTAATTGATGGTAGCGAGTTCAGCGCCCGTCTTCCCGGCAAAGACTGTGTACCACTCAGGCCCGGTTATGATTTTTCCTGCTGCCACCCCGGACATACTGACGTAGCTCACGCTATTGTCGGCGCCAGCCGCGTCCCCCGTCTTCAGGAAAGCGCCGGTGCCGTCCTTGGTGCCGGGGGCTGTTTTCATGGCTACCTCGGCCATGCCATCACCGTCGAAGTCGTACACCAAGAACTGGGTATAGTGGGCCCCAGCACGGATGTTCTTTCCAAGATCGATGCGCCACATCTTGGTTCCGTCCAGCTTGTACGCATCAAGAATGCAGGTGCCCGTGTACCCTGAGAACTCGTTGTCCTTGGCGTCGGACGGGTCCCACTTCAAGACGAGTTCATATTGACCATCGCCGTCGAGATCGCCGATGCTGGCATCATTGGCCGAATATGAATATGATCCTCCGCCCGCATTAGTCCCGCTGGGAGGCGGGGTGATGGGGATATTGACATAGCCGCCATCGATGACCAGTGCATTCTCGGAAACCGCTCCTTCAACACCGTTGGTCACCGGCTTGACCGTATAGGTCCCGCTGCCGCCGGCGCTATCCGTATAGTTCGTGGAATCAGTGATCACCGCCGTGTTGAGCTTGGTGGTGCCTCTGTAGACATTGAACCCGAAGGTCGTGTCCTGAGGGTCGGTTCCGAAGAGCCGCCAGCTCAAGAAATATCCACTCCCGGACTTGACCGCAATGAGACCGCGGTCGAGCTTTTCCATATATCGCCCAGCGCTCGGGTTGGCTGCTCCACCAACTGGAGTGACGCCACCTGTAGTCGTCACACCGCCGGCGCTGGCCGCGCCGCCGCGGCCGGTTGTCCCGCCGGAGGTGGTTGTGCCGCCGCCGCGGCCAGTTGCGCCGCCGGGGCTGGTTGTACCGCCGCGGCCGGTTGCTCCGCCGGCGCTCGAAAGGCCGCCGGTGCCGGGCGTACCACCGTTCGCCGCCGTGCTGCTGGTCGTGGCACCGCCGCCCGCGGTCGTAGAACCTCCAGCCGGGATACTCCCGCCGGTACTGGGCTGGCTACCCCCGCTTGGCGTCGGATTGCCCCCGGCCGCAGCAGTCGATCCCCCGGTCAGATTCCCGCCCGCGCCCGTGACGCCGCCCGAACCGGGCGCCCCCCCGGTCGAGGAAGAAGCCCGACCGGACGAGCCGCAACCTTGGAGCAAGGTCATGGCGCCGCCAAGGAGAAGTGCCATGCACCCTCGCACTAGAACTTGTATCGCATTCCGAGTCCTGGTTTGCATCGCATCCTCCATCAGGTCGTTCTCGCGCATCCTAGCGGATGTACGCTCCATGTGCCTAGCCCATTCGGTCTGCTCGCCGTGTGGTGCTTTCGTGAAATGTGTCCCTGCACCCGAACGCAAAGCAACAACACTAAATACGCAGTGGCATTGACCCGCCGCTCGGCTCACACATTTTCCGTGTGAGATGGGGAATGCAGTCTACCCCATCGCGTCCTGGCAGGATCGTAGCCCGGTGCGCTAGCCCTCGCGGCCGACTGGGCTAGCCATCGCTCGCCCCGCAGCGGGCCGCTGGAAGCGGGTGCGCCGGGGGCGAGCCCAGTCCGACGACCGGATTACGAGGACCGATCGTCGCCGCTGACAAAGCGCCGAAGCTTTCCGGCCACTACTGCGCCCAACGCCAGCATCGCGCCCCAGCGGCTGGCGCTGCGGTCGCCCCCGGCCACATCACAATCACAGCCGCCTGATGAGTTGGCGGCGTGCGCTGTGCCCGTCGTCCCAGTGCTGCCGCCACTGGCACCCACTGGGCTCGCGGTCGTCCCCGCTCCGGCCATCATTCCGCCTGTCGTCGACGAGCCCCCCGATGCCAACGCGCTGCTTGTCGACGCGCCGCCGGTGGCATTCGCGCCGCCGTTCCCAGGCGTGCCACTGCTCGCTTTCGATCCACCACTGCCGGTGGTGGCGCCGCCCATGGGGGTGGATCCGCCGCTGCTGGTGGCGGTGCCGCCAGTCGAGCCGGACCCGCTGGCGCTGGTGGTACCGCCGCTTGCAGTTGCGCCGCCGTTTGCTTTCGATCCACCGGGGCTGGTCGTGCCGGCGCTCGCAGGCGTGCCGCCGCTTGCTTTCGATCCACCGGGGCTGGTCGTGCCGGCGCTCGCAGGCGTACCGCCGCTTGCTTTCGATCCACCGGGGCTGGTCGTGCCACCACTGCCGGTCGCCCCACCACTGCTGCCGGTATTTCCACCGATGGGGGGTGCACTGCCCGGAACGTACTCAACCCACTGCAGAGGGTCCGTCTCAGCGTAGTCGAAGTTCGTGAGGAATTTTGGCACGTTGTTGTTCGCGTCGGGCCTGTCCATAACGTCCTGCATGATTCTCATTGCGGTGAGATAATCGACGATGGGGGCAAAGGTCCCCATAATGAGTCGGTCTACCCTGGTGTCGAAACTGCCTCCGGCGCTGTTGGCGTTCGCCAGTAGCCCATCTATGAAGCACAGTTGCTGGCGGACAGGAGTGCCGCCGAGAATGGCCGCATGCTTATTGATGTTGCAGATGGCGTCTATACTATGCAGCCCTGTCGCACTAGCGTCCCCCGCACCCGTGTCGCTCCCGGAATTGATGAATGTGCCGAGATGGTTCTTCATGCACAAGGAACAACTGCCGTACGCGTATGCTGTTCCTGGACCGCTATGTCTCTTGATGATAGCGACATCCACGAGGATGTCGATAACGCCATTGACCAGGTCGGCGACGCCCGACATGGTCTTCGTGGAGGCGGCAATCGTGACCCCTACCTGGCCGCCCAATGATTGCGATTTGACGCTGACGGTTGCGCGTATCTTGGTTGAATCCGTCAAGCTCGCATAGGTGGAGTAGCACTTCGATGCGTCGCTGTTGGCGTCGTAGAGGATGATGTTTGCCGCTGGAACTCCCAACTGATCCACGAACACATCGCAGATCTTCTTGATGACCGCGACGCGGGGATGGTTTCCGGTAGCAATTATCGCGTTCGTCTTGATCGCCACTTTCGTGCTCGCCCAGGGTTTGCTCGACCGGAAGATCGTGCTCCAGGCGTCGGTCGCCGTGGCCTTCTGGGCCAGCTGCATGGCCATCTGGTCCATGTTGGAGGCGACCAGGGTCGCATTGACCGCGGCGTTCTGGCTGGTGAAGGTCGTGTTCGTGGGCGTGCTGGTGAGCATATTCGTGTCGTGGCAGCAGATGACTCGCATGTTGTCAATGGCCGGATTGACCTGCATGCCGCTCACCCACCCCCCTGTCGACTGGGCGAAGATTTTGTCGAATTTCAGGGCACTGAGTCCCACCGCGCCCGCGGCGCCCGCGGCGGCGGTCTTGAGGAAATCGCGGCGCATAGGATGTCGATTTACCGGCATTGTTGTGTCCTTTTCTCGTTTGGTTTGTGATTCAAGCACCCAAGACCCCGTGCGTCCTGTCTCTGCCCTTGCGGTCACAGACTGACACTACTTTAAGCAGTGGCCTAGAGCCGTGACGCCGGCTCAAGGATTCGCGACGCAACGACAATGCGATGCGTCTGCATCTCCTTGCGGTGCCCCGCAGGGGGCTGATGGACTCCCCACGCGACTAGAAGGATGGCGCCAACACGCCATCTTCGTCCATGGGTCTGCCGCCCTTGCCGTGGCGAGCACCGCTCGCCTTACCGGTGGAGGACCTCGCACTAGTTCTCCCTGTCCGTTGTGGAGGTGTGCGCTTGAGGGGGGGCATGGCTTCCAGCGTTGCATCCAGCAGGCCGGACTCCTTGGGAACGACGGAACGTGACGCGTCCTTGAAGTTCGCCTTCTTGAAAACCACCGCCAAGGCAGACTCGCCCTGGGGGAGTTCAATCTCAAAGGGTGTCACACCCAGTTGCTCGCCGGTATCCTGGCGTGCGACTGCGGCGCCGACCGGCTCAGAGCGGAACTCTATGGTCACCTTGGCTGGCAGCGCGGGAGCCGCCGAAGGTGCGGGAGGCGCAGGCGCAGGTGTTGGCTTGGCCACGGCAGGTTGCACAGCCGGGGGCCGCTCGTTCGATCCCATGCGCACCACCAGGGACGCCGCCAAACCACCGGCCGCCAACGCGGCTACTAGGATGCCGGCCAGCAAGGCCCCCCGCGACTTGGGAATCGCATCCTCAGCTTCGACCGGAACCACCGAATCGTGCAAGGTCGATGGCGTGGGCGCCTCGGGAGCGCCCACCTCCGCGCCACCACCGGGCAGGACCTCGCCGTTGACCTGGCCGCCGACCCGCCGCAAGGGTGACGACGCCCCTGCCAAGCCATACCCGGCCAGCGGGCCGGGCGTGGGCAGCATTGAAGGAGCCCGGGCGTATTGTTCTGGATCGAGCATCGCGACCCGGAAATCCTCCATCCCGCGGAATCGCTCGTCGCGGTTCTTGGCCAAGGCACGCAACAGAATCATCTCATGCGCAGGTGAGAGGCGCGGGTTGATGACGCGCGGCGAAGGCACCGGAGAGGTGATGTGCTTGACGATAATCTCCCCATAGCCGTCGCCACCGAATGGCACCTTGCCGGTCATCATCTCGAACAGGATGACGCCCAAGGAATAGACGTCGGCCCGATGGTCAATGTTGGGCCTGCCTTCGCATTGCTCGGGCGACATATAGTAAGGCGTGCCCATCACCGAGCCGGTACGCGTCTTGTGAGAAACCTTGTCCTCGCCCAACGTCAGCTTCGCGAGACCGAAATCGAGCACCTTCACGAAGTCCTTCGTGCCGCCCTTGTGGATGAGGAAGATGTTCTCGGGCTTGAGGTCGCGGTGGATAATGCCATGCGCATGTGAGGCAGCCAGTGCGTCCGCGACCTGAGCCGCGATGGCGAGAGCACGCGCAGGATCGAGGACTACCTCGCGCTTGAGACGATCCGCCAGGGCCTCGCCCTGCAGGAACTCCATGATGAAGTAGAAGTCGCCGTCAGGCGTCGTTCCGAAATCGTGGATATCGACGATGTGCTCGTTGCCGATCTGGTTTACCGCCTTCGCCTCGGTCACGAACCGAGACACCACCTCCGGATTGCGCGACAGCTCAGGGTGGATCGCCTTCATGGCGACCTTGCGCCCGATGACCGGGTGCTCGGCCAGATAGACGACTCCCATACCTCCCTCGCCAAGCTTGGCCGTGATCGTATAGTTACCGATCGTCTGACCGACCGCGATCACGGGTGATGATGCAAGCGAAGCCACGCTAAGAATCCTGTGGGAGCGTATTCCCTAGATTCGGCGATTTTCAGATGCCCGTCAAGGCATGGGGGCTGGCGGCCGTAAAATACAGTTGTATTTCCGAGCAGTTATGAAGAAAAAGCTGCGGCGTTCGCCACTTCGATTTCGCCCCGTACAACGGTCTCGGACACTCCAAGCGGAAGGTTCAGCCGAAAAAAATCGATCGTCGCTGAAGCAGCAGGTCTGCGATCATCCGGTCGACAACGCCCCGCACCTGTTCTGCGACTTCAAGCGTGTCGCTGTCGGGCCGCGACATGGGCGATATCGCTTCGCCGATCTGGATGCTCCACTTGGCTGGCACGGGCAGCAAGCCGAGCGGTCCGAGAAGAGGAAAGGTTGGTGTGATTGGGATATAGGGCAGGCCGAGGGGTTTAGCTAATCGCGTTAGTTTGGCCACGATGGGATGGGTCTCCTCAGCGCCCACAATGGCCACCGGGATGATCGGCACCTTGGCCGTGCGCGCCAGCCGGACAAAGCCACCGCGTCCGAAATTGGTCAAACGGTAGCGCTCGCGGTAGGGCTTGCCGACGCCGCGCAGGCCTTCGGGGAAAACGCCCACCAGTTGGCCGTGTTCGCACAGGTCGAGGGCGTTTTGCATCGATGCACGAACGCCTCCGATGCGCGCCACCACCGGCCGCATCCACGAAGAACGAAAGGCGAAGGTTGCGACCAGCGGCCGCAAGGGCCGGTGCGCGGGATGAAGCGCGTGGCAAGCGTGGATGAGCATAGCCCCGTCGTACGGCAAGCCGCCCGAGTGGTTGGCGACCAGCAGCGCGGCCCCGCTGGCCGGCACATTTTCCAGGCCGCACAGCCGCACACGGAAGTAGCGCGACCACAGGAATTCGAGGGCAGGGGCAGTGCGTTCGAGAAAGCCCGGGTCGAAGCCGAAATCGGGCAGGGTTGTCGGGTCTGGCATGGTCTGCCGCATGGTCTCGACAAGCGCCCTGAGTGCGTCCTTGATCGCCGGGTCCATCGTCGTCCAGCGCCGCCCCCGTTTTCACGATTCGATGAGAGCCCGCAGTTTTTCGCCCCAGCGTTGCACGAACTCGGTCAAGGTTGCGTCCGTGGGCAGAGCAGCCCCGCCTTGTGCCATGTCCGGCCGGCCGCCGCCCTTGCCGCCCAGATCCTGCAAGAGCAAGTTCACGATCTTCCCTGCGTGAAGCTTGTCTTGCGCCGCCGGGGTGACAGCGCACACCATCGCGACCTTGCCTTCGGCCGTGCCGGTCAGCACCAGTACGCCGGGATCCATGCGCGCCTTGAGCTTGTCCACAGTTTCGCGCAGGATTTTCGGATCGCCCACGCCTACGTCGTGCACGAGCAGCCAGTACTTGCCCGCCTGCTGGCGATTGGCCAGGGGGTCGCGTGAGCCGCCTGAGGCAATCTGGGCTTTGAGCTTGCTGATCTCCTTCTCGCGATTGCGCAGTTCGGTTTGCTGCCTGTCCACGCGCGCGGCAACCTCAAAGGGACCGGCGCGCAGGATCGCGGAGGCCTCGGCCAGCTCGCTCTCCATGCGCCGCACGAGTGCCAGCGTGCCCAGGCCGGTCACGGCTTCCAGGCGCCGCACACCCTGGGCCACGCCGCTTTCTTCCACGATCTTAATGAGTCCGATGTCACCCGTCTGGTGTACGTGCGTACCGCCACAGAACTCCTTGGACTCGCCCATGGTCATGACCCGAACTGTGTCGCCGTACTTCTCGCCGAAGAAGGCGATGGCCCCCGCTTGCTTGGCTTGGGCGATGGGCAGCACATCCGTGGTGACCGGCAGATTGCGCAGCACGCGGAGGTTGGCCAGTTCCTCGATCTTTTGCTTTTCCTCCGGCGACAGTGGCGCGATATGCGAAAAGTCGAAACGCAGGCGATCCGGCGCCACCAATGAGCCTTTCTGGGCCACGTGTTCTCCCAGCACTGTGCGCAGGGCCCAGTGAAGCAGATGGGTCGCCGAGTGATTGCGCCGGATGGCGTTGCGGCGTTCGACGTCCACCGCGAGATCCAGCGTCTCTCCCACCTGGATGCTGCCCCGCTCGATCTCGCACAGATGAACATGAAGCGGCGAGAGCGGCCGCTTGCTGTCGATCACCCTGAGGGCGCCCTGCGGTCCCGTCGCGGTGCCCGTGTCGCCGACCTGGCCGCCCTGCTCGCCGTAGAACGGGGTTTCACGGCAGATCACAGCCACCGGACCCTTGCGAGGGGCCGCCACGCTGGAGACTTCCTTGCCTTCAGCCACGATGGCCATGATCTCGCTCTTGGCTGTCGCCGTGTCGTAGCCGAGAAACTTGGTCGGGCCGACCCGGTCGAGGATGCTCTGGAACACGCCCTCCACAGCCAGTTCGCCCGAGCCTACGAACTCGGCTCGGCGGCGCTGTTCCTCCATGCTGGCCTCGAATCCGGCTTCGTCGACGGAGAAGTTGGCGCCGGCGGCAATCACGCGGGTCAGATCGAAGGGAAAGCCGTAGGTGTCGTAGAGCCGAAAAGCAGTCGGGCCGGGAATCACCCGGTCCGGGCGCCTGGCGATCTCATCGTCCAGCATACGCATGCCACGGGTCAGCACGTCCCGGAAGCCGTCTTCTTCTTCGTGCGTGATGGTCTCGATGACGCTGCGGCGATCACGTAGCTCGGGGTAAACGTCGCCCATCATATCGACGACGAGGCCCGCCAGCCTGGGGAAGTGACTGCCGCTGCGAAGCTGCAGCAGCCAGCCGTGGTAGATGGCGCGCCTCATGATCCGGCGCAGAACGTATTCGCGACCGGTCTTTTCGGGGAACACACCATCAGCGATCAGGAATGCGGCCGCGCGCGCGTGGTCCGCGATGGCGCGCATGGAAACCGCGACCGAGCCGGCCGCGTAGTCGTTCGGCACGAAGGCCTTTCCCGTCAGGCTCTCGAGTTCGGCAATCAGGGGCCGAAGAAGATCAGTCTCGTAGTTGGATCGGAAGCCACCCAGCACGGCACATAGACGCTCCAGCCCCATGCCCGTGTCGACCGAGGGTTTGGGCAGCGGCCGGCGTGTGCGATCGGGCAGTTGCTCGAACTGCATGAACACCAGGTTCCAGATCTCGATCCAGCGGTCGCAATCGCAGGCCGGCCCCTGACAAGTGCGGCCAGCCGCCAGCTCGGGGCAGGGGATGTCGTCGCCCTGGTGGTAGTGGATTTCACTGCACGGGCCGCAGGGACCGACCTCGCCCATGGCCCAGAAGTTGTCCTTGTCGCCCAGGCCGAGGATCCGCTCGTCGGCTACGCCGGCCACCATTTTCCACAACCGGCGCGCTTCGTCGTCGCTGTCATGCACGGTGTACACGAGCCGCTTGGGGTCGATGGCGTATTCCTTGACGAGAAGCTCGTAGGCGAACGCGATGGCATCGGCCTTGAAGTAGTCGCCGAACGAGAAGTTGCCGAGCATCTCGAAGAAGGTGTGGTGCCGGGCGGTGCGGCCGACGTTCTCGAGGTCGTTGTGCTTGCCGCCGGCGCGTACGCACTTCTGCGAGCTGCAGGCCCGCGAGCGCAGCCGGCGCGTCTTGCCGGTAAAGATGTCCTTGAACTGGTTCATCCCGGCGTTGGCGAAGAGCAGCGTCGGGTCGTTGGCCGGCACCAGCGAGGAACTGGGGACTTCCTCATGGCCCTGGGCCACGAAGGCGTCGAGGAATTTGCGGCGGACTTTTTGCGAAACCCAGTCTGACATGGGCGGAGGAGACTAGCCTGAGTGACGGCGTCCGTCGACTGTCTCGCTACTCTTTGCCAGACCGATCCGCGTTGTGCGGACTAGGCGGCATCGTGTCCTCGCTGCCCGGCGGGCTGGTCATGGCGTTGAAATCCTGGCCGGCCTGACCCCCTTTGCTGACCCCGCGGAAGAAGAGCGCAAAGTCGTCGGGGTTACTCGACGCGGCGATGGCGTCTTCGTAGGTGACGAAGCGGTTCTTGACCAGCTCGGTCAGCGACTGGTCGAAGCTGATCATGCCGTAGGGGTCGCGGCCGGTGGCAATGGCTTCGTGGATCTCTCGCGTGCGGTTCGCATCGGCGATCAACTCGCGCACGCGGGCCGTGCTGACCAGAATCTCCACCGCAGGCACCATGCCCATGCCATCGGCCCGCGGCACCAGTCGCTGTGAGATGACGCCCTTGATGACCGAGCAAAGTTGCAGGCGGGCTTGGACTTGTTGGTGGGGCGGATAGATGGACACGATGCGGTTGATCGTCTCGACGGCGTCGACGGTGTGCAAAGTCGAGAGCACCAAGTGCCCGGTCTCGGCGGCGGTCAGTGCGATCTCGGTGGTTTCCAGATCGCGCATCTCGCCCACCAGAATGACGTCAGGGTCTTGGCGTAACGACGCGCGCAGGGCGCGCGCGAACGACGCCGTATCGAACCCCACTTCGCGCTGGTTGACCACGCTGCGCCGGTCCTTGAACGCATACTCAATGGGGTCTTCGATGGTCACGATGTGGACCGCTCGGCTGGCGTTGATGTAGTCGACCATTGCGGCCAGCGTGGTGGACTTCCCCGACCCGGTAATCCCAGTGACCAAGATGAGACCACGCTCTTCTTCGGCCAGCTCCAGCACCTTGTGCGGCAGATTCAAGCGTTCGAAGGGCGGCACATTGGGCGGGATGAGACGCATCACGACGCCCATGAATCCCCGCTGCTGCAGGATGTTGACCCGGTAGCGGAAGCCGTCGGTCGTGGCGTAGGCAAGGTCGACGTCCCAGCTCTTCTCGAAGAGTTCTCGCTGTCGCGTATTCATCATGCTCAGCCCGAACTCCTCCACTGCCTCCTTGGTCAGGGGAGGCACGTTGGCCACCGTGCGCAGGTCACCCTTGACGCGAAAGATGGGCGGCAAGCCTACTTTCAAATGGACATCGGAGGCACCCAGCTGTCGGGCCGCCTGTAGGACCCTGTCGAGTACACTCGCCATAGTTTTTGCCGATCGATCGACGCGTTGCGGGGCGGACCCAGACGGCACTCGGCCGCGGCCCCAGAGTACCACGCCGTCCCGCACTTCGCGCCTTGTTGCCACTTGTTGCCATGGGAACCCTCAAAGGGTTCCCAAACCCTCCCGCGATGGTGCGCCGCCGGCAAAGCCGGCGGGCTCCCCACGCGACTAGCAGTTTTTGACCTTTGCCCCCGCCTCACCTAGGGTCATAGGGGTGACTGTTCAGGAGGCTCAGACATCCTCGGCACAGGAGGTGCTCGTGCTCGACGCCGAGGTCGATGTGCTGAGAGGCGTCGAGAAAGTGTTGCTTGAGGCCGGCCTGACCGTCACTGCCCTGACTTCGCCTGAGCGCGCACGCGATCAGGTGTCAAATCGCTTCTTCTCCGTCGTGCTTTGCGATCTCGAAACGCCGTCGCTCGACGGGGCCATCGACTTCATACGATTTGTCCGCGACAAGTCGCCCCTGACTGCGGCCATAGCGATGAGCCGGCGGACCAATTTTGAGGTGGTGGCGCCGGCGTTTCGTGCTGGCGCGGCAGACGTGATGCCGGAGTACCGCAACTCCGACTCCGTTCTCTCCCTGCGCGACCGGGTGCTGAGGGCTGCCCGGGACGTCCAGACAGCGCTGGGGCGCGATCAGCTCCTGACCGAATTCGCCGATGCCAACGACGAGCTTGTGCGCAAGCTGATGGATCTGTCCGGGCGGGCCACCGCGCTGGAGGACAAGCTCGTGGCCAGCGAGCGAGAGCCGTCGTCGTCGGCCAACCGGCTGGGCGCGCTCCATCTCTTGGTGGTTGATGACCAATCCGACTTGGTCGCAGTACTGGCGAAGGCCCTGCCCGCGGACAAGGGCTGGCGTCTGCAGCACGCGCACAGCGGCGGCGAGGCGCTCGACATTGCGACCCAAACTCCTCCCCAAGTCCTTGTGGCCAAGGAATCGCTGCCTGATCTGACGGGAAGCATGGTGATCAAGACCATCCAAGCAAGTGTGCCGGGCTTGGTCGCTATGCTCTTCCTGCCTCCCACAGCGGGACGGGAAAGCGAGGCCAAGGTGGTCGATCAGAGTCGGCTGCGCACCTTGATCCCGCGCTTTGGGAGCGCAGTCGACCTGGTGGCCCAGCTCTTCGAAGTGCGCGATGCCTTGCACAGGAAGGCGCGCGAGCGACGCCACGTCAAGATCTTCCAGAACCAGTACCTGGAGATTTTGCAGCGATGCCATCGTCTACAGCAGCAGCTCGAGGCTCTCCTCAACGAGAAGAAGTAGGCGGCTGCACCTCGTCGACGATAGCGATATGAGGCAAGCTGCGGTACTTTTGGCCCGCATCGAGCCCGTAGCCCACTACGAAGTGGTCGGGAATCTCGAAACCCACGAAGTGAAGGGGCACTTCGACCTGACGTCGCGACGGCTTGCTGAGCAAGGTGCAGACGTGGAGGCTGGCTGGCCCGCGTGCCTCCAGGAGGTCGAGCAGGTAGCGCAGGGTGAGCCCCGTGTCCACGATGTCTTCCACCAGAAGGACATGCTGGCCAGCAACCGGCAGGCTCAAGTCGCTCGTGATCTGGACGACGCCTGACGTCTCGGTGGCAGCGCCGTAGCTGCGCACACCCAGAAAGTCACAGCGGATATCGCGCGGGATCGCTCGCACCAGGTCCGCCATGAAGACGAACGCGCCGCGCAGGACGCCGACCGCGGTCACAGTACCGTCTGGAAGGCGAGCAGCGATCTCGTGGCCCAAGGTCGCCACGCGTGCGGCAATGTCTTGGGCCGAGATGAGTGGTCGTGGCTGCACGGCGGCCCTGCAAAGGGTATCATGATGTCTTGAGATGGGTACTGGGAACCGCGGCGCGGGGTGAGTTGTCGATCGGGTAGGAAAGTCATGCACCTTTCAACATCGTCATCATCTTCCCGATTCCTGCATCCCTGGTGGAACCTCGGGTTGGTAGCGATTTGCGCAGCGAGTCTGGGTGCTTGCGCGACATCTGGCGCCCATCCGCCGGCGGCCGGCCCCGAATCCGGGCCGGTCGTCAGGTACGACATGGACCCGATCCGCATCGATGCCACCAAGGGGCCAGCCGGAATGCAGATCGAGGCCTACGACGCGCCAGAGCTTTTCGAGCAGGCCGGGGTGGCGTTGTCCGACAAGCGATTCGATGCCGCGGCCAAGCTCTACGCCAAGCTGCTCAAGGGCTTTCCGGATTCTGCCTATGCGCGCGCATCGCTGTACAACATGGGTCTCGCCCACATCGGCGACAAGAACTGGACAGAGGCCATAGACGCATTCAAACGACTCATCGACAAGTATCCGATCCACGCCGATGCCAAAGACGCGTCTTTTCAGCTGGGCGCGTGCTATGCCGAGCAGACGAACTGGCCCGCGTCGGCCGAGGTATTTGCCCGCATACTGGAGCGGGCAGACCTGTCAGCCGACGATCGTATCGAGGCTCTTGGACGGCGGGGCTTTGCGCAGTTCAACCTGGGAGACCTCAACACGGCCGAGAAGACCTTCCGCGCCGTGCTGTCCTACCGGGAAAAGATCGAGAATGAAGAACGTCTGGCCACGGATTTCTACCTGGCCTTCTCGCAGTACCACCTCGCGCAGATTGCGCACCGGCGCTTCCAGGCGGTCGAGTTGCGCCTGCCTGAGGCACAGATGGACAAGGATCTCGACCAGAAAGCCAGCCTGCTCCTTCAGGCTCAGCGCTCGTACATTGAAACCATCAAGTACGGCAACCCAGCCTGGGCATCTGCCGCTGGCTTCCAGGTTGGCTCGCTCTACGAGGAACTCTACGATGCCTTCATGCGAGCCCCGGTTCCGCCCGAGCTTCGGGGAGAAGCGCGGGAGGTGTACCAAGAAGAGTTGCACAAGAAGATCCGCGTGCTGCTTGAGAAGTCCATGCGCTGGCAACGCGAGAACCTGCTCATGATCGAGCGCCTGGGAGTCAACACGGACTGGGCCGAGAAGAGCAAGCTGGCCTACGCCAAGCTGGTCAAGCTGCTGGAGCCGAAGATCCCGGGTGCCCCTGCGGATACCCCTGCGCCTGCTGCGGTGCCCGAAGAGCCACCGGCGGCGGCACCTCCGCCCCCCCCACCAGCACCTCCCCATCGTGGGGCTGTGCCGGACCGTACCCGGCCCGCGGATGGCGACGTGGTGGGTCGACAGGTGCTGTAGGGCCGCTTCCCGCGAATTTGTGGCTGGCTGGCCGGCGGGGTTGACGGCGGTGGCCGCCGGCCATCCGGCCCCCGGCCGCCGGCCATCCGGCCCCGGTCCCGGCCGTAACGCACCGCTATCGAGAACGGCCCGGATTCTGCTTGACACGCATGCAATCCCGAAATATACGTTCGCCCCTCTGACCGCGAGGGAGACACTTGTACCCCGTGGCCGAGACCACTTAACTAGGCGAAATCACAAGATATCTCATGAAAACCCGGTGCTGGCGTAGCTCAATGGCAGAGCAGCTGATTTGTAATCAGCAGGTTGCGGGTTCGATTCCCATCGCCAGCTCCGCGATTCCAGCGACACGAGGCATGATGAAAGCGGGTTCGATGCACGCACGCCGACCGATCGGCGCGGGTGGCATCATCACCACGGAGGGGTTCCCGAGCGGTCAAAGGGAACAGACTGTAAATCTGTCGCCACTGGCTTCGAAGGTTCGAATCCTTCCCCCTCCACAGAAAGCGAGAATGGATCGAATCAGCCAGGGAAATTGTGGACGCGTCGCGACACGCGGGAGTAGCTCAGTTGGTAGAGCTCCAGCCTTCCAAGCTGGACGTCGCGGGTTCGAACCCCGTCTCCCGCTCTAGGGGTGACCCGCTGATGGTCGTGGCGAATCACCAAGAAGAAAGAGGATTGGACAACAGAACTAGGGTAGACAACCGGGTCCATGCTGCCCACGTAGCTCAGTTGGTTAGAGCGCGTCCTTGGTAAGGACGAGGTCACCAGTTCAACTCTGGTCGTGGGCTCTGCAGGGAAACTGCTGGACACGGACCAAACTGACAAGCGTTCTTCCGGAGATCAGACGATGGCCAAAGAGAAATTCATACGAAACAAGCCGCACCTGAACGTTGGGACGATCGGGCACGTGGACCATGGAAAGACCACGCTGACGGCCGCGATCACGAAGGCGCTGGCAAAGAAAAACCTGGCGAAGTTCACGGCGTACGACCAGATAGACAAGGCGCCGGAGGAGCGGGAGCGGGGTATCACGATCGCAATCGCGCACGTGGAGTATGCGACGGATA
>Ga0224520_1000251_pt1 | contig 17838 bp, 15 predicted proteins | sample CFST25metaG_2_FD_180684 | JGI IMG/M metagenome (GOLD analysis project Ga0224520, IMG submission 180684) | Peat soil microbial communities from Stordalen Mire, Sweden - C.F.S.T-25 | ecosystem: Environmental > Terrestrial > Soil > Wetlands > Peat | place: Sweden: Norrbotten County, Stordalen Mire... | reverse complement strand
CAACGAAGCGAGTATTATTTATCGACAAACTCGCTGCCGAAGATATCACGGGAAATGATGATCTTCATGATGTTGGCCGCGCCTTCCGCTCCGGACACGTAAGACATCGCCCCGCGCATCGCCATTTCCAGCGGTGAATCCTTGGTATACCCAAATGCGCCGCAAATCATGATGGCCCGTTTGGCGGCTTCTACCGCCAGCTGCGGCGCCAGCCACTTGCACTGCGCAATAATTGGATTAATCTGCTTCTGGGTGAAGCTGCCCGGTTCGGAATAATACTTGTCTATCATCCAGGCCCCTCTGGCCAGCTGCAGTTTGAGCAGGTCCAGCTGGGTATATAAGTCCGCCAGGTCAAAGGATATCCCCTGGAACTTGGATAACGAACGTCCGAAGGCCTTCCGCTGTTTGGCATAATCGGCGGCAATCTCAATGCACTTCTCGGCGCCGCCCAGACAGGCTGCCGCCACTACTACCCTGGCGACATTGAAGCCTTCCATACAGGCATAGAAACCTTTGCCTTCCGTCCCCAGTAAATACTTGTCCGAGACCTCGGTATCCTTATACCGGAAGCCGCCGGTGGACAGGCCCATTCTGCCCATATCTTTGTAAACGCTGCTGGTCATACCCTTGACATCATTGGGTTTGACTGCCAGCATTGTCATCCCGCCCTTGACCCCTTTCGTCGGGTCACTGACAAACAGTGTGCAGTGTCCGCCGCCCCGTTTCTGGCATTCGTTGACCTGACTGATATAGGCTTTCTCGCCGTTGACGATAAACTTATTACCTTTCCTGATGGCCTGGGTCTTGATGGCTGCCACATCGGAACCGCCGCCCGGCTCGGTGGCGCAAATCCCCCACGACCATTCCCCTGACGCCAGTTTGGGTAAGACTTCTTTCTTGGTTTCTTCATTGCCGTAGAGGGCGATGAATTCCCCGCCCCAGCCTATTGTCAGTAAAGTATAAACCGGCAGGGACATGCTGAGTTCCGCTCTTGCCAGTTCATGGATGGCGGTCATGGCATACTGTGTTTCTTCTCCCGGCATTGCGCAGCCGCCGTACTTCTCCGGGACGGTGCAGCCGAAGACACCGATATCGGCCAGACCCTTGATAATATCATCGGGGATGCCGTTTTCCTTTTCGTCGATTTCCCTGGAGCGGGGCGCTACGTTCTTTTCGCAGTATTCCCGCACCGACCGCTTGAACATCTCATGTTCCTTGGATAATCTGAATTCCATTTTCACCTCATCTAAATTTATTAATTTCTATAGCAAGAGTCTCTACTTTGGTAAGGGTTTTCCCAGAACCGCCTCAAATAGCTCGTCATCGACCAGATGTCCTTGGGCAGTCATGTTGCGGTATTTAATAAAGTCGATGGTATCTTTACCGGTAATCTTCTTGGTATTAAAAGCGGTAAAGCCCAGGAAAGCTTCACTGGACATGTTGACGCCCAGCCAGAACAGATGGTCGTTTTTATTCAGGTCCCAGAAATATTTCTTCTTCTGGCGGACGCCGGCGATGGACTTCATCAGGCAGTGCGGGAAGAGGTTGGTGAACGTCCAGAGTATTCTGTTTACTTCGGCATCAACCATGGAGAAATCATAGGTGCAGGCCTTCGCGATTTCTTTAGCTTTGGCTGCTTCGGCGCCGGTCACGCTCTCGCCGTAAACGATTTCGCCGTTATCGACATATTTATCGGTGATAACTGAGGGATTGCGGATAAACTTATCGCCCTGTTTTAACACCGGGATGACCTTACTGAGGTAATTCTTTCTGACCATTTTGTAGGCGCTCCACATCTCGCAGGAAACGCAGTTCCACATCGCATCTTCGATGGTCAAAGCCCAGGGCAGGAAATCCGAAGAACCGCCGACCGGGGCAGAACCGTGGCGCGGCCCGGCCTGGCCGAAAATAGCGGTATCGGCCGCTACGGCGATATCGCAGGCGCCGCCGATTTCCTGACCGCCGGCGACACTCATCCCGTTGATACGGCGGATAACCGGTTTCTGGCACATCAGGATTGAATCCACCATCGTGTTGAAAAGGGTCATGTACTCGTTATATTCGGTCGGTTTCTGGGAGTAATATTCAGAATATTCTTTTGTATTGCCGCCGGTGCAGAATGCATTGTTTCCGGCCCCGGTAAAAACCACGGCTACGACATTGCGTGCTTCCTGAGCCCGCTGGAAACCGGCAATTACACCCTTTACCATTTCCGTGGTGTAAGAGTTGTACTGGGCCGGATTGTTCAGCGTAATCCAGGCACTGTGCAAACCCTCTACCGGTTTACCGCTGGGGTCGAGAATCGGCTTCTCTTCGTACATGGTGCACGGCGCAGTTGTGCCGAAATGCTCCATCCCCCATAGATTATGGTCCTTGACCCCACCTTCTCTTGGTATCCAACTTAGTGACATTTTTTATCCCCCCGTTTTTATTTTTTTATTTTTTCCTTAAAAATCAGGTGTCAGTACGACTCTTTTTTCGGTGCCGCCCTTGTGGACTTCTGCAAACGCCTGTTGTATCTGGCTCATCGGCCGGGTCTCCACGAAAGGCTCGATTTGGATTTTCCCTTCGAGTACCATCCTCAGCACTTCGGGATAATATTTGGGCAGACAGCCCCAGGTGCCTTTAATGTCCGCATCGAATGCCATCAAACGCGAGAACATATATTCGGCCTTTTGCATGCCGTATCCGGCGATGACCAGTGTGCCGACAAACGACAGCAATTCAAGGGCGATAGCCTGGCCTTCACCCGTGCCGGTCCACTCGAATACCTTCCAGCCATAGTTGCCCGGCAGCCCCTTTTCTTTGCAGTAAGCCCGGAATTCATCCCGCACCGCTTTAACATCCTTGCCGGCGGAACTGATGACTTTAGTGGCACCGTATAGAAGTGATTTCTCCAGTTTAGCCTGGTTTCGGGCAATGCCGATTACTTCTTTCGCGCCCATGGCACGGGCGATCTGCGTCGCATAGATTCCGACACCGCCTGTGGCGCCGATGATAATTGTCAGGTCGCCGGGTTTGATTTCGCCGCGTATCGCGGCCTGATAAGGTGAAGTTACAGCATCGGCAATCACCGCCATGTGTGAAAGCGGAATGCCTTTTCTGTCACCGACCGCACACAAATCATGTGCCGGTACCACAATATGGCTGGAGAACCCGCCGTAAATTCCCATGCTGTTGCCAGGCATTTTTTGCGCCAGGCACCGGTTGCCCCGGCCGCTGGCACAAATTGCGCAATTGTTGCAGGGCATTACTGCCGGCACAATTACCTCTTTGCCCACCCAACTGCTTTCGCCGGCAACCACCGTACCGCTGATTTCGTGCCCTAAAGTCAACGGCGGTTTGGTAACCGTGGGAACTCCGTCGTAAAAATACCCCAGGTCTGTGTGACATATCCCGCAACCCGCAATCTCTACTAATACCTCACCGGGTTTCAGCGCGGGTACGTCAAGACTGACTCTGGCAAGCGTCCCCGGTACTGTCATTTGCCAGGTTTCAATTTTACTTGGTACTGCCATGTTTTTCCTCCTTTTATTTGACCTCGATTAGTTTATCTTGTTACTCAGGCCGAGTGTCATTCCGTTCTTTAGGCTTTTTTCAGTTCCTTTATTTTGGCTGTCAGCGGCGGCAAAATTTCCTTATAATCCCCGACGATGCCGTAGCGGGCGACGTTGAAAATATTGGCATCCTTGTCTTTATTGATTGCCACGATGTACTTCGAGCCCAGGCAGCCGGTGATATGCGCCATCGCGCCGGAGACCGCGACCGCAATATAGAGCTTCGGACTGACCACTTTGCCGCTTTGGCCAACCTGCAGTGAAGCCGGTGTCCAGCCTTCGTCACAAACCGGACGGGTCGCGCCGACCGCGCCGCCCAGCACATGGGCCAGCTCTTTCACCATCTCGAAGTTTTGCTTGCTGCCGATGCCGCGCCCCCCACTCACCACCACTTCGGCATCTTCCAGCTTCACGCCCTCTACCTGTTCTTTGAGGCGTTCCACCACTTTGATTTTTACCGAGGCAGGGTCGACTTTATATTCGATAACAATCACCTGACCTTGTCGTGAATCATCACGTTCCGCCGCCGGTACCGTTTTCGGTCTGATCGTCGCCATTTGCGGTCGTGCCGACTTTGACATTGCTGTCGCATAAGCGTTGCCGCCGTAGACAGGTCTCGTCGTGACCAGGAACCTGGTTGCCGGGTCGATGGCCAAAGACAGGCAATCCATCGCCAGCCCGCCGCCTAAACGTCCGTTGAGCCGCGGCGCTAAATCCATACCAATGTCCGTGTGCCCCAGCAGCATCACGGAAGGCATTATTTTCCGGCAAAGATTCGACGCTGCCTGAGTGTAAGCATCGGAGTTGTAATTATCCAAAAGCATGTCATCGGACACATATACTTTGTCCGCCCCGTAAGCTATCGCATCCTTTCCCAAAGTGCCGGTGTTGCTTCCCATCAGCAACACACTCAATTCCTCGCCCAGTTCATTGGCCAGCTTTCTGCCGATTCCTAAAAGTTCTAACGTAATCGGTGCTAATTTTCCTTCAGCAATCTCACCGCAAACTAAAACACCTTTAAAGCCTTCCATCTCAATATCCTCCATTCGTTCAATAATTAAAGCAGGCTGACAATCTTTGAAGCCAGATTGCCGGCGGCCTCAACAGCTGTCGTGCCGGTAATTATTTCGCACTCGCTCTTGCGGTTCGGCACGGAAAGGCCGGTAATCTCGGAATGAGCATTGGCTTTGTCCAGTTTCGCAGCCTCTGCCCCGATATCGGCTGCCTTCCAGATAGGAATCACTTTGCGCCGCGCCATCATCAAGCCCATGCCGCCGGGCAGCCGCGGCAAACCGATTTCACTGCTCACTGTAACCAGACTCGGCATTGGAGCTTCTACAACCTCGAACCCATCCTTTACCAGTCTTTTGACCTTTAGCGTTTTGTCTACCGCTTCGATGCTGCAGGCGAAAGTAACCACCGGGATGCCGAGTATTTCTGCCAGAATCGAACCGACCTGTCCTGCGCCCCAGTCAGCCGCTTGCCGGCCGCACAGCACCAGGTCATACGCCCCGATTTTCTGGATGGCTTTCCCCAGTACATATGCCGTACCGAAACTGTCCAGATTTTCAAAAGCGGCATCCTCGAGCACAAACCCGTCATCGGCCCCCATCGAAATGGCGTGCTTCACGACGTCTGCCGCTTTCGCTGTTCCCATGCTGATAACGGTTATTTTGCCCTTGTTTTTGTCTTTCAGGCGGCAGGCTGCTTCCACCGCGCGCTCGTCGAATACACTGATTACCGGGGGCACTCCCATTGGGGGAATTACTTTTTTTGTCTCCGGGTCGATTTTAAATTTGGCCGGCGGTATTTCCGGGTCGAGCACCTGTTTCACACAAACAATCGTATTCATACGTTTCTCTCCTGATTAAGGTTATTTCATCGCCTCTTCTACCAGTTCGATCAGGTCTACGGCTTTTACCTTGTCCTTTATTCCCTGATGGTCGATACTTTCTTCAAACATTTGTAAACAATACGGGCAGGAAGTTACTACCGTGTCCGCCCCTGTTTTGAGCGCGTCATCAAGCCGCATCTGATTGATTTTTGTTGTGCCCGGCTGTTCTTCAATCCACATCAATCCGCCGCCGCCCCCGCAGCAAAAACTCGAACTCCGGGAACGCTCCATTTCGGTTAATTTTGTCTTAGCGATTGATTGCAGGATTTGACGCGGCTCCTCATACACGTTGTTATAACGCCCCAAATAGCAGGGGTCGTGATAAGTGATTTTCGAATTTAGTTCTTTGGTCAGTTTCAATTTACCTTGCTTGATTAAATCCGCCACAAATTGGGTATAGTGCACCACCTTGAAATCGCCGCCGAACCTCGGATATTCATTCTTCAGAGTGTTATAGCAGTGGGGACAGGAAGTAATAATCTGCTTAACATTATGGCTTTTGAAATTTTCGATGTTTTGCTCCGCCATTATCTGGAACTGGAATTCATAGCCGGCTCTTCTTGCCGGGTCGCCGCAGCAGGTCTCGGCATCGCCCAGTACACCGAAATCAACACCGGCCGCTTTGAAAACATTTGCCATCGCCAGAGTGGCTTTGACATTTCTGTCCACCAGCGCCCCGGTGCAGCCTGCCCAAAAGATAGTATCGGCGCTCTCACCTTCCGCCAGCACTTTCACGCCCGCTTCGTTCGCCCAGTCACCGCGCAACCTCATTGAAGTGACTCCCGCCCAGGGATTTCCCCGCGACTGCATATTACGCAGCATCAATTGGGCGCTTTCCGGCATCTTGCTTTGGGACATCACCAGGTTCCGCCGGAACCCGATCAGCTTGCGTACATGCTCGATATTGACCGGGCACACTTCCTGGCATGCCCCGCAGGTGGTGCACGCCCAAATCTCTTCTTCCGTCACCACCCCGCCGATTATCTCTTTGGCAACGCCGTCCTTTGCGGTCTCCGTTTTGATGGTCAATAATGCGGGGCCGGCTTCCAGTAAATGTTCTTTCAGATTATGGATAACTTCTCTCGGCGCCAGCTTCTTACCGGTCAACTGCGCGGGACAATTGGCATTACATCGGCCGCACACGGCGCAGGAATAGAGGTCGAGTAAGTCCTTCCAGGTAAAATCCTGAATTTTTGAAATCCCGAAGTTTTCCTGCTGCTCAATGGATATCGGTTCCAGAACTACTTTCTGTCCGAACGGAATAAACATTGTGTTAAAGATGGAAGCCAGGATATGCATGTGCTTGGAACGGGGGATATAGACCATAAAGCCGAGGATTAAAGCATAATGCAGCCACCATAAACTACGGTAAATAGCCGTTAGCGTATTCGTAGAAATATTTGCCGAAATTAAGTATCTGGCCAGCGCTCCCCCGATGGGCGGCCAGTAAGTTGTAACGCCGGAGGCAGCCAAACCGAACCCATCAACACCGAAATGGAGCACCATCAGGCAGAAGACCATAATCATGATGATACCGGCCTCCATGCTCATCTCCAGTCTGGCCGGTCTCACGATATATCGCCTGACCGCGGCCCAGACAATAGCGATGGTTACGAAAAGCCCGGCGAAATCCAGAATGGAAGAAAATACCCTCTCAAATGTATTACCGGTCAGTACAGAGGCGAGTCCAAAACCGCCGGCCAGCCCGATGAAAATAATGTAGCTTAGAAGGAAAAAGCTAAATCCCCAGAATAACATTGCGTGACCGATTCCCGCCAAATCTTTCCGGGTTACGCTTTTCAGACTGCACCGCTGCGTGACAACCTCCCGAACCATGTTTTTGAATCTCTGCCACACCTGGTCGAAGCGGTTCTCCGGTTTGCCCAGCCGCATCAGGCGAAAAAGAAAATAAGTTCTCTGCGCGAACAACACAAAGGCAACAGCAAACAAAACCCAAAAAATAATGTAGCCTGAGATGCCTAAATAGGTCGCGCTAGTCGGTAACATTAATACCTCCTGTTGTGTCTCCTCGCCCCTTGAGGGAGAGGATTAAGGTGAGGGGGTTCATCAAATGCGCAAATTTTCTATTTCTCTCCGCTTTATGCAACTTCCTGTCCCTTCCCTTTTCTGACAATCGCCCTCTGGTCTTCCGGGAGCGGCAGCGGCACCGGCGCGCCGACAATCTTGGTAACCGCTTTGAATTTAGGAGGACATACGTCGAAACACGTTCCGCATTTGATGCATTCTTCCTGATTGATAATATGGACTTCACCTTTGACGCTGATGATGGCTTCCGCCGGGCACCGCCGGGCGCAAATCATACAGGCCTGGCATTTCTGCGGGTCGATATAGTATGCCGGTGCTTCATTGATAAGTTTGTCGACTTCGTCTCTGGTGAAAAACTTGTCGTATTCCTCCGGATTCAAAAGACGCGTCCCCAACTTCTCATTTTTCATTACCTTAATGTACGGGACTAATTTGGTGATTTCGTCCAGTCTGTTTTTTAAGACGGTTTCATCGATTGCTTCTCCGTAGCCGACCGGGCCCAACTCCCTCACCTTGCGGCTGAAGTCACTCATCACTTCAGCAAAAACAACTCCTTCCGCCGAAGACATAAATTCGATTCTCAATCTTTCCGGATTCAGCCCGATGTGTTCCAAAATCCTCTTCCCCAGCAATACCATATTCAACGCATGGTAATTGCCTTGCGTAATGTAATTACATTCATTCAAACGGCAGCCGCCGATAAAAACGCCGTCAACTCCGTTTGAAAAGGCCCGCAAAACAAATTCCAGGCCGATTCTCCCGGAGCACATCACCCGTATTACCCTGGTTTCGGCTGTATATTGTAATCTGGAAACTCCAGCCATATCAGCCGCGCCGTATGCTCACCAGTGGCATAAAAAACAAATGATTTTAGGTTTAAATTTAAGTCCCGGACTCATTTGTTCTCACCTCCTTTGTCAGCATTCCCGGCTTAATGTAGTAGTAAACTTCTATTTATAAGGCACTATGGCGTCGATCTGAGCGAAAAGTCCTTTATCGGTAAAGTGCTTCAGTTGAATTGCCCCCGTGGGGCATTTGGCATTACAGAGGCCGTCCCCTTTACAAAGAATCGGATTGACGATGGCTTTCATACCGTTCGCGGTTTTTCGCATTTCGATGGAGCCGTAGGTGCAGACCGCGGCGCAGGTACCGCAACCCATGCACTTCTTCTCATTCACTTCGCAAACAGAACCGGAAGCCACCACCGTGTCGTGGGAAAGCAGGGTCAGCACCCGGCCGGCTGCGCCGTAAGCCTGATTAATTGTTTCCGTGATGTGTTTCGGATAATGCGCCATTCCGCATAGATACACCCCGTCCGCCGCAAACTCGACCGGCCTTAATTTCACGTGGGCTTCCTGGAAGAATCCGTCCTGGCCCAGCGAGACTTTGAATAATTGGGCTATTTCCTTGCTCCCCTCGGCCGGAACAATGGCCGCCGCCAGCGCTACAAAATCGGCCTCGATTTCCAATTTATTGCCCAGCACATAATCCGTGGCGGTAACCTTCAGGATGGGCTGGCCTTCTTGCGATTCCCCTGCTTCCAACAGCGGTTTGTCCTGCGGCTCATAACGGATGAATTTGACTTCGCGGTTTGCCGCTTCCCGGTAATAATCCTCTCTAAAACCGTAAGTACGGACATCGCGGAAAAGGATGTAAATATCCATCTTCGGATTTAATTCTTTTAGTTTCAGGGCGTTTTTAATTGATTCGCCGCAGCAAATCCGGCTGCAGTAATTCCGGTCTTCATTTCTACAGCCGACGCATTGAATCATCACCAGGTTTTTGGCGTTTTTGATTTTTTCGTCGCCGTTATGTATCCGTTCCTCTAATTCCAGGTGGGTCATCACCCTTTCATCGGTGCCGTAAAGGTATTCGACCGGTTTATAAACATTCGCACCGGTCGCGATAATAGCGGCGCCGTGTTTAATTTCCCGGATGCCTCTTTCGGATTTCACCCGGGTCGTGAAATTACCCACGTAACCGGCCGCCTCCAGAATCACCGCATCGGTATAAACATGAATTGACGGATGCGCATATACCTTTTTAATCAAACCGCCTAAATATTCCTGAACATCCAGTCCTTCCAGAGTTTGATGAATTTTTCGGGCCATTCCACCCAGGTTGGAATCTTTTTCCAGCAGGTGGACTTCATGTCCCTGGTTGGCGATGGATAGCGCACATGTCATGCCGGCGATGCCCCCTCCCACTACCAGCGCCTCTTTGTTTACCGGCAAATCAAATTCTTTCAGCGGCGCCAAATGAGCGGCCCGCGCCACCGACATCCGGATGATATCCTTGGCCTTGTCCAGGGCGTCTTCCTTTTCTTTGGAGTGCACCCAGGAATTATGCTCGCGGATATTCCCCATTTCAAAGTAATATTGATTGATGCCAGCTTCCCGCAGCGTCTCCCGGAACAACGGCTCCAGCGTGCGGGGGCTGCAGGCGGCGATTACAACCCGGTTCAGCCCTTTTTCTTTAGTGATATCCGTTATTTCCCGGGCGGAATTGGAAGCGCAGGAGAAAAGCTGTTCCTGCGCATAAACTACATTTGGTAGCGTCATCGCATATTCCACCGTCGAAGGGACGTTCACAATCCGGCCGATATTCGCGCCGCAGTGGCACACGAATACTCCGATTCTCGGCTCTTCTTTGGAAACGTCTCTCTCTGCCGGAAACACCTTTTCTTCGGTTAATTTATCGCGCCGGTAATTCAGCAGTTCACCGCATTGAGAACTGGCGCCGCTGGCCGTAAAAACCGATTCAGGAATATCCGTCGGTCCGTTGAAGGCGCCGCTGATAAAAACTCCGGGCCGGGATGTTTCCATCGGATTAGCCGGATTGGTATCGCAGAAATTGTGTTCGTTGAGTTTGATACCGAACTTATCGGCCAGACTCTGTGCCTCAGACGGCGGATTTAACCCGACCGAAAGCACCACCATCTCGAATTCTTCCTCTTTTACCCCCTCGTCGGGCGTGGAATAACGGATGGTAACGTTTTTGGTTTTCGGGTCTTCTTTTACGACTGTCGTGTAGCTGCGGAAAAACCGGATTCCCGGCAGCTTTTCCGTCCGCTGGAAGAACCGCTCGAAATCCTTGCCGTAGGAACGGATATCGTTGTGGAATATTGTACACTCGGCTTCGGCGTCGTGGTCTTTGGTCAAAATGACCTGTTTCTGGGTATAAGTGCAACAGACGGCGGAACAGTAGCTGTTGCCTACACCTTTCGGGTTAACCTGCCGCGAACCGATGCACTGTATCCAGGCAATTTTATGGGGATGCTTCTTATCTGAAGCGCGCAGGATTTCACCTTCGTACGGGCCGGTCGCGCATAGCAGCCGTTCAAAGTCCATGCTGGTAACGACGTTCTCCATTCGGCCGTAGCCGTATTCGTTCCCGACCTTGGGAATATAAGCCTCGATGCCCGGGGCCAGAATTACCGCCCCTACCTTTACTTCCATCTTTTCCGCAGTCTGGGTAAAATCAATGGCATTGTTCTTACAAACGGATTCGCAAATACCGCATTTCTTTTCTTTCAGGTAAAGACAGCTTTCATCGATATAAGTGACCAGTGGAATTGCCTGGGCAAAATAGATATGGACGGCTTTGTTTTGGGAGATGTCCTGATTGAACCGGTCGGGATATTTCACAGGACAATATTCCACACAGGTAGTACAACCCGTGCATTTACTTTCGTCAATGTATCTGGGTTTTTTGGTCAAAGTCACGTTGAAGTCACCTGCTTTCCCTTCGATTTTATCGACTTCGGTATAAGTCAGGACCTTAATGTTCGGATGCCGTCCAACCTGGACGAGCTTCGGAGCGAGTATTCAGATGGAGCAGTCATTGGTGGGAAAGGTCTTATCAAGCTGTGCCATGTGGCCGCCGATGGCCGGCGCTTTGTCCACCAGGTACACCTTGAAGCCCGCCGTGGCCAGGTCTAAAGATGCCTGAACACCGCTGACCCCTCCGCCAACAACCATCACATCCCCGAAATTACTTTCCCCGAGACTCTTTTTCAGCTGGTCGATTTGTTCTTTTTCCACTATTTATCCTTATCCCGGTCGTCAAACGACTTCCTGGAGAATCTCCGTAATATCCTTTATCTGGATAACGCTGCTGTCCGCGAGAGACATCCTGCTGTCTTCGAATTGGGTGATGCAGTACGGGCAAGCCGTGGCCAGTATTTCCGCTCCGGTATCCTGAGCCTGTTTTAGCCGGATATCGGAGAATCTTTCATTTTTGGCCGTTTCCATCCAGATTCGGCCGCCGCCCATGCCGCAGCACAGGCTGCTTTCCCGCGCATCAGCCATCTCATTCAGCTCCAAACCCGGTATCTTTTTCAGGATTTCGCGCGGTTCATCGTAAATGCCGTTATGCCGTCCCAGGTAACACGGGTCGTGATAGGTCACTTTCTTCTTATATTCCCCGGTGATTTTGAGCCTTCCCTCTTTAATCAGTTGACCCAAATACTGGGTGATGTGCAATACTTCGAAGTTTACTTTGAATTCGGGATACTCATTTTTAAAAGTGTGAAAACAATGCGGTGAAGCAACCACGATTTTTTTAACGCCGCTTTCGATAAATGTCTTGATGTTTTCCCGGGCCAGGCGTTTGAATAAAGCCTCATTGCCTGCTTTGCGGATGCTCTCACCGCAGCACATCTCTTTGGAGCCCAGTATCCCAAAATTTACGCCGGCTTTTTTCAGCAGGTCGGCGGTTGCCTGGGCTACCTTTTTTAATCTGGGGTCGTAGCTGGGATAACAGCACGGAAAATACAGCACTTCCATGCCTTCGGTGAATTCCGGCACCCCCTGTTCGTTTGCCCAGTTTGCGCGGTCTTTGGGTTCCTGCCCCCAGGGGTTACCGACACTGGCGAAGCTGGTCATTACGCTGCGGAGGCTGGGGATACTGGCAGGCACCACACCGTCCGGCACCATTAACCGGCGCACCGCTCTCATTACATCGATAATTTCCACGCCTCGGGGACAGCGCTGCACGCAGTTGCGGCAGGTGGTGCACAACCAGATGTCTTCAGCCTCAAAAGGCACTACCCCGAATTTGGCCTGATTGACTATTTTCCGCACGTAAAATTTTCTGACGCGGTTCCAGGGGCATACCGTATCGCATTTTCCGCATTGATAGCAGAATTTATCGGCTTCTCCGCCGGCTTCTTTAATGCCGTCGATCACTACTTTGAAGGGTTCCAGGGGCAAAGTTTCCATTTTCTTTTGCGCCTCTTTTTTGCCCTAAAGTTTTATTTATGCGCCAACCGCTCCACGGTATCTTTTATCTTTTCCAGTCCGTATTTGTTAATCATCGACTCCAACCCCGTCTCAACATCCCCCGGCTTTTCCCCTTCCTCCACTTCCTCTTCCCTTTCCTCGTAAGTCAGGGCATTGTTCAGGCACCACTGCACGCACAGCGGCTTTTCCCCGGGTTCGTTATCTTCACACATATCGCATTTTATCGGCAGGCCGGAATCGGGTTCTTTAAAAAAGTCGCGGGAAGGGCACGAAGCCCGGCAAAAATCGCACTCTGTGTATTCTTTGCCGTCCAGCACGTATTTGTCCCTGCCGGCGCATTCTGCCTTGGTATATTCCCCGGCGTAAACCGGCAGATAAACATCTCTAATCGGGTCGCGCACCATACGGATGCGGGAGCGCGCCGGGTTGTTGCTGCTGTATTTCGGATTGGCGTGAAAAGCGGAACAGATAACTTCACAGGCCCGGCAGCCGTTGCATTTGTCCACATCGATTTTGATGGTCTTGATTACTTTTTTAACTTTAGCCATTTTTGATAATCCCCCGCTGCTCCAGGTCTTCAGCCACAGTCGCCATATCTAAATCCTGCAAAGTCTTTTTCGTGGGGATGCCGTCATTGTCCCAGCCTTTAAACCGGTAATACTTGTCTAAAAGATTTTGTTCTAATTCCGGGAACCTCTTCCGCCAGTGGTCTTCCGGAGGTTTCTCGTCAACTCTCCTCAACCCCCTCCGGACATTGATTGCTCGAATCAGGTTCCGGTTGCGGTTGTAGATTTGCGTTAATTTGGTCTCGTCCATATCAATTCCGGTGGCGGATGAAATTATCAGTGGATAGTTGTGAATATGGTAAGGCGGCTTTAACGGGAAAGATGACAAACCGGCGCACACTCCCAATGCATCATCGATGTAATGCATCTTTTCCTGCCAGTCGACAATGTCTGCCGAGATTTCAGCCGTGGGGTAAGTGGGATTAGAGTGGTCTCCCCGTACTTCCCAGTCCAAAAGATATTTTTTAAACTTTTCGTCAGGCACCTGTATCCAGTCTTTTACAAAGTTTTCCCGCTCTTCCATCGTGGGGAACGGCGCTTGCGGGAACTGCCCTTCAATTTGAGTAATGTTTATCTTCTCGCCGGTGGCATACATCAGGAAATACACCGGGTTCAACATGCCCAGTTTCAGCGGCAGCTGTTCGTGTTTTTTAATCGTATTATGGTCGAATGCCTCGGCGCCCTTACCGATTTTACGGGCCGCCGCATAAACCCCATTGGCTAAAACATCACCAATCCCTTCGCGGCGGACAATTTTATCTAATAGCCAGTAAAATTTCCCTTCATTGTCAGCCGGGCATCCGGCAAAATCTTCTTCGGTTAAAATACCGGCCTCGCGCAGTTCAAAAGCGAAAGCCATAATTTGCGGGGTCGAGAATCCGTCCACGCCGTATTCCGTGGCGCGCTGCGCAATTCTGAAACCGAAATCCAGGTCGTCTACCATTGCCGCCATTGTATACGTCAATTTTGAGAAACATTTCATCATGTAAGTCGATATTCCGGGCAGAGAGATTATCGCCCCGCATTTCATCGGGCAGTTGTAGCAGCTGACCAGACGTGTCCGCGCCTGTTCCTGAACTGATTTCCACCGGTCTTCGATTTCCTTGTTCCAGAACTCTTTTCGGCGGGTGCGCGCATTTCCCCATGAAAAGTTTTCGGTGTGCCATTTCTCATCGACATGCAGCATCTCCTGCGGTGACCCGAGACCCTGTAAAATGGTCATCACTCCCGGCACCGGGTTATCGGCGCGGAGTTTGATGTATTGCAATACTTCGTTACAATGTTGTAAAAACTCAGCCGGACGGGCAAGGTTGATATCTTTTGTCCCGCGCACCACCACCGCCTTTATCCCTTTGTCTCCCATCACCGCGCCCACCCCTAGCCGGCTGGAACTGGACCTGCCCTGCTCGATCGAGGCCGTAAAAACCCTGTTTTCTCCTGCCAGACCGATTGCCGCTACCTGGGCATTCGGCTCTTTCAACTCTTTTTTAATCAGTTCGGCGGTTTCAATCGCCCCTTTCCCCCGCAGGTGACTGGCATCGCGGATTTCCACTTTGTCGTTGTTAATCCAGATGTAAACCAGTTTAGGGGATTTGCCGCGGAAAATAATTTTATCGTAGCCGGCATATTTCAGTTCGGGGGCAAAAAAGCCGCCCATCATCGAATAAGCCATCAGGCCGGTTTGGGGTGAGATTGTGGAAATGATTGTGCGGTTCGCCCCGGGTGCCGGCGTGCCGGTTAAAAGGCCGGTGCCGAATATCAGCAAATTTTCGGGGGAAAACGGCTCTACTTCCGGTGGAACCCTGTCCCACAATATTTTAGCGTTAGTCCCCAACCCACCGAGGTAAAGCTCTGTCAGTTTTTGGTCAGTCGCTTCCCTCTCGATACTGCCGCGGGATAAATCGATTTCTAAATTGAACCCTGTTTCTGCGTACCTCATTTTTGCCCTCTTTCTGGCGAGGTTCCGTTTTTCCCATTTCCGGTGAAAAACGGGAGGTGATTTGCCGGTTCTCTTACGGGTTTTTCATGCTGTTTGGGTTATGGTATTTCTGGTTCTCCTTGTATTGCCATAGCTTTGAAACGCCGAATCAAAATATTCGTTAGCCTTGTTGGCCAGTAAATCGTGATATTCGTTAAACAGGGAAGCTGCCTGGGGGCGCAGCCAGTTTTTAGGCAGGAGTTCGAGGGGCAGGTCGGGGTCATAGAAAGGTAATTTGCGGTATTCGTGTATCAGATGGAATCTCTCTACAAAACATTCGCCCGGTTCAATTATCTCCCCTGCCTTCAGGCGCTGCCGGTGGTCGCTCAATTTATCCTGATATTTATCCACAAAATTACTATATTTCTGTTGAATTTTATTCAGGTCCCAGCACCAGTTCATAATGCCGTTCGGACTCACCGAACCGACCTGTCTGGAATTAAAAATCAACACGGAATCCTGGATTTTTAACTTTTCCGCCAGTTCCAGAACTTCTTTGGTCATGTCATAGGGTGAAAGCCATGTTGCCTCACTCAGCGGGCCGTAGCCTAACCAACTTAGTTCCTGGCGGAAAATATCACGTATTTCCCGGGTTCGTTCCGGAATCGTGTAGGTGATAATATTCCAGGTTCCGTCCCATTTGGCCGTTTTGCGTTTAAAGATGCGCGTTGCCCCTTCCGTCAGCAGCGTTCGTCCGGCATCGGATAAAGAGTAATAACTTCTCCGCCCGTCCCGCCTTACTTTCAATAAACCGTTACGTGACATCCGGGAAATCGCCGACCTGACCGCCTGTTCGGAAAGACTGAAGTTCGCCAGTAGTTTTATCAATGTATCAATCGCTATTTCTCCGCCGAGGTGCAGGATATAATCGCCGTAAAGTGTTAACACCACCTGCTGCGGATGGTAAGTAATTGTCCGGTATTTTAAGCGTTTCGTCGTCATTGTGTTTGCAACCTCTATCTATATTATATGTCGTTTTTTAATAGAGCGTTTATTTAACGATATATTGTCTGGCGTAATTCTATGCCATAGTAAAACTGTTGTCAATAGGTTATTTTAGGGAGTGGCAAAATTTGGATAAGTCAATATGTGGAAATTAACGTATGTTGTTGTTTGACGAGATTATGTAATTGCCGATCGGAGAATATTACCGCCCGAAGTTAGGGTTAACTGATTCTCCATTGATTGGTGTAAACATCAAATTTCTTGCCGCTCACGGAGGCAATCAGCGTAATCCCGAAATTCTCGGCAATTTTCACTCCCAGGCTGGTCGGCGCGGATATTGAAATTACAATCGGGATATTTCTTTTTGCGACTTTGTGCATTATCTCCGAGGAAACACGGCCGCTGGATATCACCGCCCGGTCGCTCGTGTTTATTTGTTCCAGAAAGCATTTCCCGAAAATCTTATCGATGGCGTTGTGCCGGCCGATGTCTTCATTGAAAACCAGGATATTTTTACCATCGCAGATAGCGGCGCTGTGAACCCCATGAGTAGATAAATAGATTTCAGAGTGGTGCTGAAATTCTCTGGCCAGTGCCAGCACATCGTCCGCCGATATTTTTATTTTTGATTCTATTTTCGCCGGCGCGATATCGGCCGCGGCGTAAAATGTCGCCCCGCCGCCGCAGCCCGAAGTAATCAAACGTTTGGCAAAAAATCTGGCGTCAGGTTCCGGAGAGGCTTTCGTCTTAACACGGACAATTCCCGCAAATTCGTCGACTTCAATCGTTTTGATTTCATCCGGGCCGTTAAGCAGCCCTTCGGAGACTAAAAAACCAACTGCTAGATATTTCAGGTCTTTGGGAGAACACATGATGGTTACGAGTTCTTGCCCGTTCAGAAAAATAGTCAGTAAAAATTCCCGCGCAACCGTCTTTTCAATACGGTTTTTGCCATCATCGGTGTATTGTAATACGGGAAACTTTTCTGTATTAGTTTCCATGTTTTTTATGTCTCTTAATTTAACGACGCTCCGAACTTCTATTTTCCTTAGAAATAACGTGCCTGATGTATTACTTATGGATAACGATGCTTACTTTTTTTATGTCTTTAACACCTTTAAGCGGAGCAAGCATTCCCAATACCGTACTCTTAATAATTCTGCCGGCAAAATCATTAATTGGAAGGTCAACCCCTTTCAGTTTTATTTGGACACTATCGCCGTCGATGGTTAAGGTTAAATTATCCGCTTTACCGGCGCCTTCCAGACTTTCAATCATTCCGCTTATGGTATGCTCAACAAAATCAGCCACAAAATGGTCCGTTTTGATTGGGACATCATTGACTGTCAGCTTTAATTTTCCTTCCATAATTGCCTCTTCAGGGCTGATATTCTTTAGGTAAGTAGGAGATATTACCGGCTAAAATGCCCCGGATTTTCACACTAAGCAATGATGCGAGGATGCCGTATTCAGCTATCCTGCCCGACTAATAATATTACCGGATAGTGTTCCAGGCGGGAAATGATGCGGAAATAGCCCTTTTTGCTTTCCCATCTTTGTCGAGCAGACGGAATTCATTTTTACAGTTAGAGCAGATTATCACCTGTTG
>Ga0224520_1000249_pt1 | contig 17878 bp, 14 predicted proteins | sample CFST25metaG_2_FD_180684 | JGI IMG/M metagenome (GOLD analysis project Ga0224520, IMG submission 180684) | Peat soil microbial communities from Stordalen Mire, Sweden - C.F.S.T-25 | ecosystem: Environmental > Terrestrial > Soil > Wetlands > Peat | place: Sweden: Norrbotten County, Stordalen Mire... | reverse complement strand
CCGCGGAAATATCTATAAGGAGAAGGACTAGATGGCACGAAAATTTAAAGGGAAAGTCTGGGTTTTCGGCGATAACCTGGATGTTGATAAAGAAATCATACCATTCCGGGAGCGGGAATTGGGGTTAATGAAAGACGGAAACTATGGGAAGTGGGTGATGACCCCGGTAGATCCTGGTTTCCCGAAGAAGGTCAAGAAAGGTGACATTCTGGTGGCCGGCACTAACATGGGCTGCGGACACGGCCATTACGAAGGCATTATCGGTTTCAATCAATGTGGGCTGGCATGCATTATCGCAGAATCCGTCGACAGAAACTTCTTCAAGAACTGCATCAATCTTGGTCTGCCCATCATTGAATGTGAGGGCATTAACAAAATGGTGAAAGAGGGTGATGTCCTGGAGGTGAGTCTGGCAGACGGCAAGATTAAAAACATCAATACCGGAGCGGTTTGTAATTTCAGTCCGTTACCTGACTTCCTGATGGAGATTCTCGAGTCCGGCGGGCTTGAGCCATATATTACGGCTGAGATCAAAGCAGGGAAAATGTAAAGTTGTTTCAAATTATAATCTAACAATTAAACAAGAGGTGATTTAATGAAAAAAACAACAATGATGCGTAATATTTTGAAAAAACCAGGATTTTTAATTATACCGTGTGCTTATGATTGCATATCCGCAAGGATGGCACAGGCAGTCGGGTTTGAAGCGCTTTTTATGACCGGCCATGGCATTCGTGAATCGCAGATTGGTTTACCGGATATTGGCATCGCTACGGCTACAGAGGTCGTAAATATCACGCGAAACATGGTGAACTCGGTTAATATTCCATTGATGATAGATGGAGACGATGGGTACGGCGGGGCGTTAAGTGCCTATCGAACAACGCAGGAGATCATCAGAGCCGGGGCAGCCGGCGTGTTTATCGATGACCAGAAGCACCCCACTAAAGGACCTTCCTGGGGAACCCAGGAAGTATTATCGAGGGAAGAGTATCTGGGGAAAATGGGCGCTGTTCTGGAAGCTCGCGATCAAGAGGACAAAGATTTTGTGATCTGCGCGAGAACCGATGCCGCTCCTGTTTTAGGTGCAGAAGAAATGATCGCAAGGGTCAAAGCTTGCGTAAAGTTAGGGGTTGATATCGTGCTACCACAGAGCATCGAAAGTTTAGTACCAAAATCCACCACCAATGCCAAGGAAATATTCAAAAAGTATTATAAGGAAATGGGCGCGCCGGAAGTGTTAATTTGGGGAGTTGGGCCGTTATCTTTTACAGCTAAAGATTATGAAGAAATTGGCGCCAAATTGTGGGTACCGGGAAATCCAATACCCGTTGTCTCGCAAACACTCATTAACCTGTATAAGGGGCTTCGTGATACCGGTACGCTTGATGGTTTTTCACCTTCAGGATTGCCTCCAAGGTCCTACTTCAATAAGCTCGAAGGTGTAGAGTTCTGGAATGAATTAGAAAAGAAATATGTATTACCTCCGCCCAAGTAGTCGATCGATCTAGAAGTATTTTTAAGTAAAAGATAGTGTATTCGAAAAAGCTTGATTGCATGGGATTGGGTATAATCCCATTGGTCATTAAACATAAAGATCTATTTGTTAGCCGATACTTCAAGGTAATTAAATCATGAGATGAAATAGAAAAAGGGGAGATCGTTGTCATGCAAAAGATCGACGTTTTTACTCACATCCTACCTGAAAAATATCTCGATGCGCTTGCTTCGAAGACGGACGGACGCGGAACTGAAGCGTTAAATGCCCGGCGAAGATTGAGTGATCTGGATATTAGATTTCGTATTATGGATCTCAATGAAGGATATGCTCAAATCCTTAACATAGCAGGACCGCCGGTTGAAGATGTCGCTGATCCAATTATTGCGGCCGAGTTAGCTAAAATCGCCAACGATGAGATGGCGGAATTGGTGTTGAAATATCCGGAAAGGTTTTTGGCAGCGGTAGCTTGTCTACCGATGAATAATATGGATGCTGTCATAAAGGAAGTTGACAGAGCGATAATTGATCTTGGCTTCAGGGGGGTACAAATCACCACTAATATAATGGATAAGCCCGTCGATTCACCCGAATTTGAACCTCTCTTTGAAAGAATGAACTATTATCAACTGCCTATTCTTATCCACCCCCGTCACATGAAAACAGGACCGAGAGCTTTTGGTACAGATAGTACCTCTTTGGCTAAGGACAGGGTCGAATGGCTGGCACAGAAGCCATTTCTCTGGCCTTATGAAACCACTGTAACGATGGGACACTTTGTCTGGAGCGGTATGTTAGAGAAATACCCTAACCTCAAAATCGTTACACATCATTGCGGCGGCTTGACTCCATATCAGGCGAATAGAATCTGGCAACACCAGAGTGTCGGCGAGAGAGAAATGTATCTTGAACAACATGCTGACTGGCACTTTACAAAAAGGCCTTATGACTATTTCAAGATGATGTACGGAGATACTGCGGTATGGGGAAATACTGCAATATTGATGTGCGGCTACGACTTTTTCGGAGTTGATCACATGCTATTCGGAACCGACATGCCTTTCGGCGGAGAAACCGGCGCCTATTACGTCCGTGAGACTATAAATTCAGTGGACAAAATGGTTATTCCCGAAGATGAAAAAAGGAAAATATTTGAAGAGAACCCGAGACAGCTTTTCCATTTGCCGGTGGAAGTATAAGATCAAACCGCAAGAATACTTTTGTTGGTTGCGATATCAAATAAATAGTCCGGATTTTTCTTTGAGGAAGTGCAAACAAACAATACCGCCCAATGATTAAAAGTTGTAACCCTAGCCCTGTCAGGGGATTTAGTTAGGGAGGGTTTGTTGCAGGACCAATGGCCAAGTTGGGAGAGGTCATTCCTCCCGTCGTCGGCGCCCTGGGGAATCAGGATTAAGTGGGTCAATAATGCAGAGGTAGTTTGGTGGCCTCTTTTGACTCTGGCGTGAGCTGATTAAACAATTAATGACTATAATGTTGGTTGTTGTCATCATTTTGCCCGGTTGAATACAAAAGGAGCATCACTTGAATTTAAAAGATACTTGTGCAATCGTGGGAATCGGAGAAACAAAATTCGGTACATTACCGGGAATCAGTTGCTCCAAGATAGCAATTGAAGCAACAAAGAAAGCTATTGAAGATGCAGGATTGCAGGCCAAAGATATAGACGGGCTTCTCAGTCCCCAACCTGCTTCTGAAATGTTTTATGGAGTTCGTCTCGGTGAAAAAATGGGATTAAAATTGAAATACACTGGAAGTGTCGACATTGGTGGCGCAACACCTGTTGCCATGGTACAACACGCGGTAATGGCTATAAACGCAGGACTATGCAACACAGTTGTTTGTGTGTATGCCGGATCGCCAAAAAGCGGCCCAAAACATGCTTCTGCAAGTTGCCCTCAAATTGTGAATAATGAAGACGAATTCATGTATCCCTTCGGTCAGGTGGCGGCAATGCATGGATATGCTATGGCTTGTCAAAGACATATGTTTGAGTTCAGGACAACCTCGAAGCAATTAGGCGCAATAGCTGTCGCTTGCCGTAAACACGCTTCATTAACTGAAAACGCCCAACGTAGAGATCCGATTACGCTAACTGATTATATGAATTCTAAATTGTATTGTGATCCATTTCGTCTTTTAGACATCTGCCAGGTGACCGATGGGGGGGCAGCAGTGGTAGTGACGAATGTGGAACGAGCTGATGTTCTTCGAAACAAGCCTGTTTATATTTCCGGTATGGGCAATCGCCACCAGGGATGGGGCATCGGCTGGGCGCCAAGCATGACCACCACCGGCGCTAAAGACTCGTCCGAAATGGCTTATAAAATGGCAGGTATGAAGGCAAAAGACGTTGACATTGCCGAAATATATGACTGCTTCACCTACACGGTTTTAGTAACTTTGGAAGATTATGGTTTCTGTGAAAAAGGTGAAGGAGGACCATTTGTTGAAAACGGACGAATCGAAATCGGGGGCGAGTTGCCGGTTAATACGAGTGGTGGTCTTCTTTCGCAAGGTCACTTAGAAGGGATGAATCATATAACGGAAGCAGTTAAGCAACTGCGGGGAGTATGCGGGCAAAGGCAAGTAAATGGAGCCGAGATCGCTATTGTCAGTGGAAACGGGGGAATATTAAGCACCCATTCCACACTTATTCTCAGGAGGTAGATACTGTGATCGAACATAAGAAGTCGTTGATACCGGACAGCGATTCCAAAGAGTTCTGGGACGCGGCCAAAAGACATGAATTATTTCTGCAAAAATGCTGCCAATGTGGCAGATACCATTATCCGCCAAGCCCGGTATGTCCGAATTGTTTGTCTTTGGAATTGAAATGGGAACAAGTAAAAGGCGATGGAAGTATATATTCATTTACGGTTGTTCGCGTTCCAATTGGCTCTGAGTGGGCGCAAGAAGTGCCGTATATATTAGCCACAATAGAGCTGGATTGTGGAGTTAAAATGGTCAGTACTGTCATTCACTGTGATGCTAAGGATGTGAAAATAGGGATGAACGTGCGTTTGGTTTTCAGTGACAGAGATAGTGAATTGTCCGTGCCTAAATTCGAGCCTGTACGGTAGCTTCATAGACACCTCATCGTATGAAAATAATATATGAATTGGGAGAAAAAATTGGAAGGTTTGCTCGAAGGAATAAAAGTTGTTGATATGGGTCATGTCGTCGCGGTGCCTGCTACCGGGCGTATATTGTCAGATTGGGGCGCTGATGTGATAAAGATTGAACCCCTTTTTGGTGACTTACTACGAGGGTGGACTAGAAACGGCGGAGTGGACAAATTATTGCAATACCAAGGAGGGGAGGTCCATTTCCAATTCGAAGCGTTGAACACGGGAAAGAAATCAATCGCGCTTGATTTACGCCAGGATTCAGGCAGAGCAATCCTTAATAAAATAGTTGAAAAATCAGATATTTTCATATCTAACTATGAGATGGAATCTTTAAAAAAGTTAAAAGCGGACTTCCAAACTCTTAGTAAAGTCAATCCAATGTTAATATATGCCGTTCTTACCGGTTATGGTTCATTTGGACCGGATCGCAACGATCGTGGTTTTGATATGTCGGCCGGCTGGGCGCGAAGCGGCATTCAATATATGTTGGCATCCGATTCCGAAGGAAGTCCGCCCCCACAACGACCTGGCCAAATTGATATGACGGCCTCAATACATATATTGAGTGGGGTGCTCGCGGCGTTAATTCATAGGCAAAAGACCGGGAAAGGACAGGAGCTAGAGTTGTCACTCTACCATTGTGGTGTTTGGATGACAATAAACGATATACAGGCAGCTTTGATGGGTAATTCTAATCCCAGGAGTGATAGGACCAAACAAGCGAACCCATTGGTAAATACTTACCGTACTAAAGATGGGAAATGGTTTCAGTTTAATATGAGTCAATCGGCTCTGCAATGGCCAGGTTTTTGCCGGGCAATTGAAAGACCTGAATTGGAAAATGATCCGAGATTCAAAGATGTTTTGGACAGAGAGAAAAACTGTAAAGAACTAATTCGGATAATTGATGAAATACTGAGCACAAAGAACAGGGATGAATGGAGGATTCGTTTCAAACAATGCGATTGTATCTGCGGATTGATTCAGTCCCCCGAGGAAGTCGTTGCTGATCCACAAGCATTGGAAAACGATTTTTTCACTGAAATAGATCACCCCGTCGCTGGTCGCCTAAAAATAGTAAATACTCCCGTAAGGTTTCATCAGAATCCTTCGGTTGCAAAAGGTCCAGCTCCACAGGTTGGACAACACACGGAGGAAATATTACTTGAATTGGGCTATAGATGGGATGATATCAATAATTTGAAAGACCAAAAAGTAATACTCTAAAAGGAATCTCAAAGATTTCGTCTAAGAATGTAAGTAAATCAAACCTTGCCTTTTGTTCGGTACAACTGGGTAATTGTCGATAATTTAAGAATTAAATGCACTGTTCGAAACGGGAAGTGCGTCATTTTTTCCCTTCCCATTTTTCGATTTCCACCAGCGCCTTGCAGGGCTGATGATCGATTATAGTATCAGGCAGATGCTCGTCGTAGTGCGTCATCAGGTTGGGCGCGCCCCTGGTATCGATACCCTCCGGCATCAGTTTAGTCTTTGTTTTACCGGGTCTATACCATCCGCCGTGAAAAATATTAACAGTGCCGGGAACAACCCGGGACGTGACGTAGGCCGGCATGATAATTTCCGCCTGGTCGTTAAAGACCCGGACCGGATCGTCATCCTTGATTCCCCTTGCCTTCGCGTCGACGACGCTAAGCCAGACCGCATGCCGATAACAATCTTCGGACAGTAAAGGCTGATTATCCAGGAGAGTATGTATCCGGTAAAGTCCATGAGGAGAAGACATCAACAGTGGATACTTGGCCACATCCTGACTGTGATAGGTAGCATGGCCGGCCATCACCATTTCGGCCATCGGAGGGAGATTACCGCCGCCATACCACCCGCTTGCAACATGAACTTTAACACCATCCCGGTTCACAGCTTCACAAATGTTGGCGGCTAAATATTCAGGTCCCCTGGCTAATTCTTTAGAATAAAACTCCATCTTGCCCGATTCTGTTCCTTTGAAGGGATTTTTCCCGAGCTCTATGTCATCTTTATAGGTGTAATACGGTTCATCAACCTGCCAGCGAAAGACCGGCTTCTTTTGAAACTCTTCCCAGGTCGGTGGATGCAAAGGAGCTATTTCTTTCCGCAACGTCCATTCCTGATAAGCCTTCCGATGCAGGTTTTCTATAGTCTCATCCCACTTATCATCAGGAACATCAGCCAAACGTGGACTGTATTGTTCGACGATACCCAATCGCTTGGCAATCTGTACCCCGATCCATCCCGGAGCCTTTACTTCCCCCGGCGGATCGACACACTTCTGGCGGTATACGAAATAGTTTCCATTCAGGTTCGATAGTGCTGAAACAAAGAAGTCCCTCCATGCAGCTCCGACACCAAACCACGCATCTCTACCTTCAAAAGCTCTGTTCATTTGGGGCAGAATAATATCGGCGTACCTGGCACTGGGATTATCAAGGTGGTATGAAAATACGGCCAGAAAATCAAGTTTCTTAAGGGCTTTAATATTTGTGTTTACATCCGGATGAGTCATCGCCGGGTTAGACGACGACAGAAGGATCATTTTAATATTCGGGGGCGGATTCCCGGGAGCATTGACAATCGTGCGGTTATATTCATCTACAGTCATCTCACCCTGGTCCAGCTTTTCCCGTAAAACGACGGCCTCGGGCCATTTGAAATGGGTCATGAGAACGGGCGCTTGATATGTGGCCGGTGCTCTCTGCCAGTCGACAAAGGGCCTCGGCAAGGACGGCGCGTGGTAGCCAAATTCGCAACCCGATTCAGCTGAAGCTGTCCCTCCGGGTGTTAAGGTATTTCCTGTCAGCGCCTGCAGGTAGATGGCTGCCCTGATGCCATTCTCTCCATAGAACTGCCGGCCAAGGGAAAACGCGGTGTTCAAGTTGACCGGTTTGCTCCGGGCATATAGTCTGGCAAATTCAACAATCGTTTCCGCAGGGACACCGCAGATCAGTTCCGCCCATCGCGGTGTCTTGTCGACGTTGTCACTTGCGCCAAGAACGTAGTCTTTCCACCGACGTAACCCGTCAGGCTCAACCCACTTCTTGATAAATTCCTTATCGGTGAGGTTTTCTTTGAACCAGACATTCGCCATCGCGATCATCATAGCTACATCGGTCGTAGGACGTATTGGTATCCATTGGCTAGCGACCGACTCGGCTGTCGGCGTGTATCTGGGTTCTATTAAAATTATAGGGATACCTCTTTCCCTGGCACGTAACATAGTATAAATGCCATGGTTACTGAGAGTCGTCGCGGGATTAAATCCCCACAACACGATCAGGTTGGATTGTAACAGGTTACTCTCATCCTGGCGATCTTCGTGAGTCTGTCTCCCTAAAACCCAATTCTCCGGCTCATCCACACCCTGGAGAGAGTGACCGCCCCAGTCCGCGACCCCGGCGCCGAACCAATTACTTAGTCCAAAACCATCCGACCCGAAATCTCCAATCGACAGCGGGCCAAACTTTTCCTTGTAATATTTTAATTTGTCTGCAATCGTATCCAGAGCTTCGTCCCAGGGTATTCGCTGCCACTGGCCGCCGCCCTTTTCACCCACCCGCTTCATCGGATGTGTCACCCTATCGGGGTCGTATAGATTTCGAATGTGCGCATAACCTTTGGTGCAAGGCTTGGAGGTAATCATGCATTTATCAATCAGTTCATCTGAGACATGGCCATCCTCCCGGGCAATACCTCGGTTTATCGTATCATCGGGCTCAACTGCCCAAATTTTCCCTTCCCTAATGTGCACCTTTAGAATGCACACATTAAAGCAATGCTCACTACAGGTTGTATACCTGATAATATCCCCAATCTGCTGCTCGCTATCCTGGTTCGTTATATTCATAATTTCCGACCTCACCCTGATATTAAAGCATAACTTGAATCAGACTCATTAATCACCTCTAATATATTATATTACAGAGATCGAAGATATCTGTTAGCTAAAGACGTGCATATTGAAGCCACCGTGCTTGCAAACTAAAATATTCACATCACTTATTATTTGAGAATAGAACCTGAGCCGTTAGGTCGATATGGACCATATATTTAATGTGCTTCAGCCGGTTGTTCTTTTAAATCGAAAATTTTACAAAACATTAATAGAAATATTCCAGCTCTTCCTGAAACGCGCGCGCGGGAAACTGCTTTTCTCCTATTTATATACCTTCGAGTATTTGAATGGCTAGGACGGCAACCGGTGGCAGTTCTCCAGGAGACCGAACAATCAAAATAACGGCTCTGTGCAAAAACCAAATGGTAAATACAAAATCTAATTAAAGGGGAACACTATACAGAATTATCAGTGTCGTATGTTCAAAGTTAAGCTATAGTCCTCTTAAATTTACAGAACAATTCTCAGTTGCTGATAGCTGGTGACGTGTCGCTACCAGTGCTCATATCTGCGCATCCATATAACCTCGAAGGGTAAAGAGTATTGGTTCCACGTCATTCGGTAAACCCAAAACCTTGCGAGCGGCAGCAGGATCAAACGCTACGATCCAACAGGTACCTAACCCCAATTCAGTCGATATCGGCGTAATTCTTGCCATCCCGGCAAACCCACGCTTTTGATGCGACTGCCATCCACAAACTATTATTCGAGCCTGCACAAACCAATCAGCATTATATATTTTTCTTAATTCTATTTCTCTGCCTGCTGTATGGATGACAATGAACTTAAATGGTTGTCGGTTTGCTGCGGTAGGTGCCAGTCCGCCCCATGTAACCGCTAATTATTACTACCCCCCTTTTGTCAAATTATTTGATGCCCTTTTATTTAAGTATGTCCCAATATCTTGCCTGGATTTACCTTTACCATAATACTCAATTCATCTTCGGTAAGGTTACTGAACTCCAGCAGAGTAGTCAACATCATACGAAAGCCTTCCGTGGCGGGTGGATTGAAAAGCTGCCCAAAATCGGTAGATAAAACACAGTGTTCGGCTCCTATCGCTTTAACACAAACAGCCATTTCTTCGGGGGACATCATCATCGGCGGCATACAGTGAGCAAATGTGAACTCTATATAGGCTCCTATCTCTGCCAATTCACGGGCTTCGTCAGTCGAGATAAGGGCACCACGTGGCCCTGCTAACGGATGGGTTATGATCACTTCAATACCTTGCCTGCGAGCTTCCGTGGTCACTGCAAAAACCTCCGGTTTGGACACATGACCGGTCGCCAGAACCAATTTGTGTTTATTGATGATTTGTAAGATTTTAGCCATTTCCGGAACAATTTTTCCATTTTGATCGAGAATCGAAATACCCTGATCTTTACCTTTACCATTTGCTTGTATATGCGCTGATGCGGAAAAAGTCGGAAGCCAAATAACTTTCGCCCCCGACCGCGCCTGCGTTTCCACTATTTCTGGATTGAGTCCCCCAACATCCTGGTTCAGTACGAGGCTGCCGATGAGAATGTGGCTATCGATAATCTCATTAACAAGAGCTGTCACGGGGACAGTACCAAAACGCAGGGATTTTATAACAACCCCTTTCATTCCGGCTGCTTTAGCTTGCTGAGCCAACTCGAATAGATTGACCCTTCGAGGCCCTTCGATGGGTTCCGGCGCTCCGTGTACATGCAAATCAATGGCATCAACCATCAAATTATCTAGTGTTGCCATTTCCTTCTCCTCTTTTAGAAATAATTAAGAATTCCAAACATTATGAATGGAGGCGATTTAAATAGACTGTAATACCGCTCGCGTAGGAGAACCATCAGCTTCCGTAAGTTTGATAAGATTATAAGTTCCAGAAGTTACTCCAGGTAAATATAACCCTTCAAAAAGCCATATTTCAGCTCCAAGTAGTATCTTGTATATAGCGGAACATTGACATCAATCCAGTCATTTTTATTAATTACCATATTTCAATTTTCTTATAAATTTCCCACGACCTTACGGTCGGGGTTTTCACTGCCTCAACTTCGTTGCCCTGCATCTTGACGGAAAGAGGAAGATGCAGGGAGAACTCCATCCCTCGACCTTACGGTCGGGGATTTTAGTAAGGTAGCTTAAAACTTACCTTAGGCGTTTATTGATTCTTATATCCCATTGACTTCTTAATATTTCCGTCTATCCAATATCTAGCCGCATAAAAATTTAGGAAGAAAGGACCAGAACTTCCTCCTATTGCCCCAACCTGATAACTAAAACCTTTTAACCAAGGTTGACAAAGGCCAAAAGCGGTTGGTTGCAATAAAGATATGAAGAAATGCTGTTGTGCAACTTCCAAATTAGCATCTACAACAACTTTCTTTATATCATCGATGTTAGTTGATGCTAGAGCCTTTGGATAGTAGGTATCGAAAACAGGATCGCTGATTCCAAAATAGTTACTTGCATTTCCGGTCTGAAACTGCGTCAATTGCGTCATGGGTTCAAAGATTAATCCAAGCGCACCATTTGCCCGGTAAGACATTTGGTCATACTTTCTCTGAACCCTTACAAATGTATTCCATGTTACCGCATCCATTGGTCTAATTTCCATATTAATACCCACTGCAGCCAGATAGGATTGAACTATTTGCAACAAATCCATATCCCCTGAATTATCGGCTACTACATCCGTTTTAAAACCAGTCGGATAACCAGCTGCTGCTAGAAGTTGTTTGGCCGCTGTTGGGTTATAGGCATACTGATCTTTTAGGTCTTGCGGCCATTGTTCGTACGGAATCCCCCATCCCTTCATATATCTCGTGGTCATTGAAGAAGGGTATGGTACAACTGTACCACTATAATAGGATGATGAAATAGAATTTAGGTCTATCGCTATTTGCATAGCTTTCCTAACCCTGATGTCATTAAACGGTGCGATATCATTTTTAAGACTTATGGTCACCCCATTTCTGGATACGGCGGTTGTCTGTAATATTTCAGGATTTGTTTTTGCCATTTGCTGAGCCTGCTGCATGGTGCATGAATCCAGAACATCAATTTTACCCGTGCGCAATCCCGCTAAAGCTGTAGCATCGTCAGGTATAATCAGAACCTTCAGTGTGTCTATATAAGGAAGTTGGTTTTGCGGGTAACGCTCATCATAGCCCCAATAGTTGGGATTCTTAACCAATGTAGCGGAACTTCCTGATACATAATCCGTTACCATAAACGGTCCGGTGCCGATGGCATGATGCCAATCCATGAGATTCCCCCATTGCTTTACTGCTTCAGGAGCCTCGATACAGAGTTCATTCGGATTTGCCAAGACAATCTCCATGATGTTCTCCGGGTTAGGAGTTTTCCACTTAAAAACTACTGTATACTTATCGGGTGCAGTAAGAGATGTCAGATCTTTAAACTTGCTACCCAATACAATAAGGGGATTAGATACAGTGTACCCTCCACCAAGACCATACTGCCGATCAAAATGAAAAACGATATCATCAGAGGTTAGTTCACGACCATTTACCGGAGGAATGTTTTGCCAGTGAATCCCTTTACGAAGATGAAAAACTATGGTCCCTGGATCAGTAAATTCCCAACTTTCCGCTAGTCCACCTTTCACATAATCTGAAGGACGGAAAATAATAGAATAGCTGAATACAGTCGGGTTTAATGTCCAATCGTCCTGAACTAGTTTTTCCAGCCATCCCGCCATTATGTTAAGTGCTTGAGGGCCATCAGGCTCCCAGTTACCTATATCTGAAGGTAACCGGATAGTCATTGTACCACCATATTGCGGTTTACCAAGACTGTCCCACCAGTTACCGATTGCGGAAGTTGTTGTTAGTTTTGTTGAAGTTGGGAAAACACTTGCAGTCGTAAGTGGCGAAGTTGTTTTGGTAGTCGTAGGCGTAGTGGAAGTAGTCAGAACAGGAGCGGTAGATGTAGACGCTGTCGACGAACTACAAGAAGCCAATACAACTGATATTACAATGAGACAAGTTATCGTTATCCGCACTGTTCCACTTTTCATATCTTTCTCCTTTTATTTAGCGGAAAACTTTGTAATTTTTGGCTCAGACGGCAATAGGGGTCAACAACAACTCTTAGATATGAGTCCTACCACAAACTTACGGTACACTTGATTCCCTTAGTTAGGTCAGCTTTACTGAATTTCATCGTTTAAAAATGGCTCGTTTTCGCTAATTGCTGAGGAATTCCACTGTTTTCCCTATATTGATAATAACTCTTTTTCAATGTTATATCCATTACTTATGATATGTGTATTATTATATGGTATTCACTATTGAATACAGTCAATTTTAGGGGTAGTATAGCACCAGTTTTCTGCATTGTCAAAAATACTACAAAATAGATTAATACCGGCTTTGCCAATGAACCTTGCCCAAATATCTCAGAAATATTTTGTGTAGAAAAAGTCGCAGGAGTTTATCTGAATGGCAAAAATTGTATCTCGGTTTATCGGTGTATATGCTACGCAAAATTGTTTCAAAAGTCCTTTGCGCCGTTTGATCTCATAAATAGCACTTACGCTCACACTAATATCAGCGCATTAAAAGGACTCCCTTTTGGAGTATCCATTCTCAGGTAAGTGTAGGCACATGAAATTATATTTACCATGTATTCAAGTTTCTTTATATCTTCACCACAATAAACCTATTCTTTTATTTCGGCTATAAATGTGAAATAATACTAGACACAATGGGAATTTAAAGCATGAAAAGGCTAATTGAGCAAGAGAATTATTATATTTTGAAAGTAAAAGCAGCATTTTCCTGCAATCATAAGGCCTATTTAGTAAAAAGCTAAGTTCAAATGAGCCACACCCAATGCTTATGCCAGTTCTATAAATCGTACACAGATCGCTTTATTTACGAGGAGAAAATCAAGTTGGATATCCATGCAACGAGAAAACTGAACAATAGCATCGAAATCCCGTATCTCGGACTCGGTGTGTTTCAATGCAATGATGGCGATGAAACGGTTAATGCCGTACGTTGGGCTATTGAGGCTGGCTACCGTCTCATAGATACCGCGGCGGCCTATCACAATGAGAAAAGTGTCGGGCAAGGCATTCATGAGAGCGGAATCGAGCGTAAAAAACTGTTCGTGACTACGAAACTCTGGAAAGAAGACATGATACAGGGAACACAGATGAAGGCGTTCGAGAAAAGCCTAAAGCTTCTTCAGGTGGACTATGTCGACCTTTATCTAATTCATTGGCCGTTTCCTGGGAAAACTCTGGAATCTTGGAAGGTAATGGAGGAGATATATAAATCCGGACGGGCACGGGCAATCGGAGTGAGTAATTTCGTTCAACACCACCTAGACCTTTTGCTTCAGGATGCCATAGTTGCGCCAGCTGTTAATCAGATCCAATGCCACCCACATTTCTCACAGCAACCACTGATAGAATATTGTAAGAAACTCGGAATCGCTGTTGAAGCCTGGAGCCCCCTAGGGGGAACAGGTGGTAATCTGCTCGATACCCGAGTTTTAAAGAAGATAGCAGAAAAACATGCAAAAACTGCAGCACAGATAGTTCTGCGTTGGGACTTACAAAGAGGAATCATTACGATACCTAAATCTACTCATCGAGAGCGGATTATAGCCAATGCGGATCTCTATACATTTGAATTGTCCAGAGATGAAATGAATATAATTAATGATCTGAATCAGAATCTGCAACCCTACCCTATGGGTTGGGATCCAGAATCCATTGGTTTCTAGGTCAACAATGATACCTACTGTCAATTTCATGGTACAGCAATTGTCAATAAATTCAAAGGGGATGAAGGTGTTTAATATGACGACGGAAAAAGGGCGTGCGGCGGTATGGATCGGCAGCCGAAAGATAAAAATGATGGAGCTTCCAATACCTAAAGCGGAGGAAAATGGTGCGGTTATCAAAATCAACGCTACCGCTATTTGTGGGTCCGACGGGAACTTGTTCCCGATGACTCCTCCTTATCCCGCTTTATTAGGCCATGAGATCACCGGTACAATAGTAGAACTTGGTCAAAGGGCCAACAACACTTTGAATGTCTTCGGTGGACCACTGAAAGTAGGTGACCGTGTTGTTTTATATCCCTGGATAACCTGCGGTAAATGTTCAAGCTGTCTTACTTTTGGCCCGGGAAAATGCACAATTTGTGAAAACTCCTTTTTCTATGGTGCGCCCAGTGAGTTATTTGGAATTGTCAGACCTGACGGCCTTAACGATGACGTAAACACATATCCACACTTCAAAGGAGGGTTTGGGGAATACCTATATATTTTCCCCGAAACTTATTTATGGAAGCTGCCGGATGACATGCCTTCCGAGGTGGCTGCGTTACTTGATCCAATGGCAGTCGCGGTCAGAGCGGTAGAACTTGCATGCATGTGTCCTGGAGTTGTTGAAAATTCTTTTACTACGAATTCGACTATCGCGGTAATCGGTGACGGCCCAATAGGCGCCTTATGCGCCCTGGTTTCAAGAATCATGGGTGTTGAAAAAATAGTAATTATTGGTGGGCGGAACAAGAGGTTGTCCATAGCGACCAAGCTTTCTCAAGCAGACTATCAAATTAACTACAAAGAAACGGCGCTGGAAGAAAGAATTAAATTGGTTAAGGACTTCACAAATGGCAACGGTGCCGATGTTGTATTCCAGTGTTCCAACCAACCAGAAGCCTTCGTTCAGGGATTAGAAATGATGCGGAGAATGGGTACTCTGGTCGAGGTTGGCAATGTTATTGATAAAGACAACGATATATCCATTAACGTGGCACGGCATATTGCCGGCAAGCATGCGAGAATACTGGGAATGGCTGTGAATACCTCCGAGGCATTCGACAAAGCATTCCACCTTTTAATGAGACATAAAAAAATCGACTTCATGAGTATGTATACACACATAAGTTCCCTCGATACCCTTGAAAATACTTTAAATAGTATGAACAACGAAGATTATTTCAAAGGTCTGCTTAAGTTGTGAAATTCAACAATATATTTTACTTACCTCAACTGCCGAAGTTGCAATTATCAAGCTAATCTGTAAACCTCACTTCGACTTTAACCTCATAAGTAGTAGTAGCATGATCGCCAATATACCCAGTAACGAAAAGCAAACGAATGAACCGAATGAAATTAAGCATTTTTCTAAGAGCATTTTATCTGCAATACTGTGGTATAATCTCGCATAAGGGTAGAAAAGATTGATATATTTGCAATTTTATATAGGGGTGAATGCGAATGTCCAAACCTTTTCGTGGCGTATTTGCAGTTCTTTCAACACCTTTTGACGAGAGTTTAATGGTAGATTGGGATGGATTACGCCGCATTATCAACTTCTGTATTGAATGTGGTGTTCATGGCCTTGTCTGGCCCGTTATCGCCAGCTCGTTTACTACGCTGACTGATGAAGAACGTCTCATAGGAACCAAAGTAGTAATTGAAGAGGCTGGCGGAAGGGTGCCTGTGGTAATTGGCACGCAAGGCGTGTCGAAGCAGCACGCTATGATTTTTAGTCGGCATGCTAGTGAAATCGGGGCTGATGCTGTTATCGCCATGGCACCTTATATTCAAAAATTACAAGGGGAAGAGGCTTTTTTGCAATATTACCAGGGAATCTCAAGTGTTGTTGACATCCCTATTTTTATTCAGGACCACGAGATGGGTGGGAACATGTCAGTCGATACTCTAGTGCGATTAATTCAAGAGGTAGAACACATCGAATATATCAAGGAAGAGGCGGTGCCTGTAACTCACCGCCTAACTCAAATACTGGAAAAAGCTCCTCCTAAGCTGAAGGGAGTTTTTGGCGGGTCGGGTGGACATTTTGTGTTGTTTGAGTTTCCCAGGGGAGTTGCCGGATTAATGCCAGGCTGTGACATCCCCGATGTTTTAGTCCGGATATGGAATGCACTGGAGAACGGAGAATCTGAGGAAGCCAAGCGTATCTTTAGACTGATGTCGCCTTTATTCGCTTTAAGCGCTTCTGGCGGAGGTGGTTTTGGAGAGATTTTACGTCGACGGGGTATTTTGAAAACTGTTTATCAGCGTGCTGGTAAGGTTTCAATCATGGACGATTACGATCAACGCGCTCTTGACGACATATTAAGAGACATGAAACCCCTCTTCAACTGCCATCCCCCTATAATCTAAACATACCCAAGGTAAGTAAACTAGAAACATACAAAGGGGCTATAAGGAACTTTAGCAATGCGGGCATCTTCACGTAGATTATTAGTCTTAAATATGATTATTCTGATCGTGCTAACTGCCCAGGGTTGTACAGGCGATTTCGTTAACCTCTTTGCTAAATTTCCAAGCGGTTTAATTGGCCATACATTTAGTGGATTCGCTCAATCTCTAATAAACGCAGGCAGAATGGAAGTAACCCATGCTACCAGTGCTCATAGTTGACTATTTCAACCAGATTTTTACGTCCCTTTGCACCAGGCTGATCATCCGCATAACCTAGAGGAGTAAAGACTATTGGTTCTACGTCATTCGGTAAACCCAAGACCTTGCGAGCAGCAACAGGATCAAATGCTGCAATCCAACAGGTGCCTAACCCCAATTCAGTGGCAGCTAATATTAAGTGGTCCATTGCTATGGCGACATCGACATCGGCGTAATTCTTGCCATCCCGGCGAACCCACGCCTTTGATGGTACTGCACATCCACAAACTATTATTGGAGCCTGCACAAACCAATCAGCATGATATATTTTTCTTAATTCTATTTCTCTGCCTGCCGTATGGACGACAATGAATTTAAATGGTTGTCGGTTTGCTGCGGTAGGTGCCAGCCGAACTGCTTCGAGAACCTGCTGAACTTTTTCTTCGCCCACCGGGTCAGGTCTGTACTTTCGCGAACTATAGCGCTTTTGAATAACATCAGAAAATTCCATCAAATCCTCCCAGTTAAATCTAATATCTTGTCCTTAAATACAACCGGACACGCATACTTTCACTATGATATACAAGTTCATTCTAATACTCAACGGTAAACTCTGTAGAATCTCTTCAACTATAAAGAACATTTAAAATGGGAGGTAAATCATTGAAAAGCATCGTTTCTTATTCAGAAGACTGACTGAAATTCACTTCAGCGTCCTCTCCCCAGTTGACTGAATTGGATAGCTTCCTAGAATAAAACAGGCAACCTATTCGTTCGAGAAGCTCGGGAATTTCTACTTTGCACATTTCTATGCAAAATTCATAGGAATCTCCTACATTTACAAGATTAATCCTTAATCTGTTTAATAGTTATAAAATATGCGTAAAAAGTGTTTCAATTTTGTGAAATCTCCAAGAGTGACAACATTGAGCA
>Ga0224520_1000246_pt1 | contig 17965 bp, 11 predicted proteins | sample CFST25metaG_2_FD_180684 | JGI IMG/M metagenome (GOLD analysis project Ga0224520, IMG submission 180684) | Peat soil microbial communities from Stordalen Mire, Sweden - C.F.S.T-25 | ecosystem: Environmental > Terrestrial > Soil > Wetlands > Peat | place: Sweden: Norrbotten County, Stordalen Mire... | reverse complement strand
CCTCGGCCGCGCACTATGTGTGGCGTCAGGATAGTCCTTGACGGATGCGGTCGCTCGGATATCCTGACCCAACTCGAACACTGACCGGATGTGTTATTCGACAATGGAGGGAAATTTAACGATGCGAAAGAACATTGCGATCCTGTCGATCCTGGCCACGAGCTTGATGTCCTACGCAGCCGTCGCGCAGGACGAAGCTGAAGCTGCCCCGCCTCCGGAGGGTGCCGCTCCTGCAGCGCCTGAGGCTGCTGCGCCCGCGCCCGCCCCAGAGGCTGCTCCCGTGCCTGCGGCCGCTCCCGCTGCGGCGCCGGGGAGCTATCCAGATGAGTACACCCTGCGCCCGCTCACCCTTGCGGCCGGCATGTTCCAGGTCACGCTGCCCGTGGTGCTCAATCTCTCCAAGAGCAAAGCACTCAAGCCCGTGTGGATTCCGCTCGACCTGCGCTATGGCGTGATGGACCAGCTGGAGGTGTTTGTGAGCCACACTACCTTCGGCGGACCGCTGGCAACAGGCGGAGGCGTTTGCCTGGGCAAAAAGGCAAACTGCCCCAAGATCTACAACAACCTCAATGTCGGCGGGCAGTATTCATTCCTCAAGGCCAGCGGCCTGGAGCTCTCCGGCCTGCTCGCCGCCGAGTTCAGGGAGTTCTCCCCTGACATGCTGTTCGCCGTGGACGTGGGCGTTGGCGTGAAGTACATCGCTGCGCCGGTTTCCGTGAAGCTTGCCCCCCAGATCGGTATCGGCGTCAACAAGCGCTCGGCGCTGGACAACAAAGAGTTCGTCAGCGTGCCCCTCCAGATCGCCGTCCAGGCTGCGCCACAAATCGCTGCCTTCCTCGACTCCGGAATCTTTGGACCGACCAGCCACTTCGGCGACAACTACGTCGTTCCCTTGGGCATTGGCGTCGACTTCCTCGCCATGCACGGCCTTGATGTGGGCGCCGAATTCATGCTCACCAGGCTCGTCACAGGCGAAAAAGGCGACAAGGCGCTTGACGCCCGCACCCTCATGATCTACGGCGCTTGGCGCAGCATGTAGTCTCTACGCAGCCTAGCTGGATTCACGAGCCCGGCGCTCCGAAGGGGGCACCGGGCTTTTTCTTTGCCCACTGCTACGCGAACCAGCGTTCGCGTTCCACCGTGTCGAAGACCTCGCGCAGCACGGCTAGGCCATTTCTCGCCGTGGCCTCATCCATGGTCAGCGCCGGCTGAATGCGAAAGTTCGCAGCATAGGCCATGGTCAGAAGGCCCCGACGTACGCACTCGTGGAAGATCCGCTCGGTCACCGGCCGCGGCAGGGGCTCCTTGCTGGCCTTGTCCTTGACCAGCTCCACCCGCATGAACATGCCAGCGCCTTGCACGCAGCCAACGAAGGGGTAGCGTTCGACGAAGCCCTCCAGCTCGCGCAGCATGACCGCGCCGACCTGGGCCGAGTTCTCCACCAGGCGCTCGTCCGCGATGATCTTCAGCGCTGTGGCGCCGGCCATGGCGCCCAGCGGATTTCCGCCGTAGCTCGACGACGAGCCTGATGGATAGCTCCACGGCTTGGCGGCAGAGATCTCATCCGTGGTCACAATGCCGGAAAGCGGGAAACCGCCGCCAAAAGCCTTGCCCACGGTCATGATGTCAGGCACCACGCCGCTATGGTCCACGCCAAAATTGCGGCCCGTGCGGCCCAGCCCGGTGATCATTTCATCGGCGATAAGCAACCCACCCAGGTCCTGCGCTAGCCCGCGCACGGCCGGCAAGAACTCCTTGGGCGGAATCACGTTGCCAGCGGTGCCCTGCATGGGCTCGACAACCACGGCCGCGATAGATCCCGCGCTGCTCATGCGAACCTGCTTGCGAGCAAGCTCCACGCAGGCCAATGAACAGCCGGGATAGGGCAGCTTGAGCGGACAGCGGTAGCAGTCCGCGTAGGGGACGATGTGCGAGCCCGGCAGCATGGGCCCCAGCCTCTCCTTGAAACGTGAGCCCATGAGCGACAGGGCGCCCATGGTCTTGCCGTGAAAGCCGCCCCAGAAGCTGACGAACTCATGCTTGCCCGTGTAGCATTTGGCCAGGCGCAGGGCGCTCTCCACCGCCTCGGCGCCGCTGGAATAGAGCTGCAACCTGTGCAGCTTGGGCGAGGGTGAGAATTTGGCCAGGCGCTCGCACAGCTCCACGCGCGCCAGGCTGGTGAGTGCCCCCACCGACACGCGTGCCACCTGGTCCTGCAACGCCTTGATGTAGACCGGGTGCGAGTGCCCGAGGGCGTTGACCGCGATACCGCCGATGAAGTCGAGGTAGGTGTTGCCATCGACGTCGGTGATGGCGCTGCCGCGCGCGTCGGCAACCGCGATCCCGGCCATGAGCGCGTAGCCCTGCAGGCCAGGCGCGATATGAGCGTCCTCGCGCTGGCGCAGCGCCTGGCTGCCTGGGCCGGGTACCGCGATGACGATGTTGGGCTTCTGGTTCTTGGGCTGCGACGGATTCATGCGGGGCGCGCCCGAAGGGAATCGGCGACGCGGGAGAGTCGCCGGACAGCGGACACGTTGGTCACTGTTGCTACCACCAAAATGGCCAGCTCGATGGGGATTTCTCGACCTAGGCGCAAGGGTGAGCCCCCTACCATGGGCGGCCACAGGAGTCCCGCCAGGGGAACAAAGGCACAGCCGAAGATCAGGTACACGGCGCGCTCGGCCCGACGCATCGCCCCCTTGGGCGGCGCGACGCCCAGGGCCTCGGCCTTGGCCGTCGCGTAGCTGACCATGAACGACCCCAGGATCGCGCCCAAGGTCAGGATCTGAATGGCCGGCGTTTCGCGGAAGTAGAAGGCCAGGCCAGCCAGGAGAAAGAACTCAACGTAACGATCCACCGTGGCATCGAATAGCTCGCCCAGGTCAGAGGTCAGTTTCAGACGGCGCGCCAGGATGCCGTCGAGCATATCGCAAAACGCGGATGCGGTGGCCAGCATGGCGCCCAGGCCAAAGTGACCGCGAGCCAGGGCCACGCCGGAGAGTAGCGCCGGAACCAGCGAGAAGGCGGTGATCGTGTTGGGCGTCACGCGCAGGGCCAGCAGCAATCTCACCAACGGGCCGAACAGCACATAGGTGGCCTCCATCGCCCCGCGGCCCAGCATGACGCCGCCATGGCCTTCCAGTCGGGCGTTGGACGCTCGCCTGCCCACGACGAAGAGAACGACGTAGGCGACCACGACGCTCAGGATGAACGCGTAGAGCAGCAGGGCGCAGACGAAATCGAGCATGATTTGCCGATAGTGAAGGAATCGGCCAGGGCGTTCAAGGCTGCGGTTGTGTCCCGGCGCCCGCGTCAGGGCGAAGCCGTGCAGCGCACCTCGGCGATGTTTCTTGCCCAGCACCAACCGCGACGTTTTCCCATGTGCCTCTTGCGTTATGTCGCGATCCGCTTGACCTAGGACGGGGGCACTTGCTCTATTCGCTGCGCTATGGCGGATGACCGTGATCGGCTTGTCGAGGAGAACCTCGATCTGGTGCGGTCGATTGCTGGGAAGCTCACGCGAAGCCTGGGCCGCACCTTGGACCTCGATGAGCTGGAGGCCTACGGGGCCAAGGGTCTGGTCGAGGCGGCCAGCCGCTTCGATTCCAAGCAGGGCGTGGCTTTTTCCACCTTCGCCTACTACCGTATCCGCGGCGCCATGCTGGATGGCCTTCGCAGCATGGGGTGGTACTCCCGCAGCGACTACGCCCGCTATCGCGCCGAGGCGCGCGCCAACGAGTATCTGCGCAATCTGGCCGAGCGGGAAGGCGCCGGGGCCTCCCCCGCTGGCCAGGCTCGCGACGCAGCCGAGACCCTAGCGGAGATCGCGGAGATCCTGAGCAGTGTGGCCACGGTGCATATCACCTCGTTGGAGGCAGCGGCCTGTGTGACGGACGAACGCCTGCCACCGCCCGACCAGCAACTGGAACGTCTGCACCTGCAGGCACGGACGCGCCGAGCCCTGGAGAAGCTGCCGGAAAGGGAGCGGCGCCTCTTGCAGCTCCACTACTTCGAGGACAGAAATCTGGAAGTCGCCAGCGCGGAGCTGGGGCTGTCAAAGTCCTGGGGCTGCCGCCTGCACGCCCGTGCCGTCGATCGGCTGCGCAAGGTGCTGGAAGCAGAAGAAGAAGACGGCAACGCAGAAACTGAGGCCGAGTAGATGAACCTACGCTCTTGCTTGCGGCCAAACCGCCACGTGGACCAATTTCTGGTAATGTCACGCGCCATGCGCGCCCTGTGGATTGTTGTGGTGGCATTCGCGATCGGATGCTCGACACCTATCCAGCATGGCCTCGACGAAACTGCGGCCAATGAGGTGTTGACCGCGCTGGAGCGAGGCGGGGTCGAGGCCAACAAGACCCGCGACGAGTCGAATGGCGAGGCTTTCGTCATCAGCGTGCCCAAGGTCCATGCGGTTCGCGCTCTCCAGCTCCTACAGTCGCTGGGCCTGCCGCGCGGCCGACGCGCCGGTTTCGGCGAGGTCTACAAGCAGACCAGCCTGGTGCCCACGCCCACCGAGGAGCGCGCCCGCTATCTAGAGGCGTTGGCAGGAGAGATCGAACGCACCCTGGAGACCGTGGATGGCGTGGTCACGGCCCGGGTTCACCTGGTACTTGCCGAGCCTGATCCGCTGGCTGTCGACAGCAAGCCACGCGTCGCTGCACAGGCGGCCGTGTTGCTCAAGGTGCGGCCGGAACCGGTGGCGCTACGCGAGGCCGACGTGCAGAAGCTGGTCGCGGGGAGTGTGGCTGGGCTCCTGCCTGAATCGGTGGCCGTCGTCGTCACTCCCGCAGCCGAAGCGCCGTCGCAGCGTGCGCCTACCCTGGCCAGCGTCGGGCCTCTGCAGGTGGATCCAGGCAGCCGCAAGCTGCTTCTGGTCGCACTCTTGGGCGGCCTGGCGGTCATTGCCACGCTGGCTGTCTTGCTGCTCATCACCGCCCGCCGCCTCGCCGCCGTCGACCGCCGGGACCGGGAGAATAGCTAGAGCCACTATCCTCCCAGTTTCTTCTTTAGATCGGCCAGAGCGTCGTCGACCGATTTCTGCTCGCTCATCTCGCGCAGTTTGCGCTCGGCCTCGACCGATGCGGCCGTCTGGCCCTTGAGCTCATCGGAGAGTCCCACCTCGGCCTCCAGAGCATCGATCTTTCCTGACATGCGCTCGAAGTCTTCGAAGGCCCCAGTCTTGCCGGAAACGGGGCTCTCGCCGCGCTTGGCTGCGCGTGCCTTCTCGCGCAGCGTTCCCTGGCGCAGCTTCACATCTTGCACCCGCGCCTCCAACGTCTTCAATCCGGCGCCCAGTTGCACCGAATACGCCCGCTGATCGGACAGTGCCTTTTCTGCCTCGATGCGGTCGGCCTCCTTTTCAGCCTTGCGGCGCAGCGCCTCCTTGGCCAACGCGTCGTCGCCCGCCTGCACCGCCCTCATCGCGTGCCCCTCCCATGACTTGACCTCTTCGGCCAGGTCGTCCACCCGCTTGCCCATCCGCTTCTCGTCGGCCAGGCACTGGGCGACCTCGACGCGCGCCTCGCGGACTGAATCCTCCATGTCCCGAATGAGTTGATCGATCTCCTTGGCCGGGTCCTGCATGGAGTCGATGAGGTCGTTGACATTGGATTTCACCAACGAAGAAAGGCGTCCTAGGGTTCCCATGGGGTCCAGTCTACCGGCGCCGCGCGCGCGTGTCGATTCGGCCGGAACTTTCTGCTAGCGTTAGCATCGATGCGTCTACGCGACATCGCGGGCCAAGATCAGGCAACCGCGCTGCTCCTGCGCGCTGTCGCGTCGGGCCGACTGGCGCACGCCATACTTTTCGACGGGCCGGACGGCGTGGGCAAGCGAAGCGCGGCCCTGGGTCTGGCCTTGGCCCTCTGCTGCCCTGAGCAGCCCAACCTGGGCTGCGGAGCCTGTGAAGTTTGCCGCCGCATCCTGACCGGCCAGCATCCCGACGTACGTGTGCTGGCGCCCGAAACCAACCAGTTCCTGCTAGAACAGGCCAGGGACATCGTGGCGCTGGCCTCGACCCGGCCCCACGAGGCGCGCGCACGCGTGCTGGTCATCGATCAGGCTGACTGCCTCAACCCCAGCGCGGCCAACTGCCTGCTCAAGACCTTGGAAGAACCCCTGCCCGGCAACTTCATCGTGCTGGTCACGGCTGCGCCGGCTCGCCTCTTGCCCACGATTCGCTCGCGTTGCCAGCGCGTGCGTTTCGCAGGCATCCGTCCGGCCCTCCTGATCGAGCTTGCCAGCCGCCGGGGAATTGATCGCTCGCGGGCCGAGACTGCCGCGGCCATGGCGGGCGGGTCAGCGGCGCGCCTGTTCGCGCTGTGCGAGGCGGAGGTGGAGTCCAATCTATGGACCGTGGCCAGCCGTTTCCGCCAGGCGGTCGCGGCCAACGAGATGGGACCGATCTTCGATGCAGCCGCGGCTTTCGCCGACAAGGAAGAGCGGCAAGACCTGCCCGAGGCCCTGGCGCTGTTGGCCCGCTTCTACCGCGATGCCCTGGCCCTCGCGGCTGGTGCGGAGGATCTCATTCTCTTGCGCAGCCGCAGTGCCGAAATGGCCGGACCCGCGGGCGTCTGCCAGCGGCGGCACAACCTGATGCCGTTGCGCCGGGCGGTGGCCGCGGTACTCGATGCCTGTTCAGGCCGCCAACGTGAATGCGGTCACGGCGCTGGAGAAAATGATGATGGACATCCGCGACTCGGCTGTGGAGGCCTCATGAACGATCTGCCCGCCCCACCCCCGCCGCGACCTGCCGGGCGGGACCAGCCAGTCCCGCGACCGGAAGAGCGCAATGTCGTGGGCGTCAAGTACACGCCCACCGGCCCAACCATCGACTGCGACTCGGGCACCTTGGTGCTCCGGCGCGGCGAAGGGGTTGTGGTGGACGACCGGTCCGGCGGAAGCGTGGCCACGGTCAGCGTGCCGACGACCACCCGCAAAGCTGCCGGCTCACTGGGCCGCGTCCTGCGTCGAGCCGAGCCGCGCGACCTCGCGCGGGCCCAAGAGGAACAGCGGCGCCAGGCCGACGCGCTCGGGTATGCTCGCTCGCGCGCCCACGCGTTGCGCCTGCCTATCAAGGTGTTTCAGGTCGACTTCGGCCACGGCGGCGACCGTGTCCTCTTTTGCTTCTCATCCGAGAGGCGGGTCGACTTCCGCGATCTGGTCCGCGATCTGTCCGCCCGCCTGCACGCCCGCATCGAGATGCGGCAGGTGGGTGTGCGCGACGAGGCCAAGCTGGTCGGCGGAATCGGGTCCTGTGGTCGCGAGCTGTGTTGCTCCACCTTCCTCGCGCACTTCGCACCGGTGTCGATCAAGATGGCCAAGAATCAGCGCCTGGTGCTCAACCCCACCAAGGTGGCGGGCCAGTGCGGTCGGCTCAAGTGCTGCCTGATGTACGAGGACGCGCTGTACGTGGAGGCAGGCAAAGGCCTGCCCAAGATAGGCAAACAGGTACACACGCCCGACGGCGTGGGGCGGGTAGACGATCTCGATGTCCTCGGCCGCAAGGTGCGGGTGTCGTTCCCCGATCGGCCGCCCGCAACCTTCGATGCCGCCGAGGTTCGTCCGCTCGATCCGAACGTCACGCCGACGCCGGTGCAGGTGGCTATGCCTCCCCGGGATGAGCGCTCAGCGCCTGAAGAGGATCTCGAGGACCTCGCCAATGCGGCCAAGGATACGGGATCGCCTACTCCTCCTCCATCTGGTGAGAACGCAGAGGGGAGAGGGGAGAACACAGAGCCGGAATCCACGTAGAGCCGATCGGCCGGCAGTAGTGGTAGCTTACGGGCATGGCCGACCATTTCTACGTCACCACGCCCATCTACTACGTCAATGCCGTACCCCACCTGGGCACCTTCTACACCACCACCGTGGCCGACGCATTGGCGCGCTACCACCGGGCGCGCCGAGACGACACGTACTTTCTCACCGGCACGGATGAGCACGGCCACAAGATCGCGCGGCTGGCGCAGGAGCTGGGTGTCAGTCCCAAGGCGTATTGCGACGGCATCGTGGCTCAGTTCAAGGAAACCTGGGCGCGGATGGGGATCGGGTACGACCGCTTCATCCGCACCACCGACGCTGACCACCGCGCCGCCGTAGAAGCCATGTGGCAGCGCATTTCCGCCAGCGGCGATATCTACCTCGCCGACTACGATGCCATGTACTGCGTGGGATGCGAGGGCTGGAAGACCGAGGAAGAGGTGCTGGTGGAAGATGGCAGCAAGCTGTGCCCTCTGCACCGCAAGCCGGTAGAGCGCGTGCGCGAGCAGAACTACTTCTTTCGCCTGTCAAAGTACGCGGACAGACTACTGGCGCTCTATGGGCAGCCCGGGTTCATCCGGCCCGAGTCGCGCAAGAATGAGGTCACCGAGTTCGTGAAGAGCGGACTGCGTGACCTTTCGATCTCGCGCACGTCGGTCAAGTGGGGCATCCCCGTGCCCAACGACCCGAAGCACGTTGTGTACGTGTGGCTCGACGCCTTGACCAACTACGTGTCGGCTTTGGGCGGGCCCGATCGGGTGCTCAGCGACCCGCGCAGCCAGGCGCTGTGGGGCGCGTGCACCCACCTTATCGCGAAGGACATCCTGCGTTTCCATGCCGTCTACTGGCCGGCCTTCTTGCTTTCGGCCGGGCTGCCACCACCCAAGAGCGTCTTCTGTCACGGCTACATCACGGTCAAGGGGCAGAAGATTTCAAAGTCCATCCCTGCCACACACGTGGACCCCAACCTGGTCGCCAGCGCGCTGGGTGCCGATACCCTACGCTACTTCGTGCTGCGCGAGTACTCACTCGGGGGCGATGGCGACTTCACCTACGAGGCGCTGTTTCAGCGCCACGAATCCGACCTGGGCAACGACCTCGGCAACCTGGTCAATCGCACGGTGTCCATGGCCCGCACCCTCTCTGACGGACTCGAGGCACCCCACCGCTCGGGGTCCTCGGCGGATGATCCGCTGTCCGAGGAGGAACTGGGGCTGCGCGCCGCCGCGCGCGAGGCGACCCTGGCCGCGACCAAGGCGTGGGACGAGTTGCAGCCCTCGCGCGCCCTGGAGGCGACCTGGTCCATGATCCGCGCCGGCAACGTCTACCTGGATCGCACCGCGCCCTGGAAACTGAAGAAGGCAGGCAAGACCGTCGAGCTGCGGGACATCTTGGCCAACACCTGCGAGGTAATCCGTCGGGCGGCCATGATGATCGCACCGGCGATGCCGGCCGCGGCACGCGAGATCCTGCGCCAGATCGGGCGCGAACAGGACCTGGGTCTGTGGCCGGTCGAGGACTGGGACGGCTGGCCGGGCGGCAAGCTGTGCGAGCCCAAGCCCATCTTTCCCCGCGTCGAGCCCGACCGACAGAAAGAGCTGATCACAAGCTGGCTCGACCAAACCCCAGCGGTCACAGTTGCGGCCACCGCCAGCGCGCCCGCCCAGCCCGCGGCCGAGATCACAATCGAGGACTTCCAGAAGCTGGATCTGCGTGCCGCCAAGGTCCTGCAGGCCGAGACGGTGCCCAAGACTGACAAGCTGCTCAAGCTCACCCTCGATCTGGACGGTGAGTCGCGCACGGTGATCTCGGGCATCGCCGGCGCCTATGCGCCCGCTGACCTCATAGGCCGCACGGTGCTCTACTTCGCCAACCTGAAGCCCATCAAGATCCGCGGCGTCATGTCCCAAGGCATGATCCTGGCCGCTGGCGGAGAGAAGGTTCTCGCCCTATGTGTCTTCGATCGCGAAGTGCCGGCGGGGGCGAAGGTGAAGTAGGAAACGAGTTACCTATTCTCACCACAGAGAGCCTGGTTCGACTATCGACCATGGCCGTGATAGGCCACGGGCATGGCATCAGCGAAACCAATCATTCCTGCGGGCGGCGAGCCCATCACCATGTCGGCGAGCGGCACCCTGACGGTGCCGGATCGTCCCATCATCCCGTTCATCGAGGGAGACGGTACGGGTCCTGACATCTGGCGCGCCTCGGTGCGTGTGTTGGACGCCGCAGTGGAAAAGGAATTCGGCGGCAAGAAGAAGATCGCCTGGGCCGAGGTCTGTGCGGGCGAGAAAGCCAAGAATCTTTTCGGAACCTGGCTACCCGACGAAACCATCCAGGCCTTCAAGACCTACCTAGTCGGCATCAAGGGCCCGCTGACCACACCGGTGGGCGGCGGAATCCGTTCGCTCAATGTGGCTATCCGACAGATCCTGGATCTCTACGTGTGTCTGCGACCGGTGCGCTACTTCGCGGGCGTGCCCTCGCCGGTCAAACACCCGGAGAAGGTGAACATGGTGATCTTCCGCGAGAACACGGAAGACATCTACGCCGGTATCGAATGGTCGGCTGAATCGCCCGAGGCGAAGAAGCTGATTGCGTTCCTGCAAACCGAGATGGGCGTGACCAAGATTCGTTTTCCCGCCACTTCGGCCATCGGCATCAAGCCGGTGTCGCGCGAGGGCTCCGAGCGCCTGCTGCGCGCCGCCTTCGACTACGCCATTGCACACCAGCGCAAGAGCGTGACCATGGTCCACAAGGGCAACATTATGAAATTCACCGAGGGGGCGTTCCGCGACTGGGGCTATGCCTTGGCCAAGCGCGAATACGCCGGCCGGGTCATCGGTTGGGATGACTGCGGGGGCAAGCCGCCCGCGGGTCAGGTCCTGCTCAAAGACGCCATCGCGGACATCACCCTGCAACAGGTGCTCACGCGTGCGGACGAATTCGACATCATGGCGACCCTGAACCTGAATGGCGACTACCTTTCCGACGCGCTGGCGGCGCAGGTCGGCGGCATCGGCATCGCACCGGGCGGCAACATCAACTACCAGACTGGCCACGCGATCTTCGAGGCGACCCATGGAACCGCGCCGAAATACGCCAACCTCGACAAGGTGAACCCCGGCTCCGTGATCCTCTCGGGCATCATGATGCTGGAACACATGGGCTGGACCTCGGCCGGGCAACGCATCGTCCGCGCCATGGAGAAGACGATCGCGCAAAAGACCGTGACCTACGATTTCGCCCGCCTGACCGAGGGAGCGAAGGAGGTTTCCTGCTCCGAGTTCGGCACCCGCATCATCGCGAACATGTGAAGCGAGCTTGTTCGCACAGAGGGCACCTCGCAGGCTGACGGCCGCAGCCAAAGGGATCACTCCGGCCACGGCCACGGCCACGACCACGACCACGGCCACGGCCACGGCCTCTTGAAGCTATCGCGGTGCTGTCGAGAATCTTCGCGCCCTGCGAAGAAACACGACGTTGGACTGGACCGGCCCAAACCCCTTCTTCTCTTCCGGCCTCTCTGACCTCAGTGCTCTCGATGTGGAATCGCTAGCCCACTTGCGAGTAGTCTGGGCTGAATGCCTGACCCCCTGACCAAGCTGCTGGCGTCCTTGCGCCGTTCTTGCAAGGCCGGCCTATGGTCCAGCGGCGTGAACCTGGTGCGCGCCGGGGCCGTGGCGGTGGAGTCGCGCAACGACGAAGAGATCGTCCTGCGCGTGCGAAGTCCGGGCCGGGCCGTGGCACCCACAGTGGTTTTGTATCCCGGCGAAAACGAGTGGGACTGCGACTGTCCTGGCCGCGTGCGCCCCTGCGAGCACCTGGCGGCAGCAGCGATTGCGCTTGGCCAGGACGAAGCTGCGACCGCAAGCGACGCGGAAGCCAAGCCCTTGCCCAAGGCCGAGGAGGCCTGGACGCGCATCGTCTACCGCTTCTCGCAGGTACCAGGCGGGCTGCAACTGCGGCGCTTCGTGGTGCGCGGCGACGGCAGCGAGACGCCCCTGCACGGCACGCTGTCGTCCCTGCTTTCCCGGCCGGCCGAGGCCCGCAATCTGCACGTCGAGCAATACGACCTACAAGCGGATCGAATGCTGGAATCGGGCAGTCGCGGTGTCCTGCCTCCGCCTAAGCTGGACGCCTTGGTGCGGGCGTTGGTGGGCGCCCGCCTCACCTTCCTCGACGGCCGAGAAGTGGCCATGTCCGAGGAGGAGATCCTGCCCAGCGCGCTGGTTGAAGATCGCGCCGACGAAGTGGCGGTCACCATCCATCGCGATCCCCGCATCACCTCCGTGCCCAGCGCGGGCCTGGTGCTGGCCGGCGAAGCCCTGGTTCGCCACGGCGAGCTCGAGTTGTGCGGCGCCTGGCTGCAGAACCTGCCCATCGTCAAGACCTACGCTCTCGGCCAACTGGCCGAGCTGGCGACCCGCGTGCTGCCTGATCTCTCGCGCCGCATGGCAGTCGAGGTGCGCAGTAAGCGCTTGCCCAAGATCGTGCGCGGCCTGGCTCCTCGCCTGGTACTCGACATGACTCAGTTGGGCTCATCGCTGGCCGTGTTGCCCAAGCTGGTCTACGGCACCCCACCCTGCGTGCGCATCGACGACGGTCGCATGGTGCACCTGTCTGGCCCGGTTCCGGTGCGCGACGAGCCGGCCGAGCGCCGCCTGGTGGAAAAGCTGCGCGCCGATCTCGATCTCATGCCCGGCCGGCGCTCGACCTTTGAGGGAGCGGACACCGCCCGCTTCGTGGACAAGGTCAAACGCTGGCGCGGCGATCTGGCTGGCGACGGAGCGCGCCTGCTGGGTGCGCGCGTGCGCCTGGAACCCAACATGCGGGTGCGCGACCTGCCGTCGCGGGCCAATGGCATCCCGCAGGCTGGCTTCGATTTCAGCTTCACGGTCGTGGGCGAGACCGAGGCGGAGCAACGCGCGCTTGGGGCGGGGCCGCATTCCGTCGACGCAGCCGCGGTGATTCGCGCCTGGGAAGATGGCTTGGGCCTGGTTCCGCTCCCGGGCGGCGGATTCGCGCCTTTGCCGCAGGCCTGGCTCGACCAGCACGGAGCAGTCCTGGCACGCTTGCTCGCTGCCCGCGCGGCCGACGGCCGCCTAGCCAACCACGCCCTGCTCGCACTGGCCAGCCTGTGCGACGACCTCGATCAGCCGCCCCCGGTAGGACTCGAGCGCTTGGCGCCATTGGCGGAAAGCTTCGAACGCCTGCCTGAGGCGACGCTGCCCCAGGATCTGCGCGCCACCTTGCGGCCCTATCAGAAGGTCGCAGTCAACTGGCTGGCGTTTCTGCGCAGCGTGGGTCTGGGCGGCATCCTCGCCGACGACATGGGCCTAGGGAAGACCATCGAGGCCATGTGTCTCTTCGAGAAGAAATGCCTGGTCGTTGCGCCCACGAGCGTGCTGCCCAACTGGCAGGCCGAGCTGGTGCGCTTTCGCCCTTCGCTGCGGGTCAGCGTGTACCACGGCCCGACCCGCAAGCTCGACGACGCTGACGTTACCCTCACGACCTACGCCATCCTGCGACTCGACAGCGCCGAGCTCTCCGCCCGCCATTTCGACCTCGTGGTGCTCGACGAGGCTCAGGCCATCAAGAACCCCGACAGTCAGGTGGCCCGCGCCGCCTACGCCCTGTCCGCCGAGTTCCGCGTCGCCATGACCGGCACGCCCGTCGAGAATCGCCTCGACGAGCTGTGGAGCCTCATGCACTTTGCCAACCGCGGGCTGCTCGGCGGCCGGCACGAATTCGACGCCGAGTTTGCCCGCCCGGTGGCTGATGGCGCGACCGGCGCGGCCGCGAATCTGCGCCAGCGCATCCGCCCCTTTGTCATGCGCCGGCGCAAGGCCGAGGTGGCGCCCGAGTTGCCCCCGCGCACCGAGGCCACGCTCAAGGTCGTGCTCGACGAGCGCGAGCGCGCAGCTTACGACGCCGTCCGGGCCGCAACCCAGGCCGAGCTGGTCGCGTCCATGAGCGCGACTGACGAAAAGGGGTTCAGCGTGATGAAGGCCCTGGAGGCGCTGCTGCGGCTGCGCCAGGCCGCCTGTCACCGCGGCCTGCTTCCCGGACAGAAGGCCGACACCTCGGGCAAGGTCGAAGCGCTGCTCGAATCCCTGGAAACCGCGGCCGCCGATGGCCACAAAGCGCTGGTCTTCTCGCAATGGACCTCGCTGCTCGACCTCATTGAGCCCGCCTTGAACAATGCCGGCATCCCCTACACTCGACTAGACGGATCCACCCGCGACCGTGGCGAAGTAGTGGAACGCTTTCAGTCCGAAGACGGCCCGCCAGTCATGCTCATTTCATTGAAGGCCGGCGGAACCGGCCTCAATTTAACTGCCGCCGACCACGTGTTCCTGTGCGACCCCTGGTGGAATCCCGCCGTGGAAGACCAGGCCGCCGATCGCGCTCACCGCATTGGCCAGGATCGTCCGGTGACCATCTATCGGCTGATTGCCGTGGACACGGTCGAGGAGCGCATCCTGGACTTGCAGGAGAAGAAGCGCGCCCTCGGCGAAGCAGCGCTCGGCGACGGCGGCGCGGCGGCGTCGTTGACCAGGGAAGATCTGATGGCGTTGTTGGCGTAGACATGTGGCACGCGTAGCCCGGTTGCGCCCCGGTATGCCTTGTTCCTTTGGGCTGCCCATGGGGGAAGAAAGGTGACGACGCCGGGGGCAGCACCGACCGAGTTTGCCGAGCGGCTCGCCGATCGTTTCGACGAAGATGGGCTGCCCTATAAGTTGGTAGGCGCCGGGCCAGCTACGCGTCTGGGATCGGATCCCGGGGCTTGCGTCGATCCATATGGTTCGCGAGCGGAGACCCCTGGAACAGAAAGGCCACGGTGAACCGAGCCAGCAGCGCCCAGACCAGGTAGCCGACCAGGCAGGGCCCCGGCTGGAGGGCGGTAGAGAACGGGGTGTCGAAGGGAACGCTCGCGTTCCAATATCCGCAGTAGATTGTGAAAAGAAAGGCGCCGCCAATGATCGAGAATACCACCGCCTCGACCGCATCCACGGCGATCAGGAAGAGCAGCGGATAGACCAGATACTGCACCCCGAAGCCGGGGGCCAAAACCAGGAACGTTGAAGTGACAAGCGTTCCCACCTCAACCGAGGATCGCTTCTTGTGGCGCGCCCAGAGCGCGATAGCGCACGTGCTGGCAAGCAGTATCCAGCGTCCGGCGCTGCGGTAGACCTGCGCCGCCTTGGCCATGGATGGGCCGATGTTGGGCGTATGGGACAGGTAGTCGAAGACACCCCACAAGCCCCAATGGTCGGCACTGGAGTTGTAGGCCAACATGTTTCGATAGACCTCTTTCGGAGCTGACACAAGGAAAGGCAGATAGGGGACCAGGCCTATGGAAAGGCCGGCGACGAAGGGGAGCCATTGCCGCCGTCCTTGGCACTGGACAAGCAGGGCGAGAGCAAGAAACAGCGGAATCAGCTTCGTGTTCAGCGCACCCGCCATGGCCAGTCCTGCCCAGAAGAACTGCTGGCGGCAAAGCAAGACCGCAGCCAAGAAGGACAGCCCTGCACACAGGGAATCCGTGTTGCCGTGATGGCTTGTAATGAACACGGAGACCGGCGACACGGCCAAGAGGACGAAGCCCACCCAAGGCGGCCTAGCGGAAGCTCGCAGAAAGGACATCAGCGCCCAAGCGCCGATGATGTCTCCGACCGTCGGAATGAGCTTGAAGAGCCAGAAGAAAGACAGGTGCGTGGCTTGCGATAGTTTGAAAAGGAGCCACGCGGCGTAGCCCATGAGCGGCGGATGGTTGTACTCGCGTAGGAACCTGTAGCAGTAGAGCAGTCCGTATTGATTGATCGTCGACGCAAACCGTTTCCATGTGTGTGCGTCGTCCGACCCGACGCAAAACCAAGCGATGAGCAATCTCTCGACGCCCAACCCGAGGAGGAGGATCCAGAGGATCTTGAAATACGAGGCACGCGAATTCGTCTCTTCCATGGGAGTCTGGTGCCGCTACCGGGTTACGCCAAGCCTGAACACGCTGATCGAATGGGCTGGCAGCGTCCGGGTGAAACTCCTTGCCATCCCGGTCAGGACCGATTCCACCGGGACTACGGCAAATGGCTGCTCAAATGAATTCTCGGTGTTCACATCGTTGCTGGTCATCACGAGCGCCCGGCCCCTGGGCGCCACTCGGATCACACCGTGCAGGTCGAACGTGATCTGGCGCGGAACCGTCCCGACGTTGACCAGCTTGAGGATGATCTGCTTGCCGTCCTCGGTCCGGCTCGCCACCGCGTAGAGCCGTGCAGGGTTCGGCCGGACCACTTCCTGCACCAACTTCCCATCTAGGAAACACCTGATGCGAGGTCCAGACAGTTCGACGCGGAGGTTGTACCAACGTCCGGTCTCGACCTTTCCCGGTACTCTCGGTTCACCGAAGATCCCCTGCAGCCCGATCCCGACGTTGCCCCAGCCGCCCACGTTCCAAACCCTTTGTTGACCTTCCTCTTCGGCCTGGAACTGGATCTGGAAGCCGTCGACGCCCGCAATCTTGCGCGCCCGCACCTCGAAAACGCCGTCGCCCCAGTGGCTGTCCGCGATCTCGGCCACCTCGAAGGCGTCTGCCCTCCCGGTCTGGCGCAAACCACCGTCCTGAACCATCCACGCTCCCCGCAAGGGCTTCCAACCCTGCATGCCGCGGGCAAAATCGCTCTCGAAAACCCGCCTGCCATCCGGGGTGGCGAACGAGACATCCTTGAATTCGACCTGGGTGTCCCCCCAGGTTCCGACGCCGAACCTGCCTCTTGGGGCCTGGTATGGAATCTCCGGCTGGTCGAGTTCGCTTGGGCAAACCACGTCGCCGCGGTTGGGCGCAAACATGGTTTGTAGGTAATATGAGGGCGTTCCGTACGAGCGGCCTTGGTCGAAGACGATCGCGTTCGGATTCCAGGCTTTCCAGGCTGTGTGCGCCAACAGGGGTGCGTAGGACGCCATCACGACATGGTCGCCGTTGGCTTCCAGGCCGGTCAGGAAGGCCGCCTCGCCAAGCGCGGCCGAGAGATTCCCGGCTCCGGCCCCATTGTTGACCGCGTACTCGCCCACGTAGACAAGGGGACTCTTGCGATCGACCCGTCGATAGTGATCCGCCATGCCCAAGAACCCCGCAGTATCGAGGTAGTAGTGCTCGTCCTGGATCTCCACCCGGCGGGTCTTGGGAATTTCACCTTCCCAGAAATTGGCGACCAGGTGCAGGTCCGGGTATTTCCCTCGTAAGGCGTCGTGGAAAAGAGCGTATCGCTCGGCATACTCGGGCCCGCCGTTCTCGTTGCCGATCTCAATGTAGTTCAGCTTGAAGGGCGCCGGATGTCCCGCGGCGGCCCGAACCGCGCCCCAGTGGCTGTCGACCGAGCCCCGGGCGTATTCCACCAGGTCCACCGCGTCCTTCACCCATTCTTTCATTCTGTCCATGGGCACCACGTAGCCGTGACCCATGCCGCAATTGACTACGTAGACTGGTTCAGCGCCCAGATCCTCGCACCATTGCAGGAACTCGTGGACCCCAAACCCGCCTGACAACTGGTAGCCCCAGCGGTTCAAGACCCCGCGGCGTCCGGCCGGATCGCCAATCGTGTCTTTCCATCGCGGGACATTGGGCAGATCCAAGCCCTCGACAAAGCAACCCCCGGGGAACCGGATAAAGGCCGGCTTCAGGGCCGCGATTTTCTCTGCCAGGTCTTGGCGCAGTCCATGCCCTTTCCAGGTCAAGATCGGCATCAGGGACAGCTGGTCGATCCAGACCTTTCCCGGGCCTCTGCCCGCCAAGACCAATCGTCCGGACAAGTCGGTGGCCGAGGGTTCCAGCGTCACCTCAACCTTCGCCCAGGCGCCGCCAGGCGCGGGGAGGGGCACTCTTGCAAGGACCTTGTCGCCCTTGCCCTCCAAGCGGACTTCCAGGGCGGACTCGCCCCTCTGATACAGGGAGAAGCGAAGGGCTTCCCCTTGACGGAACGCCATCCCGCCCGGATAGGCGTCGTGGTCCTTGCCTTTGTCGCGGCCAAAACCATTCTGGGCAATGCTCGCGTCGGAACCCGAGAAGTCGAGGCACAGGGAAGTGGGATTCTGGGGGTGCAGCGGCCTGGTTCTGTCCAGCCTGGCCTTGACCGGCCCAGTGGACTTCCAACCAACCAGCTCCTTGCGGTCGTCCTCAAAGGACCGGTTCTGGATCATC
>Ga0224520_1000243_pt1 | contig 18021 bp, 20 predicted proteins | sample CFST25metaG_2_FD_180684 | JGI IMG/M metagenome (GOLD analysis project Ga0224520, IMG submission 180684) | Peat soil microbial communities from Stordalen Mire, Sweden - C.F.S.T-25 | ecosystem: Environmental > Terrestrial > Soil > Wetlands > Peat | place: Sweden: Norrbotten County, Stordalen Mire... | reverse complement strand
AAATCAAGAACTATCCCATGTTAAAAGCCCCCGAACTTAAAATCTGGGTGACGAACAAAATCATCGAAGACGGGGCCAAGATATCTTTATCTGCGCTCAATCTGTTGATCCGGTTGATCGGCAGCAACCTGTGGGTGATGTCCAGCGAACTGAACAAACTGGAATCGTATGCCTACGGGCGGCAGATCGAAGAGAAAGACGTCAAAGCGCTGGTAAGCTATACTCAGGAAACTAAAATTTTCACGCTGGTAGATGCTATCATGGAATTCAAAGCCAGCGAATCCGAATCGTTACTCCAGCAAATGCTGGACCAGGGCGTCACCGCTAGCTACATCTTGTCGATGATCTACCGGCAAATGCGCTTGATCGTGCGCGCCAGAGACCTGAAAAGACAGGGCGTCAAAGAGGCGGATATGCGCCAGCGGTTGGGCGTTGCCTCCGAGTATGTCGTCAAAAAGACGCTGGAACAGGCTGCCCGCTATTCCATGCCGCGTATCAAACAGGTGTACCAGCAATTACTGGACACCGATATTGCCATCAAGACCAGCAAATATAGCGAAGAGCTGGCGCTCAATATCCTGATTGCGGAATTATGCCAGCGCACGCCGGTGACGGCACAGAGATAACATTTACGACGGAACAACCAACAAGGAGTATATTCAATGGTTAATAAAATAGAAAGAATCGCTCGGCGGCCTATTTACCCTACTCCGGCAGGATTGGTGGTTTCGATTGATGCTCAAAGTAAGCCGAATATCATCTCCCTCGGGGAAATCTTTAATCTGAGCATTAGAGAACCGGTCTGGGTCGGCATCGCCGTGCGGGAAACCAGGTATTCCTGGGAGTTGATCAAAAAGCAGGGGGAATTCACCGTCAATTTGCCCCCGGCCTCGCTGCTCAAGCAAGTCAAAGGTTGCGGTTCCTGCAGCGGACGCGACGGTATCGATAAATTCGCCAAATTCGGGCTGACGCCGCAGCCGTCAAGGTATGTGAAACCGCCCATCATCGCCGAATGCCCTGTGAATCTGGAATGCAAAGTGGTAGGATTCCATCATGTCGGCGACCACGATCTGTTTATTGGCGAAGTGCTGCTGGAACACGTCGATGAGGATAAAGTGGATGCTAACGGAGAACGGGACGAGAGTAAACTCGACCCGCTGATCTGGCTCGGCCGCGGTTACTATACAATCGGCAAAAAGCTCGGCGAAATGCAGTGGTAGAGACTTAATATAGTATTTTCTTTTAATGAGTACTCGTCCCGCAACTTGAGTTTTAAACGAAATACTTTAGACCTCAATCAAAATGCACGGAAGTCCCATCTCCTCCCCCTCATGGGCCGAAGGTCGCTACCGGGGGTACTTTATTGATCCTCTCTCCCTCTCAGGTTGGAGGTCGCAACCGAAAGTACTTTTCGGAGTCTTTCTGAGAAAATGTAGAGAGAGAGAGTGAAAATTACTATAAGCCGGAGGCCGCAGCCGAAGGTCCTATTCCAATCTTTTATATTGTGGTAAACGCCTGAAAGTGCTAATCTAAAAATCATTCCATAAATTGATAACGAGGTTAGAATCATGGTTACTATCCGCAAAGCAACCACCAACGATATCCCGCGCATACTGGAACTCTATGAAGAATTGACCGAAGTGAAGCAGGACATCTCTGCAGCGAAAGCCGAACAGGTCTTCAAACAGATTGATGCGATACCTGACGGCAGATTCCTGGTAGCTGAGAAAGACGGCTTGGTTTTAGGCACTCTATATATCCAGGTTATCCCCAACCTCTCGCATAACGGCACTCCCTATGCCGTTATCGAAAATGTCGTGGTGGATAAACGGTTTCACAAACAGGGAATCGGGCGGCTATTGATGGAAAATGCCTTAACCTTTGCCCGCGAGGCCGGCTGCTACAAAGTACAGCTGCTCAGTATGAAAAAACGGCTGGAAGCCCACCAGTTTTACCGTGCTCTGGGCTTCGCAGATTCGGCACTGGGTTTCCGGCTGTATTTTAATAAAGAGTGAATTCATCGGGTTAAAACAAATTATTTAACATATGTGTCAAAATGCTCCCGGATATGGAATTGCTTTTAAAGGCGACATATCCTAATATCCACCCAATGATAAGTATAGACAGCGCCCCTCCCACCGGATGACTCAACATATCTATTAACCTGCCTTGAAAATACCAGCCGGGCAGGTGCGCCCCCAGGAAAAACAAGGCTGTCAATGTATTGGCAACCGTAAAGCGGTTGCGCAGCATTAATCCACGAAGAACCGCTCCCCGAAAAGTTATTTCTTCCACTACAGGCGCGACGATTACGCTGGTAGCAAATGACCAGTTAATGGTCATAGAAATCAAAGGGACGTGATTATACGCATTATTTATTACGGAAATTGCCGCCAGAATAAAGCCCGCTGTTATCCCCCATAAAAACGCCGATCGCCACCGGGAAAATGCCACTAAATCTCTAACCCGGAGCCCCAAACGATGAATCATGACGATCGCGGGAAGCAGCCAGAGTAGCAGCGTCATGAACGTCCAGTAGCCGAACTGGCCTCCGCCTGAAACTATCCAACTGATTCGAGTCTCAAGCGCCTTCTCTAAAAGCCATGCTCCTATCCAGGCCGCATATAAAAAAAGCACAAAGTAAAATGTATTATGATAATTTTTACGTATTTTGATATTTTCAGTTTTTTTCATTTCTTTCTTTGCTTCATGCGTTGACAAATATTCGTCAAATATCATACAATAACAATCTATAAAACAAAAGGAAAACTGCAAACACTATGACATCGGTCAACCAATTTGCTCAGAGCTCCAGACGTACCGGACTCCCATCACAACCGGGAAGCCTTTGGTATTGTCTTTGTTTTGCGTCGGTTGATACTGACACTTAGAATTTAAACCTTAACCAATCAAAGTCGAAGCCCGGAACAATCTTCCGGGCTTTTTTATTTTCTGCACAAGGAGGGCAAAACGATGAATCCCCGCCGGAGACTCAGACGCAGGATAACCAGATTTCTGTTTGCGGTATTAAATAAATATTAAAGAGGTAAAAAGAAGTGCGTGAGAACACGAAATATCAAATTTTCGAAATGAAACTGGATATATATCAGGAATTGCTGGATTTCTGGCAGCACACCGAAGGTTTAAGGCTCAGTGACGATGACTCATATGAAAACCTGCAGACCTATTTCAAAAGAAACCCGGAATTGAGTTTTATTGCGTTGGCTGAAAATCAAATAATCGGTACGATCAAATGCGGTCATGACGGAAGAAGGGGTTATCTGCATCACCTGGCAGTTAAAAAGGAATTCAGAAAAGAAGGTATCGCGAGAGAACTTGTGAACAGGTGCCTGGCCGGGTTGGAGAAAAACGGCATATCAGATGACAAAGTCCGGGTTTTTGTATTAGACACAAATCAAGCCGCGTTGAATTTCTGGAAGCACATCGGCTTTGCAGAACAGGACTACGATTACCGAACATTTCAGATGCATTCACCCGTCGAACCGGAGTTACACGAAATAAATATTATTAAAGAGGAAAAGAAGTGAATCATTTTATTAATTTTAAGGATTTCAGTCCGGACTATCTGGAGGGTATTATCGACCAGGCGTTGGCAATCAAACACCACCCCGCACAATATGCCACCGCGCTGGATGGAAAAATCATGTACATGCTTTTCCAGAAGACCTCTACCCGCACGGCGCTTTCCTTTGCCCTAGGCATCAAGGCGCTCGGTGGCGGGTATCTCATCCAGAATTGGGAAGACAGCAATTTTGCCGTGGGCGAAATTCCGGACGAGGCGCGCTATGTTTCCAGTCAGGTTGATATTATCATGGCCCGCTTGAAAACAAATCAGGATCTTATTCTGATGGCCAAATATGCCACGGTGCCGGTGATCAACGGCTGCTGCAACATGTACCATCCCTCTCAGGCTATCGCTGATTTAGTGACCATCAAAGAGCTTTTCGGCAGCCTGCAAATTAAACTGCTGTACATCGGCGTCAGAAATAATGTATTGAACTCTCTTATGGAATCATTGCCGCAACTCGGCGGTGAACTCTTTGCCGCGGCGCCGGTAATTAACGAGCCGTCAATAGATAAAGATCTTTATGAAACAGCTGCAAAAACCGGCCGTTTCCACGATATCGGCGGCGGCAATCCTATGATTTCCGAAGTGCAGAAATTAATCAAAGAAGTCGATGTCGTCTATACGGACACCTGGATCGACATGGAATTTACCAATGACCCGGTCTTCGCGGGCTTGAAGGAGGAGCGCGTGAAAAAGATGCTGCCTTTTCAGGTAAACAATGAATTGCTGAAAGGCAGCAAAGCGCTCGTTCTCCATGACATGCCAATACACGCGGGCTATGAGATCAGCCGCGAAACCGTGGAAGCTAATATCAAAAATATCCTGCAGCAGGCTGACAACCGGAAATACGCCGCGCAGAGCATTTTATTGAGTCTACTGAAGTAGGTATGAAATGTGAGATTCCAGCGGAAGCTGGAATCTCACAATAATATTTGTCATTATCGGGCTTGACCCGATAATCCAGAATATTATCCCAGTGCCTGCTCCAGATCCTGGATCAGGCCACCAATTTGAGAAACTCAGGTGACAATTCCTATTATTTGTAATCCGCAGACGTAAGTTGAAGATCGCAGCCGGAGATATTTTACGAGGCAGGTTGACATCAAATATGGGAGTAATTCAGAGTAAAAACCCGTTATTATCTGAAAAAAGATCGAAAAAACACCTTTCCGGTTTATTAAACCCAACAAGAAGCTGTTTTACAATCCAGCCTCTTTGAAAATATACCGCATGAAATCCTGTGTCGACCTAATATCACCCGGCGGATCTCCGTAGTGCCATGCGGCTGCATGGCTGATCAACGTTGTCCATTTCTTATCCAGTTCTGCTATTGCCCACCCTGCCGAACGTTTTTTCGATACGACATCACCATTCTTGAGTGTATATAAGGCTCTGCACATCGTTAATACTACAAAAGGCTGGTATCCAATGCCGTTGAATAAATCAGCATTGGTCGACCACGGCATCCAATTATGGAGCAGTAAGTATTGAACAGCTTTTTTCAATTCCTCGGGGTTCACAGGATCAATAATCGTTTGTATCGGAGGCCCGAATATCGTTATACCGTAATTGTACAAAATATGCCGATGTATTACCCAATCTGGATCCGGGCAGGCCACCAGAAATTCATCTCGGTTAAAAAGAGGACAGGTTGCATCGGTTGGGCTATATTTCCGCATAGTATTTACCGGTATATATGCTCCTGTCATTTTTGTCGCCCATGCCGAACCGCTTTCGTAGATGCGTCTGTGCATCAATTTTAGATCGGAAATCAGATTATCGGGTAATCCTTCACTTGTTACCACGAGGGGGTCAATGTCGCTTCGTCCGGGGTCAAAATCACCGCTGGCAAGCGAACCATAAAGATACATACCGGTGAAGTAATCGCCCAGAATAGTGCGGATATTATTCAGTAAAGTCAGCAGGACCTGATTAATATCAGGATAGAGTGTTGGAAATTTGTTTACTTCTATGTTCAATTCTAGTCCTCTTTGTTTACCGTCCATACCAGCCGATACCGCTTAATAACCCGCGCACATAACCCGCCTGCCCGATATGCTGAAAATCATTGATCGTGGATAAAATACGCTGCTCGACGGTGTTGGTCGTCCCCAGCGTCGGACTTACTACTTCCCGTTCTAAATCTTTTTCAGTAAGTCGCGTGGAGATGTAAAGCAGAGTGCGTTCGTGCACTGCGCGGGCATAATCCAGTAAAACTTGTATTGAAGGAGCTTTGAAATCGGCTGCCTGCGCTGGCGTATGACCGTAACCGGTATCATTCTGGTCCGGCGGGCGGTTGAATTTAAGGTGCCACTTTCCGCTCACCCACAATTGGTCTTCCCCGAAAAGGTCGGCATTCATTCTGTCCTCGCTGCGGGTGGCATGCCAGATCAGCCAGCCGATGCTGTTCGATTCCGGTCCAGGCTGATAGTCAAGTTGCTCGGCAGTTAAACCGTCGAGCGTCTTTTCCAATTCGTCATAACGGCGGATACATACATCAATTAGAAATTGCCGTAGATTCATTTTGATATCCTTCATTTTGTTGAATCGCGCTTTAAAAAGAAAATAGGCATTCTTCCGAGAAAGGATGCCTATTTTCTACATAGGAATTGAATTTACTTGCCGATTCTGAACATCTTGGTGCCGCAAGTCGGGCAGACGCCCTGGGTAGCGGGTTTACCATTCTTCATGGTAATCGCTTTGGCGTTCTTCATTTCCTTCTTCGCGCGACACTTTACACAATAAGCCTGCATTCAGTTTACCCTCCTTTGTGCCTATTTGTGTGAATCATAAATCATTCACGCACGCTTGTCAATAGGTTTTACAACAATTTTGAGCCTGTTTAAAAAAATATTTGTGTCTGCGTAGCTTCGAAGGGGGTACTTTCGAGCTAAAATGTGCTATATTTATAGCAAAACTGAGGCTCGTTTTCACAGGGTAAATTATGAATACACGCAAGCCAAAAGGCAATCCGGAACAATTCACGGAGAGAGAAGTCGCCATGCATTGGGACGAAAATGCCGATGTCTGGACGGCTCATGTGCGTCAAGGCTGGGATTCCTACCGTGAACACCTCAATAACCCGGCTTTTCTCAAACTCGTCGGCAATCTCAAAGGGAAAAAAGTGCTGGACGCCGGCTGCGGCGAAGGCTATAACACGCGCATCTTTGCCCGCATGGGCGCGCAGATGACCGGTATTGATATTTCCGTCAGAATGATTGAACACGCCCGTCGGGCCGAGCAAAAAGAACCGCTGGGGATAAAATATGAAGCGGCTTCCTTCACCGATCTGTCGATTTTCGGGAACGATTCCTTCGATACTGTAGTTTCCACGATGGCGCTGATGGATGGTCCGGACTATGAAAAAGCAATAGCCGAAATTTACCGTGTGTTGCATAAAAACGGCGATTTCTTCTTCAGCATCTCTCACCCCTGTTTCATGACCGAAGGTTTCGGCTGGGTGAATGAAGATAATGAGAAGAAACCCTTATTGACCGTATCCGGTTATTTCAGCAAGAAACAATGGATCGAACGCTGGCAGTTTTCCCAGGCTCCGGAAGAAATCCGTAAGGATGTCCCGCTGTTTGCCATTCCGCGCTTTCCCCGCACCCTGGCTGAATACATCAATCCCCTGGCCGGCGCCGGTTTTATGCTGAAAAAGATCGCCGAACCGCGCCCTTCTGCTACCGATTGCCGTGAGCATCCTTACCTGCAGCGGTGGCGTGACGCCGGTTCGCTGTTTTTACATGTGCATTGCGTGAAACCGTAAAAAGAGCATTTTACAAACTAGCACTAAGATAACACTTTACTCCATTCTGGCGAAGGCCAGAATCTATAAATAATTAAAACTGAATACTAATGGACTATTACAAGGAATCAGTGTTCACACGACCGAACGCCAATCCTAAATTCTCTCTCAATCTCTCCTGATGAAGGGAGAACTTTGAGATTGCCCGAAATTTCCTGGATCGTCGAACTAAACACATTCCCCCCCTTTCGCAAAAGGGGGAATTAGGGGGGATTTACTTCTCGCACGCTCCAATATTTATCTCTATTTTTATTTCTCCATCTATATTCGGACAGCCTCACTAAAAGGAAAATAATTATTGTGACAATTGCCCCTTTAGTTATTATTCCCGTTAATTTACAATATCTTCATGCCGGATTGTTGTGGCGCAATCTTTAGCGGTGCATCCGGAACAATATGATAAAAAACGAATTAAAAAATCCCCGAAACGAATCGGCTTCAAAAAAGAAAACAGGAATTTTGTAATTAGCCTTAATCACCTTAAAAAAGCATTAAAATAATTTTTGTATTTTCCGAAACGAATCGAATTAAAAGGTAAATAGGCCGCAAATTGATTTTTCGCGTTAAGGCTAGTACCGGGCCAGCCGGGAAAGAATCGCAGGGATGGTTTTAGGAACCCACGACGGGCGTAAAGGCTGGATAAACCGGTTGGCCGTGGCAAAGGAATTCCGCCGGCAAAACATCGCCCTAAAACTGGTTACCGCGGTAGAAAACAAACTGGACGAACCGGGTATAGATATAATTGCCTGCCTGATCGAACCGGGACACACCGTTTCCAGGATATTTTTCAGCAAATTGGGTTATACTAAAGCGCCGGTAGAATACTTTTCAAAGAAGAAATCTATTGACGCTTAGTTGTATAATAAGAAAAACAAACTAGTCAGCACACGTAACTTATTGTTATTAAGGCGGCTTTTTGAACAAAGTTTGCCGTATAATAATTGGTTATGTTATACTGTGTTGTAACTTAGAAAGGGAGATGATATTTTGCCAGACAGCACAACAATAAAAGAATTACTGGAAGCCGGGGCACATTTCGGGCACCAGACCAGCTACTGGCATCCCCGCATGAAGACCTACATCTTCACTAAGCGGGACGGCATCCACATTATTAATCTGGAACAAACTGCCGGAATGCTGGACAAAGCCTGCGAAACCGTTAAGGAATTAATAGCGTCCGGCGGTACTTTACTATTCGTCGGGACCAAAAAACAGGCCCACGACGCCATCGAAGAAGAAGCCAAGCGGTGCGGAATGTATTGGGTTAACCAGCGCTGGGTTGGCGGCACGCTGACCAATTTTCCCACGATTCAGGCCCGTATCGACCATCTGGTTCGTTTGGAAGATGCGCAAGCCAAAGGTGAATTCACCCGCTTACCCAAGAAAGAAATCATGGGCATCGAAGAAGAGATTACCAAACTGAATAAGCAGATGGGCGGCATTAAAGCCATGACCAGTCTGCCGTCAGCTCTCTTCATTGTAGATACCGTTAAAGAAAACATCGCCATTGCTGAAGCCAAACGGGTCGGCATCCCGGTAATTGCTATCGTGGACACCAATTCCAATCCCGATGATATCGACCACCCGATCCCGGCCAATGACGACGCTATCAGAGCCGTCAAATTAATCTGCCATCGTATCGCAGAGGCTGTATTGGCGGGCAAAGCAATGATGGCACCGATAAAATCAGAGGAAGGAGAAGGGGTTAATCCGGCTGGGGCACCGACCGCAACCGCAGAAGTAAAGCCCTCCGAACCGCAGATTTTCACCCCTGACGACAAATAAAAATGGAAATTTCTACTACCCAACTCAAGGAATTAAGAGATAAATCAGGTGCCGGTATCATGGAATGCCGCACGGCTTTAGTTCAACATCAGGGTGATTTTGAAAAAGCGCTGGAAACCCTGAAAGCCAACTCTATTAACAAAGTACAGAAAAGAAGCGCGCGTACTGTCGGCCAGGGTTCTGTGATGACCTACCTTCACACCGGCGGCAGAATCGGCGCGATGGTTGAACTTAACTGCGAAACTGACTTTGTGGCCCGCAACGAGATTTTCAAAGAACTGGGGCATAATATTGCCATGCAAATCGCCGCCCAGGAACCGATCTGTATCTCAGCAGATAAAATGCCGAAAGATTGCGAACTGACGCCGGCAGTGGCTTGTTTGCTGCTCCAGCCTTATATCAAGAGCCCGGAATTAACTATTCAGGACCTTATCAACGATGCTATCGCTAAAACCGGCGAAAACATCAAGGTAAACCGCTTCGCCCGTTTCGAACTCGGACAGGTGGAATGCAGAATCGCTGGAGTATAAGTACTCAGCCCTCAGTATAATTTACCTCAAATAGATGCTGAAGGTGGACACCGATGACGGCTCCTAAGTATAAGCGTATCCTGCTCAAACTCAGTGGTGAAGCCTTCAAAGGCCGATCTGAATACGGCTTTGATTCCACCGTTATCAACGGCATCGCCAAACAAATCAAACAGGTCTCCGAAATGGGAGTACAGGTTGCTATTGTTGTTGGCGGAGGTAACATCTGGCGCGGCGCAGAAGCCGAAAAGAACGGTATGGACAGAGTCACCGCCGATTACGCCGGAATGCTCGCCACAATTATCAATGCTTTGGCGCTGCAGGACGCATTGGAAAAAGCCGGGGTTATCACCCGCACGCAAACCGCTATCGATATTCAAAAAGTCGCCGAACCGTATATCCGGCGCCGTGCCATCCGCCACCTGGAAAAAGGCCGCGTAGTAATTTTTGCCGGCGGCACCGGCAATCCCTATATGACCACCGATACCGCCGCCGCATTGCGCGCCATCGAGATCGAAGCCGAAGTCTTACTGATGAGTAAGCATAAAGTTGACGGTATTTACACCTCTGACCCGCAAAAAAATCCGTCTGCCACGAAATATGATAAACTTACGCATACGGAAGCCCTCCACCTGCGTTTAGGTGTAATGGACTCCACTGCTCTTTCGCTCTGCCTGGAGAATAAATTACCGATCATTGTCTTCGACTTTCTATCAGCTAATAGTATCCAGCGCACCGTTATGGGAGAAACCATCGGTACTATTGTGTCAGGGGGATAAAGATGATTAATAATCAAAACGTCGCCACTGCCGAACTTAAGATGAAAAAATCGATCGAAGCCATTCAAAAAGAGCTTGCTACCATCCGTACGGGACATGCTTCACCCAGCTTGATCGAACACCTGCGTATTGACTATGCCGGTACGATATTACCGCTCAACCAACTCGCCAGCATCACCGCGCCGCAAGCGAATTTACTGGTGGTCCAGCCGTGGGATAAAGGAAGTATGTCCAGCATTGAAAAGTCTATCCAGAAATCTGAACTTGGCCTGAACCCAATTAATGACGGACGTGTTATCAGAATCACCATTCCTTCTCTGAATGAAGAACGACGGCAGGAATTATTAAAAATAGTACACCGCCGTATTGAAGAAGGTAAGATTGCTATCCGTAATGAACGTCGTGACGCTCTGGAAAGGTTGAAAACTCAGGAAAAAGAAAAAGAAATCTCCCAGGATGAGCACAAACTGCTGCAAAATCAGCTGCAAAAAATAACCGATGCGTATACTGTGAATATGGAAAAAATCGGCAAAGACAAGGAAAAAGAAGTGATGGCGGTATAGCCGTGCTTCCTGCCAATTCACAGAGAGAGCCGTAATGAGTTTAACCGCAGAAAAGATCTCGCCATTACCTACCCACATCGCGATTGTGCCCGACGGTAACGGCAGGTGGGCGGAGAAACGCGGCTTGCCCCGTCTCAACGGCCACCGCGAAGGTGTATTGAACATGCTGCGCATGATTCAGTACATCAATGAATACCCCATCAAATACGTTACTTTTTATGGTTTTTCCACAGAAAACAGAAATCGCCCGGAACCTGAAGTAAAGGGCTTGTTTAAACTCGTGGAACATTTTGTCGATGAACAACTGGGGAAAATCCACGAGAAAAATATCAAAATCCGCCATATAGGCAGAATGTCCGGTTTGCCTGAAAGTCTGCAAAACGCAATTACAAAAGCTGTATCCCTCACCGCCAACAATACCGGCATGAATCTGGGTATTGCCTGGAATTACGGCGGACGCGCGGAGATTGTGGACGCGATCAACAAATGGGCCGCCGACCCGAACAGACCGCAAACGCTGGATGAAAAATCCTTTGCCAGCTATCTGTATACCGGTGATATGCCCGAGGTAGATCTGCTCATCCGTACCGCCGAAAAACGCTTGAGTAATTTTTTACTGTGGCAATCCGCTTACAGCGAAATCTATTTCACCGATGTTCTGTGGCCGGATTTCGATAAAGCAGAAATCGATAAAGCCCTGACCGAATATAGTAAAAGAAACCGCCGTTTCGGCGGATTATAAGCGGTGTAAATGCTTAAAAACCGTATCATTACTACAATCTGGGCAGTGCCTCTGATTAGTGTCATCATCTGGTTCGGCGAACCGTACTTTACTATCGCGATGGCTGCTGTCGGTTTATTAGCAGCGCTGGAATTCTACCGCCTGAGCAAAGACACCAAAGCGCAAGCGCTGTCATTGTTCGGCATCATCTGGACGATATTGTTCATCGTAATACGCAATCCTGGTGTAGTCACCTCTCTGGCGCCTTATATCAACCCCGAAAGCCTCATACCCGCCGCCATTACCTTGGGTATGTTTTTCTCATTAACTCTCTTACTGGCGCGCCGGGAAAAAAACGGGGCTTTCCTCGATTGGTCATGGACTTTTGCCGAAATATTGTATCTTGGCTGGTTCCTGGGATATTTCGTGGCGCTGCGCGGACTGGACGGTGGCAGGAATTGGGTATTCCTGGCAATCCTGGCTACATTTGGTTCGGACTCTACCGCCTACTTTGTCGGGAAAGCCTGCGGTAAACGTAAACTCGCGCCGACGATCAGCCCCGCCAAAACCTGGGAAGGTACTATCGGCGGGTTGCTGGGAGCTGCAGCTGTCAGTTTATTATTCCTTATACCGACACCGCTGAAACTCACTGCTTATCTCAATTGGTGGCAACTGATCCTGATGGGCCTCTTCATCAGCGCATTCGGGCAAGTCGGCGACTTGGTAGAATCATTGTTTAAACGGAATACCGGGGCCAAGGATTCAGGTAATATTTTTCCAGGACACGGCGGCATGCTCGATAGGACAGACAGTATGGTTTTTGCGGTAATTTTTGTTTATTACGTTGTGGTACTGTTCAAACTTTTCTAGCTGCGTTGGGGCTATTTTGGATTTGTTTTCATTTACATAGAATTACATTAGTCGGGTACAAGTAGAAAATACGTTTCCAACCAAAGACAACTTGATTTAATACTGTAATAATGAATACACTGGCACGTCTTTCAGATTTTTCCGTCCGTTTAAAGCCATCAGTTCAATCACAAAAGCCGCGCCGATAATTTTGCCGTCCATCTTTTTAACCAGTTTCGTGACAGCTTTCGCCGTGCCGCCGGTCGCCAGCACGTCATCTATTATCAGTACCCGTTCCCCGTGTAGAATTGCATCTTGGTGCATTTCAATGGTATCTGTGCCGTATTCCAAAGCATATTCTTCCTGATGGGTATCCCAGGGTAATTTACCAAGCTTTCTGACCGGCGCAAAACCAGCGCCGATTTTATAAGCAATCGCCGGCCCGAAGAGAAATCCCCTTGCTTCCATGGAGACAACGACATCGATATTCATACTGTTATAGTGATCGGCGATCGTATCGATGGTATATGCTAATGCCCGCCCGTTCTTCAAAATCGGGGTAATATCATAGAAATTAATGCCCGCCTTGGGAAAATCGGGCACGGTGCGGATGATACTCTTCAGGTCTGCGGCATCTTTTCCGTCGAAGTTAGATTTACTTTTTTGTTCGGACATATTTCTACCCCCGGAATTCGCATATTACCAATGGATATTACCATAACACAATAAGGGGTTCAAGAATGAGGAGAAAAACATTAAATTCTAATCTCTAAGTTCTAAACAATTTCAAAATATTTCGACAATTGCGAGATGTCCGATTGATGCGGACAACGACACAATCTCACATAATATTAGAGCACCTTGAGATCGCCACGTCTCTTCGTTCCTCGCGATGGTTAGAAACAGAAATTGACTGACCGTAAAAAGATAGTTTTTATTTCGATATTAAGATTCAATATTTTCGTGACTATTGCCGCAGGTTGATTATTGATTATTTAAAACCCAAAACTGGTAACTCTTTTGACTGCTATAATTAGGTAATATGGTGCATGAAACAAAAAGAGTGGCCATTCTCGGCTCTACCGGCTCCATCGGCAGACAGACGTTGCAGGTGGCCCGCAATCTGGCCGGTCGTTTCCGTGTGGTCGGGTTGGCTGCCGGACAGAATCTGGAATTATTATCGGCACAAATCGCCGAATTTAAACCTGAATATATCTACCACCAGTCCGCTACTAACTCAAAACTCATCACTGGCAGCTCAAAACTGGTAACTCTTGAAGAGCTTGCCGCTATCCCCGATGTGGATATTGTGGTTATCGCCACTTCCGGCAAAGCCGGGTTATCCGCCACACTGGCTGCCGTAAAAGCCGGTAAGAAAGTGGCCATTGCCAATAAAGAGCCTCTAGTGATGGCGGGGGAAATCATCACCCGCGAAGCAAAGAAGAGCGGCGCCCAACTGCTGCCAATTGACAGCGAGCACAGCGCAATCTGGCAGTGCCTGAACGGAGAATCGCAGCCGCCGCACCGCATTTTATTGACCGCTTCCGGCGGTCCTTTCCGCGGCTTTTCCCTGGAGCAAATGACAGCCGTCACTCCCCGGCAGGCGCTGCAGCACCCATCCTGGCAAATGGGTAAAAAAGTCACTATCGATTCGGCTACTTTGATGAACAAAGGTCTGGAAATCATGGAAGCCCGCTGGTTATTCGGCGTTCCATTGGCACAGATCGATGTCATCATTCATCCGCAGAGCATCATTCACTCGATGGTAGAGTTTGCCGACGGTTCAATAAAAGCGCAATTATCTTATCCGGATATGCGCCTGCCGATCCAGTACGCCCTGACCTGGCCTGACCGGGTGGAGAATCCGGAGCTGCCGAAACTGGATTGGACGAAAATCAGGGAATTAACTTTTGAAGCTCCTGATTTTAAAAAGTTTCCCTGTCTCAAACTGGCGATGCAAACCGCCAGAACCGGCGGCACTAATCCAACCGCTTTGTGCGCCGCTGACGAAGTCGCGGTGGAACTCTTTCTACAGGAATCGCTCAAATTTACGGAGATTGCCCGGCTGGTGGAGCAAGTCCTGGAAGAACACAGGACTATCTCTAACCCCACGCTTGATGATATTATGGATACGGATAGATGGGCACGTGACAGAGCCCTGCAAATTTATAACCGGGATAAAAAATGCTGATAACGCTCGTATCGTTTTTTCTGATACTGATTATTCTGATCCTCGCGCATGAGCTGGGGCATTTCTTCACCGCTAAACTGTTCAAAGTCAGGGTGGAAGAATTCGGGATTTTCATGCCGCCCAGGATATTCTCGTTTAAAAAAGGCGAAACTATTTATTCGCTTAATGCCATACCGCTGGGCGGGTTTAATAAGCTGGCGGGAGAAGAAGACCCTTCTGTCCCCGGCAGCCTGGCGGGAAAAAGCATTCCGGTTCGTCTGCTGGTACTCAGCGCCGGCTCGCTGATGAATATCCTTCTCCCTATAATCTTGCTGGCTATCGCCTTCATGATCCCTCACCTGGAATCCGTTAGTACAAATTCAACGGAAAAAGGGCAGGTCTTCGTCATGGAGGTGGTGGCGAATTCCCCGGCGGCCAATGCCGGTATCAAAGTAAACGATATCATTTTGAACGCCAATGGCGAAGCGGTGCAAAACGTCGCGGATTATGAACGCGTCGTCAAGGCAAACTATGGCACCGAAATTGCTGTCACGGTTAGACATTATAACGGCAGCACCGCTGTTGTAAAGTTAACCCCGCAAGCAAATGCGCCGGTCACGCAGGGGGCAACCGGAGTAGCGGTTACCAACGCTGTGCGGAAAATCGATAATCCCTGGACCGCAATCCGCTACGGCGCCGTCAGCTATTGGAATATGATCGTTCTTTTTATAACCGGTATCTGGGGGATGATCAGAGGCACAGTGCCCGTTAACTTGACCGGCCCGGTTGGAATCGCCCAGTTGACCGGGGAGATCGCCCGGACCGGTATCGCCAATTTATTGAGTTTTGCGGCGGTTATCAGTCTCAATTTGGGGATTCTCAATATCTTCCCGATTCCTGCGATGGACGGTGGCAGAATTGTCTTCGTACTGCTGGAATGGGTCCGCCGCGGTAAACGCGTTTCGCCAAAGACAGAAGGCATGGTGCATTCTATCGGTTTTATTTTGCTGATGATCGTGTTTCTGGTAATTTCTTACCATGATATCCTGCGGATTATTAACGGCGGCAGCATCGGCTAGTAAATTTTCTTGACACTGCGCAGAAAAGAGAATTATAATGCCTCCAGCAAGTCAGGCATCTGGAGTTTGAATTAGAATGCCCTCTAAAAAAAGCAAAAGCTCGGTTATGAACCGGATAAAAGCCGCCGTTATCCTCATTGTCGGGGTGGTAGTGCTGGTACTGGGCATCGGCATGTGGCAAAGTCCGGAAGTAGACTGGCCCGGCTTCATGGGAGCCTGGGCTTCACTGGGTGACGAATTTGACCGTTTGAAACATGACCCGTTTGCTGTGCTTGGGATACTGGTAATCTTTGTAGGCGTATTTCTTGCCTATTATGGTATTAAACGGCTGATCAGGGGTAAATCCGAATAAAACCTGACTACGTATAAACCGCAATAATCACCGCATCTTTGACATTATGTTCATCGAAAAATAACACGGCCAATTTACGGCCCGCCAGCATTTCGGTACCCGGCAGGTTACGCGCAACCGCAACACTATCCAGATAAGTTTTGTGACTGCCTGAGATTTCAATCGTTGCTGTATAGCTTCCTGCATCAAAAATCCTCAGAATAGCTTTTTTTGTTGTCATCACGATCTATAACCCACTCAAAAGTAATTTCTGTTGATACACTCCATGGTCGGCCTGATAACTGACCTGTATCCCCGTGACCCGCCGCTTTGCGCCGGACAGTCCCGCCCGGGGATCGGTAACATCGATTACATCATACAATTGCTGGCCGCAGTTAACGGGCGACTGTATCATACCGCTGCTGGATTCAATCTCCGCCTTGCGTAAATAAGCCCCGGCCAGCATCTGCCCCGCTTGAATTGTTCCGATATTCCGGTCCGAGATTTGCTTTACCCTGTCCGAGAAACCCTGCATCTGTTCCCAGGAAAATGAGTCAGTCAAAATAGAGGCGCCGCTCCCGGTATCGTAGCCCTCCACACGAACCTGATTGGTCTGCCAGCTGCCCGTATGATGTTTCCCCTGAAATACCGCATGCGCTTCTCCGTAAGAATAAACTGCCTGATCTGAAGACTGCGGATAAACCAGATAGGCTTTGATTCCTTCGATGAATACCACATCTGGCACAAAGGACAATAACCGCCGGATGATCAGGTCGCCCCTGTCATCCGGATTAATACTAAAATCGGGATAAAAACCGGCAGCCGCTGCTGACTGTGATTTTACCTCCAACTTCAAGCCGATCCGTCCGAAAACAAACGCCAGTATCTGTTTTACCGGCATTTCATCGGTATCTTTGTTCCAGCGGAACTGATACCTGGCGCGCCAGCTCTTTAGCAATTGCCAGCCGTCTACACCTTGCAGTGTCAAACTGCTTTTACCGCCGGCGCTGGCATGTTCCCAGCTGTCCAACCAGAAGACGGGTCCGATATTTGTTTCCTTCCCCTGCGCAGTAACATAGCCCAGGTTGCATTCCAATTGGCTGCCGTTTCTTAATAATGCCAGTCCGTCTTGTCCCGGTGCGCGATACTTGCAATCGTCATTTCTCAGCTCGATTAGAAGTCGGCCGTCGTTGGGCGCAGTATCCAATTCCACCGCCAGCGTATCTGCAGTCACATCCAGATAGGATTCCACCAGGCTAGCCCTCCAGACGCCTTTAGCAGTCGATAACCAGCAGTAACTGCCGGAGTGAGTAATTGCCAGGCCGTATTCTGTCGAAAGATTAAACGGTTCCGGTTCACACCACAGATTGTCCGTAAACAAAGAGTCAAGGACAGATTGCGTGCCGAAGGGCCGTAGATAACTCTGCGTGCCGCTGAATTTTTCCACGTAAAAAGCGCGGTTAACATCAGGGCGGTCGAGAAAGACAGAACCATATTCAAAATCTCCTCCCGCAGGCGCGGAAGCCAATTCCTGCAACGACGACCATGTACCGGCCAGAACCGCGCCGCCGTCGCCGTAAGTCAACGACCAAACCTTGTAATTCTTATCAGCATCCTGCCCGGTCGCCAGCAGGTTCCAATCGCCGTGATAGCTTACCGCAGCGCTGGAAATAAGGCAGGTGCTATCGTTCCAGAAAACCATCTCCTGCCAACCGCCGTTGATGTACTGTTTGACCGTGAGGAAGTTCATCTCCGCAATAAAGACAGCCAGATCTCCGTTTGGTTTATATGCCGCCGTCAGACTGTGAATATCTGTTGAC
>Ga0224520_1000233_pt1 | contig 18260 bp, 20 predicted proteins | sample CFST25metaG_2_FD_180684 | JGI IMG/M metagenome (GOLD analysis project Ga0224520, IMG submission 180684) | Peat soil microbial communities from Stordalen Mire, Sweden - C.F.S.T-25 | ecosystem: Environmental > Terrestrial > Soil > Wetlands > Peat | place: Sweden: Norrbotten County, Stordalen Mire... | reverse complement strand
ATCTCATCGGTTTACTCGAGATGGTTCGCGGGCACGCATGGGGGAAAAGTAATTATTTCTCCCGCATCGTTGAAGTAAATGGTCAGGTTCATGAACAGGTCGTTTACTTCGTTGGTGCCGGTAATAATATACGCATCTACGGACATGATATCTCCGAATATAAACAAGCCCAGGATCTGTTACAGGAAACCGGTAACTATCTCAATAATCTCTTTGATTATGCAAATGCGCCGATTGTCGTCTGGGATACTCATTTCCGTATCTCCCGCTTTAATCCTGCGTTTGAAAGGCTAACCGGTTACAAGTCTCGGGCGGTACTTGGGTTGGGATTGGATATTCTTTTCCCGGAAAATCAAAAAATTGAATCGCTTCATCAAATAAACCGTACGCTCTCCGGCGAAAGGTGGGAAGCTGTCGAAATTCCCATTCTGCGGGTAGACGGACAAATCCGCACTGTGTTATGGAATTCAGCCAATGTTTACGATAATGACGGCAAGCAGATTATAGCCACTATCGCTCAGGGACAGGATATTACTGAACGTATAATTGCCGAAGAGAAAGTCAATAAGCTTAATGAAATTCTTAAACGCCGTGCATCTGAAGCCGAAGTCGCCAACAAAGAATTGGAGGCATTTGCCTATTCCGTATCTCATGATCTCAGGGCGCCGTTACGGGCTATGGAAGGTTTTAGTCAGGCTTTACTGGAAGACTGCTCCGATTCATTAAATGATGACGGTAAAGATTACTTGAAACGTATTCAGAGCTCCGCAGAATTGATGGCTCAATTAATCGACGATATGCTTAGACTGTCACGAATTACCCGTGCTGATATGACTCTGGGTAATGTCAACCTGTCTGAAATCGCACAGTCTATCTCAACAAAAATAAAGAGCAATTTCCCCAAACGTAAAATAAAATTTATCATTACTCCGGGCTTAACCGTTAAAGCAGACAAAAATTTACTTTCTATTGTTCTTGAAAATCTGTTTGAAAATGCTGCTAAATTTACCGGCAAAATGCCCCAGGCGCGCATCGAATTCGGTATCGCAGAAAAGGACGGCCAAGCCGCCTATTTTGTCCGTGACAATGGAGTGGGTTTTGATATGACGTACGCTAACAAGCTATTCAAACCTTTCCAGCGTCTGCACACGGTTGCCGAATTTCCCGGTACCGGCGTTGGCTTGGCTTCTGTCCAGCGCATTATCCAGCGCCATGGCGGTCAGGTCTGGGCCGAAGGTAAAGTTGGCGAAGGAGCAACCTTTTATTTTACACTGGAGGAAAATAAAGTCATTTAGTTGTTAAATAATCCATCACTCATAACTCGTAACTATTGATTAAAAACAAAGGAGCTTATTTTGGAAGAGAAAATTATTTTACTGGTGGAAGACAACCCTGATGATGTGACACTAACCGAACGCGCGCTTAAAAAATCACACATTCTTAATACACTGATCGTCGCCAAGGACGGGGCCGAAGCCTTGGACTATATTTTCGGCACTGGCATTTATTCCGGCCGGGACATCGGCATAATGCCTGAGGTAATTTTGTTGGATTTAAAACTTCCGAAAATTGATGGCTTGGAAGTATTGAAGCGTATACGTAGTGACAAACGCACTAATATCCTCCCGGTCGTCATTCTCACCTCTTCAAAAGAGGAAAATGACCTGATTACCGGTTATACACTCGGCGCCAACAGTTATATTCGTAAACCGGTTAATTTTAATCAGTTTGTCGATGCCATTCGTCAATTAGGCCTTTACTGGCTCGTCTTAAATGAAGCACCGCCGGTTAATAACAGGAAATTTAATGGCTAAACCTCTTTATGTTCTTATCGTTGAGGACTCGGAAAACGATGCTTTATTACTCCTTCGGGAGCTGAGGCGCGCCGGTTATGAGCCGGTATATGAGCGTGTTTATACCGCAAAAGGATTAAATGCTGCTCTTGATAAACAGCCCTGGGAAATCATTATCTCTGATTTTGTCATGCCGCAGTTCAGCGGTTTGGAAGCGCTTAAATTAACGAAAATCAAAAATCTTGATATCCCGTTTATTATTACTTCAGGCAAAATCAGCGATGACACCGCTGTATTATCCATGAAAGCCGGTGCGGCTGATTATATCATGAAGGATAACTTAACCCGGCTCGGTCCCGCAATTGAACGCGAATTACAGGAAACCGCAGTACGTCGTGCCAGTGAAAAAGCTTCTAAATCACTAAAAGAACGGGAAGAAGAATTACATGTTTTAAAGCAGATCGACCGGTTGAAAGATGAATTTATCGGTCTCGTGTCCCACGAATTGCGCACACCTCTTACCGTAATCCTGGGAGCTCTCAGCACCGTCATCACGGAGGGCGATAGATTATCCACTAAGCAAACCAAACAGCTCGTAGGCGATGCTTATTCCGAGGCAGAATTACTTTCAGAAATTCTTGCGAATCTTCTGGAATTGGCGCGGGCTCAGGCTAACCGTTTGCAAATTAATGAAGAGCCAGTCAATATCCGTGAAATTATTGAGAATACAGTGAAAAAAATGAAACAGCAGATATCTTCACATCCCGTTTCCGTCGACTGTGATGACTCGATTACAGTTAATGCCGACCGTGTCCGGTTGCAGCGTATTTTGCATAACTTGTTGGATAATGCCGTTAAATATTCCGCACCGCGCACTAAAATTGAAATATTTGCCAGGCGGAACAAGGGCGAATTTCTTGTCGGTGTCAGGGATAAAGGAATTGGGATACCTGCTGATAAACAGGGAATGCTTTTTGAGCCGTTCCAGCGTCTTGAACCGCATAACAATAACGCCACGGGGACCGGTTTAGGACTTGTTGTTTGCCGCCGTTTGGTTGAAGCGCACGGCGGTCGGATGTGGGTAGAATCCCAGCCGGGTTCCGGTTCGACTTTTCAATTTACTCTACCAATCCCGGATATAGGAAGTTATCGAAAAGAGTAATATGAATTTGTAATGAGGAGATAACATGAAGCGATTTACTATATTATTGGTTGACGATGAAGAGCGTATCCTTAATTTTCTCAAGACAAAACTTAAATTACTAAGCTATGAAGTAATCCTCGCCGCTAATGGCGTCGAGGCCATTGAACAGGTTCAGGGGCAGGAACCGGATTTAGTCGTGCTCGACGTAGTGATGCCTAAAATGGATGGTTTTCAGGCCTTAAAAGAGTTACGCGCTTTTTCATCCGTACCGGTGATCATGCTCAGCGCCCGGGGAGATGATTCTGATCGGATTAAAGGACTGGGATTGGGCGCGGATGATTACCTGCCGAAACCGTTTAACCCCGATGAACTTGTTGCCCGGATTGAAGCCATCAGACGGAGGCTGAGTTTACCGGAACGTAGAAACATGCCCAAACAATTGGATATCCACGACCTGAATATTAATTTTGATGAGCGCTATATCGCTGTTCGGGGAAAAGAAGTTAAGTTAACCAGGATTGAGTGGCTCTTATTGAACGAGCTGGCTGGTAATGCCGGTCACCTGATGGTTTATTACGACCTGCTGGCCAGGGTTTGGGGCCCTGAATATCGTGACGACGTGCAAATATTACGGACATGGGTTAGTCGCCTTAGACAAAAATTAGAAATTGAGCCCACTCATCCTAAAATAATCAGTACCGTCCCGAAAACAGGCTATATTTTTAACAAATAGCAAATCGTATTATTTCGGAATATTTGCCATTATCCGGTCGCCTTCGACTTTAACCTCGTAAACCGTTAAGGGTTTTTCCTTTTTGGCTGCGATTCCTAATGACGACATCAGTTTACCCATCATCCCCATAAAACCAGAACTTCCGATCCAACGCACCGTTTTCCCCGTTTTTAGGTCGAATTGCGACCCGTGCAGTGGGCAGGTAACTATCGTTCCGTTTAATTTACCCTTTGACAAATTGCCTTTCATGTGCGGGCAATGTCCCTCCGCTGCATAATACTTACCGCCGACATTTGCAATTAATATATCTTTCCCTGCCGCCTTAACTGAGGTCATTATTCCCTGCGAAATATTATTTGTTTTCCCGATTTCAATATAATCAGTCATTCCTTCTCCTTTTGATATTATCAGGATTTATCTGATTGCGCGAATAAACTCTTTAACCTGGTAGTCCCACTCACGGGAGATAAAATCCACTGTAGTTTTACCGTCACCCTCGCACGTGCTAATTTCGATAGAGCCTCCCCCTCCGTCGAAACTGGCTGATGTCTCTGTTTTATTGGTTATTTTTAGTTTAAAACCCTCAGGTCCGAAGAATTGAATTGCATTGTTAATAACATCGCTGGGAGTTAATTTTGTTTTAGTTGCAATTCTTAACATCTGTCTCCGCCTTTTGGATTACTTTTATTCATTCAAGTACTTTAATATCGTGTAAAATCTGAAATCACATTCCCTTTTATTAAGATGTATGCAGTATTATCCGCTATTTAATCTTAAATAGTTATATCATTCAAGGTTGTCCGGTTACATTCTTATAACATTTTAAAGTGATGCTCGGAGTTATTCGAGGGATATGGACTATCAAGGCGCTTAGGTGCAATTAAAAACAAACGATGAAATTTCGGGCAAGTAAACATACCCCTCTTGGGCACAGGGTAACAATTAACAGGTATCGTTCTTCGTTACCTTATTAACATTTTAAAAATATTAAAGGCTAAGTGAATTTTAATATTTTGAACCCTAAACTCAATCCGTAATTCACGATGTATTATTTCCATTTACTTAAAAGTGTTGTTAATTATTCAAAAATGCCATATTTTCGTTATATTTTCCCCTTACATTTTATAACTTCTTGATTCTTATTCTTCTAGAATATTGGTGTAAATACATTTTATGAGAGGGATGCCTATGTCCGTATCTTGGATTAAAAACCCGCCGCTGCCCAAAACAATCATTGCTGAAGATCAACGTTTATCCAGGGAAATGATGGTATTTTGTCCTGGCTGTAAATCATTTGAGACCGTCTGGTTCACTAGCGGTACATTAAATAGTACCCGTAAATTTACTCAATACGGCAGCCATGTGTATCACGATTGTGGCTCCAACGAACCTTGCCGTCTATATTTAACTTTATAAAATATTTACATGTCCGGAGTTTTAAATTTCCCGCAATATCGTAAATGCAGCCGTAAATAAGGGGATATCGCAGGGGTATGATTGTGAAAGTAAAAATTATTTTTTATAGTATGTATGGTCATACCTATCGATTGGCTGAAGCAATCGCGCAGGGCGCCAGAGAAGTCCCCGGTGCAGATGTGGAAATATTTCAGGTCCAGGAACTGGCCTCATCGGAAATTTTAGAAAAATGCGGCGCCAAAAAGACCCGGGAATCCTTCGCTCATATTCCTATTGCTAAACCGGTTGATATGGTTGACGCCGATGCTGTTATCTTCGGTACCCCCTCCCGTTTCGGTAATATGTGTGCACAAATGCGCTATTTTCTTGACCAGACTGGCGGTTTATGGTCTCAAAACGCGTTTGTCGGTAAAGTGGGCAGTGCATTCACCTCTTCCGCCACACAACATGGCGGACAGGAAACCACTTTAATCAGTTTCTACATGACATTAATGCACCTCGGAATGGTCATCGTCGGTTTACCGTACACGGAGAATCGTCAGACCACCATGAGTGAAATTTCCGGGGGGACTCCTTACGGCGCCACCAGTATTTCGGGTGCCAGTGGCGGCAGGATGCCCAGTGAAAATGAATTGGCAATGGCTAGATTTCAAGGTAAACACGTAACAAATATCACAAGTAAATTAGTCAATTCCAATGTAACCTGATTATAAAAATAAGTATTTGTTCTCGGACAATAGTGATTCGCAATAGAGGTGAGAAAATAAAATGGTAGGGAGAAGCTCCGGTTCAATTCCTAAGATAACCAACATTAAACTGACATTGGACAGGTTTGAACGCAATCCGATATTAACACCGGATGGCAGCCGCCGCTGGGAGACGAAAGCAGTATTTAATCCGGCTGCTATTTACGAGAATGGAAAAGTGCACCTTCTTTATCGGGCACTTGGTGAGTCCGATGTGTCTGTGTTGGGATACGCCTCCAGCGTGGATGGATTACATATCAGCGAACGTTTGGATAAACCGGCCTATATCCCGCGAGAGCCCTTTGAAGGCGTAAATCCGTCCCATCCCTATATTCCTGAACCCACCGGTATTTATGTTTCCGGAGGGGGCGGTATGGGCGGTTGTGAAGATCCGCGCATGACTAGAATTGATGACCGGGTATATATGACCTATGTTGCTTATGACGGTTACAGTCATCCCAGGGTCGCGTTAAGTTCAATTCATATTGATGATTTTCTAGCTCACCGGTGGAATTGGAAGAAACCCGTTCTTATTTCTCCCCCTTATATCGTCGACAAAAATGCTTGTATTTTACCGGAAAAAATAAACGGTAAATATGTCATATTCCATCGTGTGTTCCCGGATATTTTGATCGATCTTGTAGATAACCTTGATTTTGATGGTAAAACCAAATTTATTGTTGGGCAATATAAAATCCCGACCAGGGTTTTGAGTTCAGATTGGGATAGTTTGAAAGTTGGTTGCGGGCCTCCGCCCATTAAAACCAAAGAAGGCTGGCTGCTCATCTATCAGGCAGTGGGTGTCAGCGATAGGTCGCGGTATAAAATCGGCGCAATGCTCCTGGACTTGAAAGACCCTACTAAGGTCTTAGCCAGGACTAGGAATCCGATTTTAGAACCGTCTGCAGTTTATGAAAATGAGGGCCTTAAATACGGTGTCGTCTATCCTTGTGGCGCCGTTATTATTAATGACCGTCTGTTTGTTTACTATGGCGGCGCGGATATGGTGGTTTGTGTCGCCACCACCAAATTAAACCGCTTCATGGAAAATTTGGTTACCAACCACAAAGAAATAAAGCCGGTCAGTATCCCGGTCCAACCCCGGATTGCTGAAGAGGTCATCCCTTCCGTTCAAGCATCTTGTATTAAATGCGGACGCATGCGCGAAATCAAAAATCCGCGGCGCGTTATTTTAAATAACATGCGGCATACAGTTCAAGGTGTCTGCCCATGGTGCGGGGGCAAACTGTCCAGATTCATTAAATCTAATGAAAAGAAACAGCGTAAAAAGAAAAATAAACAATAAAACGTTTGGTTTTATGGCTTTGCTTTTAACAGATGAATTGCTTCTCTCTCGTTTGTAAGGACGTGCCTACAGTACTTACGAAGTAATGTATCTTGGGCTTGTCAAGGGAGAGACTGTACTTCACGAATCAAATGTCCCGGGGAAATTGTGCCGGCGCATCTTCCGGTCCCCTCTCACTCAGGCCGAAGGTATTGCGCAAAGGGAACGTATGAGGTGGAAATCAAGGTAACAATATTATTTTTTGTTCCACCAAATCTCAAACAAAAGGAGTAATACTTGTATAAAAAGATTTTGGTTCCCCTGGATGGCTCTGCCTTAGCCGAATGTGCGCTGGAACATGTCAAAACTATTGCCGCCGGCTGTAACGTGCCGGAAATTGTGCTCTTGCGGGTTGTCGAGCCTAATCCTGCTGTCTCCGAGGCGCTTGCGGAAGGCGCAGTCATGTACGAAGAACTCAACGATCAAATGCAGCAGCTGGCAGAAAAATACATCACCCGAATTACCCTCAAGTTCCGTCAGGAATCAGGCGTTGACGTTCATTCTGCTTTTGCGTATGGCTATGCCGCAAATGAAATATTGGAATATGCTAAAAAGAACGGCGTCGACTTAATTGTTATGACCTCACACGGCAGGTCGGGCGTATCCCGATGGTTGTTTGGCAGCGTGGCGGATCGTGTCTCACACCACTCCACTATCCCTGTATTAATCGTCACCCCGTCCGGTTGCAGAATTGATACCGTTGAATCGCACAAATAATCTGCAGTTTGAAATAATTAAAAATATAATTAATGTACCAAAGTAACGGAATAAGGATGTAAATTATGGAATACAACAAAATACTGGTACCGCTGGACGGCTCTAAATTGGCAGAAACCGTGTTGCCGCACGCGGAAAAGATTGCCAAAGGTTGCGCCTTACCTCAGGTTGTGCTGGTTACCGTAACCGAACCGGTTCATGTCCGGACGCCCCGGGCTTTATACATCGAACAATTACCGGAAATACATACGGGGCCCGTACTTTACTATGGTAATACAGCCGGTACGGCGGGTAAGGTTATCGTCCCGGATTCAATCATGGATTTACCGGTAACTATCGGCAAAATGGCCAAAACCGGCTACAATTATCTGTCCAAAATAGCAGAACAATTACAGGCCGAAGGCATTTCGGTTACCATCGCCGTTTTGATTGGTGATGTGGCTGAGGAAATTTCCCGTTTTGCCAAAGATGAAAATGTTGACCTGATTGTCATGGCCGGCGCCGGTAAAAAACATCTCAAACGCTGGGATGTCGCTAACGCTGCCGAAAAGGTTTCACGTACCACCGATATCCCGATTTTTCTCGTGAAGCCGCCTCCCGGCTTTAAAGAAACCAAATCTGTCAGGAAGGGCAAAGCAGCCTGACAATACCTGCATTCGTAAAATAAAAGAGACCGGATTATTAACCCGGTCTCTTTTAATATTTACAGTTTAGTAAATTGTACTCCCAAATAGAGACTTAGTAGGACTTCTTCACGTTTTGGTCAATCCAGTATCTCGCAGAATAAAAGCCTCCTGGTGTTGGGGTTTCTGAAGTAAAACTGGCTTGAGAATTGTAAGCTTTGATCCACGGCTGGAATAACGAGATGGTATTCGGTACCAGCAGCGATATTGCGAAATGGTGTTGGGCGATATACTGGTTTGCCTGCGTAAATATTTGCTGTATCGCAGGTACGGTGGTTGCCGCGTTAGCTTGAGTATAGTAGGTATCAAAAGCAGGATCTGCAACTCCATTGTAGTTCGCTGCGTACCCTGTCTGAAAACGCCGCAGCATCCTCAGCGGGTCATAGTTTTGACCGAGACATCCGCTCCCGCGCTGCGCTAAAGCCGTGTTTGCGTGTGCCACGGTTAGATAACTGGTTAACGAAGCAGTGCTCATCGGAGTAATGGTCATGGTTATACCTACTGCCGCAAAAAATGACTGGACTATCTGCATCAAATCTAAATCATTTGCAGAGTCAACCACGATGTTAGTTGTAAACCCGCTGGGAAAACCGGCAGCAGCCAGCAAAGCTTTTGCATTCGTTGGATTGTAAGCATACTCTGCTTGCAGAGTTGTAGGCCATTGGTTGTACGGGTAACCCCACCCCATATAATTTGACGCTAAAGTAGAAGGCCACGGGTCAGTCGTGCCTGAATAATACGTACTGGCTAGCAGAGGCAGATTTATCGCTTCCTGTAACGCTGTACGGACATTGACATTATTATATGGAGCCATGTCATCCCTTGGGTCTATCGTTACTGCCGCTGTCCCGGGGATGGGTATTTGCTTTATTTCCGGATTAGTTTGAGCCATTGCTTGGGCATTCTGCACCGTACCTGAGGGGCATATGTCGATTTTGCCGGTGCGTACCGCGGCCAGAGCTGTTGGGAAACTGGGTATGATTAAAATCTTAACTCCACTTATGTATGGAATTTTATTTTTTGGATAGCGCTCATCATATCCCCAATAATTGGGATTTTTCACTAAGGTCATCGAGCTGTTATCAACAAAATCCGTTAATATAAACGGTCCCGTTCCGACGGCATGATGCCAATCGCTTAAATTACCGTATTGTTGCATCACTTCGGGTGCTTCATAATCACACACGACGTCAACCGTCTGCATTGTCGCGGCTATTTCAAAAGCATTGGTATTTTTCCATGTGAAAACAACTGTCCAATTATCCGGGGCATTTATCGATGCCAGGGTAGCCCACACTGCTGGCAAATAGGGACTGGGTTGGGTAAAGCCGGATCCTAGTCCTAATTCCCTGTTCCAGTGGTAAACGACATCGGCAGAAGTAAACTGACGGCCGTTTACCGGTGGTAGGTTTTGAAAATAAATCCCCTGATGCAGATGGACGACGTACGTTTGAGGGTCAGTAAGCTCCCAGGATGTTTCTACCCCACCACCTACATACTGGCTCGGTCGAAAGCCCACCTGGAACGCGAATACTGATGGGTTTACCGTCCAATCATCGTTGCTCAACTGTTCCATCCAATAAAAGTTCTCGTTCACTGTTGCATCGCCGTTATAGGGGTCAAAACTATTAATGGTTGAGGGAATCCGATAGGTGATTATACCCCCGTATTGAGGGGCTCCCATGCTGTCCCACCAGTTTCCTGTACTGGTAACTGTTGTTGGAACAACTGACGCTGTTGTAGTGGTGCTTGTTGAGGTTGACGCAATGATCGGTGCCGAAGTAGTTGTGAAGGTTGTAGTAGTGGAAACGGCTGCTGTGGTTGTTGTCGAAGTTGATTTACTACACGATGCCAAAACAAGTGAAACCGTAACCATGATACTAGCTAGGACTGCCCAAATTGTTCTTCTTGTCATAAGACCTCCTGTTCTAACATAATTTTTCAGGTAAATCTGGAAAACCGTTATGTTAAGGCATTATCTCGCGTGATTAGCTGGATTAGCGAGAGTATATCATCACCTTTTGTGATTGTCAAAAAAGCATATATTCCTATAATCCCAACTGGATTTATCTCGGCAAACACACGCGGCATTATCGCAATTAGTAAACCTGGTATGATATGCAGCGCAGATGAGACGGAAGGGGAAACATAGGTGATTTTATGCACAACAAACCCAATCATGCTAATATTTTCTTACGTTATCTTTTAACGTGGGACAAAAACAGAGGAGTATCAATAACATGGAATTGAAAGAGGCCGTCAGGAACAGGACAAGTATTCGTGAATATGAAAATAAACCCGTCCCGGAAAACAAACTTCACAATGTTCTTGAGGCTGCCCGCCTCGCTCCTTCCGGTGCCAACCGGCAATATTGGAAATTTGTTGTCGTTCAAGACCCGCAAAAACGTCAGGCACTGTCAAAAGCATCGGGCGGCCAACCCCATGTCGCACAAGCCCCGGTAGTCATTGCCGCCGTATCCACTATGCCCGAAGGATTGATGAGGTGCGGAGTGCCCGGTTATGCGGTTGACCTGGCCATCGCCGTAGACCATATGACCCTCGCTGCCGTTGATGAAGGGCTGGGAACCTGTTGGATTGGCGCTTTCTCACAGGAAGCAACCCGTGAAATCTTGAATATTCCGGCGAAGTATACAATTGTCTCGCTGCTTACCCTGGGTTTTCCCAAACAGCCGGGCCGGCCGAAAAACAGAAAAGCCCTTGATGAGATTGTCTGCTACGAAACATTTACGGAATAGCCTGGTTTCTGTCTTTAGAATGTCCCTTCTTTAGTCAGTTTTTGATTCCCTCTTATCAAGGTTAATGTGAACTTGCTGCCCCTGTTAAATTTTAGTAGCGATTGCTCCAGGTCCGCGGCATTGGCTACCGGTTTTAAATTTATTTCGGTGATGATATCGCCGGCAGTCAGTCCGGTTCTTGCGGCAATTGAGTTGGGCCGCACACTGCCGATATAAGCTCCCAAGATTACACCTGTCCCCATTTTTGCCGTAATCCTACCCGCATCGGCAATCGATGCTCCCAGTGCGGGGCGTGCGTTTGTTTGCCTTCCGGATAGTATCTGTTCCAGTCGTCCCCGGTCGAATCCGATTACTGCCTGTCCGTCAATAATGATAACCGGGACACCCATCTGTCCGGTGCTTTTCACCATTTCCTCGGCATAAGCCTGATTTGCAGCCACGTCCCGTTCTTCATAATCGACGCCTTTTTGTGAAAGAAACTCTTTCACCATTGTGCAGTACGGTCAGGTAGGGGTTGAATAAACTATCACATTCATTTCTCATCCTCCCGTCTCAATATTCAACTTTAATATATATATAAATTTAAGGAATTACAATCACGTTTCCCATACGGGTTAAAAGCATTATGAAAATAATCCAACTGGTCAGTATCTGTTCGGCTCGGTTTGTCATTCCCGCGAAAGCGGGAATCCAGATTATCCAATGTACAGCACCATTTCCGGACTGCCTCACTAAAGCTGAAGGCCCTTGGGTTTACAAAAGGAAGAGAGTGATAATTTCTATAGCCGAAGGCTGTTCGACGCTTCTTTTTGTCATTCCTGCGAAAGCCGAAGGTACTTTGCTTCCGTAGGATTACATAGAAGCAAATGTACAGGAATCCATTCTCCAATACCTTCCGATCAGTCCCCTCGCCTTGAGACCCACAGGTCGAAATACTTTTGGCGTTAAGCCAAAACGTACATGATGAGGGTGTACAACAAACCTTTCAGTTGCTCCAATTTCCAAAAGAGCCTATGCTTTATATTAAAATAATAATTGTTGAAGTGAGTAGATTGTTCGGAAAATGAATATTTACGCTGTAATTATCCTCGTCGCTTTGCTGGTTGATTTTATCCTCAAGCTGTCTGGCAACCTGCTTAATCTTAAAGCCTTAACTCTTGATGTGCCGCCTGATTTAGCGGGTATCTACAAACCCGAAGAGTACCGTAAGTCCCAGCAGTACATCCGTGCTACCACGAATTTTAGTCTCGTGGAAAGCAGTTTCACATTGGCAATCCTGTTGGCTTTCTGGTTCTCCCATGGGTTCAATTGGTTTGACACGATAGTTACCGGTTGGCATTTTGTACCGGTCGTTACCGGTTTGTTTTACATCGGTATCCTTATTTTCCTCTACAGTCTGCTGAAATTGCCTTTTAGTGTTTACAGCACATTTGTCATCGAAGAACGTTTTGGCTTTAACAAAACCACGGTCCGGACTTTTGTTATGGACATTGTCAAAGGAGCCGCCCTCGGAGCAATATTGGGCAGCCTGATTTTAGCCGGCATTTTATATTTATTCCAATATGTGGGTACTTTTGCCTGGCTCTACTGCTGGGTAGCAATGATTGTACTTTCCCTGGCTATCCAGTTTATCGCGCCCACCTGGATCATGCCGCTGTTTAACAAATTTACCCCGATGGAATCCGGAGAACTGAAATCAGCTATCCTGAAGTATGCCGGTTCGGTCAATTTCCCTGTCACGAACATCTTTGTTATTGACGGTTCGAAACGTTCCAGTAAATCTAATGCCTTTTTCACCGGCTTCGGCCGCAATAAGCGCATTGCTCTCTTCGATACGTTAATCGCCCGGCAAAGTGTTCCTGAAATGGTCGCGGTGCTCGCTCATGAGGTCGGACATTATAAGAAAAAACATATTCTGCAGGGGATTATCATCAGTTTTGTGCACACCGGTGTGCTCTTCTTCCTGTTATCGTTATTTCTCGCCAATCACGGTTTATATCACGCTTTTTTCATGACAAACATGCCCGTATATGCCGGGCTTCTGTTCTTTGGCTTACTTTATACCCCCATCGAACTTGTTTTATCAATCTTAATGCAAATGATTTCTCGTAAAAATGAATATGAAGCTGATCGTTTCGCCGCCGCAACGATAGAACAGCCGGAAAATTTGGTCGGAGCTTTGAAGAAATTGGCAACCACGAGTCTGTCAAATCTCACGCCTCATCCTTTTTATGTCTGGTTGAATTACTCGCATCCCCCTCTTTTACAGCGTATCCGGGCCATCCGCACGGTCGCATCTGGAAATAAGCCTTAACCGTCTGATAACTAATCCTGACAACAGTAAATGGTTATTGCTATAATATTGATAATTGGTAACTCGCACAATATAAAGTATTTCATTAGGTCATGTTGATTTCTCTGGTTCACAGTATAATATTGAAATACTTCCTGATTTTGTTGTATTATATCTCAGCAAGATTAACTGACATTGATGCGGGTTAGATTGCAATAATTTAAATATCTTACAATTTATCTGAAAATCAGGTAGATGTAAAGGAGATAAAATGGGAGATCAGACACAGGGTCAATATATTGGGTTATTCGTATTTATCGGTATTGTTATTTGTTTGATTGCCGGATTGATCTATTTAAAGATTAGATGGACTAACCAGGACAAAGCCAAAAAATTTGGCCGTAAAGAAACGGTCAATACCGTCGTAAAAGATACACGTAATAGTAAATAGTTTATTCTCAAGAATTTTTAATACCATAGTTCTACAATTTGTATTGGTACGTTATGTAAAGATTAACTTCTTTATATTCATATTGTTTTCACCTATATATTTTCGGTTTGTCCCGGTTCCTCTCTCAAACATGGTTGTGTCATAACCTGATTGAATTGACACGCGCTTCATCGGTTCTTTAAGCATTGTTCTGATTAAGCATACGCTCCTCTCGGAAAATACCTGTTACCTTGTTAAGTCTCATAAATGTCATAGATTTGTAATTATTTTCTTTCCTTTTTTATAACTTTGCCACTCATTATCATGTAATATTGCTGATAGCATGATTTTGGGAGGTCCCTGATATGACCTTATCGGCAAATTATTCCCCGTCCGAAGCAAGAATACGTTTAGCCAGGGTACTATTGGACAATGCGGCTGAACCTGTATCCCAAAAACATCAGCTTGCTCAAAATGATATGGCTAAACTCGGCGATATGGGTTGGGAAATGGTCCACTCATCACTCCGGTCTTTACAAAAAGAAGGGGCAATCAAGTTAGAACGTCACCGCATAATTATCAATAAAAAATTGCTGCAGGAAACTGTCGAAGCATCCACCCGAAAATCGTTTTAGGTAAATATCCCTCTGTCGCTTTGTTAAAAACCCGGAGGACTATACTGAAATCGATACTATAGTAAACAATACACTATAATATAATTAATGATACTGGGTTTGGCACCTTCATTTATTGTTTTTATAAATGGCTTTGCAGCACAAATTTTAAAGCAAATCCGTTCATACAATACCGTTTTCCGGTCGGTCTCGGGCCGTCATCGAAGACGTGCCCCAGATGAGACCCGCATCGGGCACAAAGGACCTCTGTTCTCACCATTCCAAAACCTCGGTCAGGCTGCTCAATAATATTCAATTGCGAGATTGGTTCGAAGAAACTGGGCCACCCCGTGCCTGATTCAAACTTAGTCACACTCCGAAAAAGGTCGGTATCACAACGTACACACCGGAAAATCCCCGGTTCATGAACTCCATCGAAGGCACAACTCCCCGGTGTTTCCGTACCCTTTTTAGTGGTGATTTCCCATTCTTTTTTATTTAGAACTTTTTTCCATTCTTCATCGCTTTTCTGAATTTTTTCCACCGTCACCACTTTGTTCAGTTTCGCGTCATATATCTGAACATTTGCCATATGTCGCTCCTTTGTACCCTCGGCAAATATTACCCGTACTGTTAGGAATTACCTTGTAGTTTCCTTGTCCATACTACGAGGTTAGAGAGTAATTGTGCTATTAACTCACCCGTCTTCTGGTCTAATAACTTACCTTTATCGTCAAATTTCTGCGCGGCTGATGTGACAAATATCTCCGGTTTGTTTAACGGAAACATATTTAAAAAGACGAGTGATTGCCGCAGGTGATATTGCGCTCTCGCTCCCCCCAATATTCCGGTTGAAGCGCTCATGATTGCTGCCGGCTTATTTTCAAAGGAGTTATCGCCGTGTGGTCGGGATGCCCAGTCGATGGCATTCTTCAGCACTCCCGGAATCGAATAATTATATTCCGGAGTTACGATTAACAGAGCGTCGGCTTCTTTAATTTTTCGTTTAAATTCCACCACTTTGTCCGGCACGGACAATTCTAAATCCTGGTTGAAAGGGGGTATTCCGTCAAGCTCGAATATTTCCAGCTTAGCATCCTTGGGGGTTAATTCGAAAGCTGTCCTCAATAACGCCCTGTTATAAGAGTCTTTACGCAGACTGCCTGCAAAACCCAGGATATTTATCGGTTGGTTCATTAGTATTTACTCCAAAAGTTACAAATTCTTATATTCCAGTTTAATGTATAATATGTGAAATAGTTATAAAGTTCAAATAGAAAATATGAAATTCCTATTACAATTCAACGATGCTGACAATCAGAATTACCTTTTCAGGTAAACTCGAATTATCCCCAGATAGCATCCATAATTTTCATTCTCATCATACCCCGTACAGGCAGGAACGATGCCACCAGTGAGACACTCAAGACAATCGCGGTCATGCGAATTATGTTGGATACTCCGATAACAAGATATACCGCACCGAATGGGAAATAGAACGGGTATTTTGTTTCCAGCGGAGACACCACAAATAAAAAGAGTAGCATCGCTAAAATAATCGCCGTGATGGCATAAAATATCGCGCGTATCAGATACGAGAAAATAATCGACCAGGGCGTGATGCCGATAGCACGCTGCACACCAATTTGCCGCCGCCTGTTGGCTACATCGATATAGGTTACAATGAACACCGTAATGCCGGCTATCAGCAGATTGACTACATTCAGAATCACATTAATGACATTGAAACTATCGGTAAGGCTGCGCACGATACCGGCATAATCCTGCCAGTTTAAAACTTTTAATCCGGTTGCCAGACTACTGATTGTTGCCATAACACCGGGTATGACTTTATCGTTTTTTACTTTCACATATATTGTATCGGCGCTATTTGCTGTTGCGGGATTGACCGCGTTCATTTCAGTTTGCGAGATGAACGCCTCTGCATCTGTCTGAAGAAACTGGGTGTAGAATATGCCTTTGACTTTGTACTGCTTCTGTACCCCATTGCCGTAAATTAAGGTGATTTCGTCACCGGCATGGACTGTCAGCAAAGACCGGGCATATAATTCAAGATTGGGTTTGTCCGCTCCGGCTAATTGAATCCCAAGCACTATTTCATCAGTATCACCCGGTGACAGATAAGTGCCTTCAATAAAGGATTGATTGATCGTGAAAACAGAATTGTCCGTTTCTGGTTGTATCCCGTACACCATTGCATCGGCGTGTTCATTTCCATAGATGAATTTTGCGCCCAGACCATTTCTCGGCGTTGCCGCGACAACTCCATCGATACCATCAATCTTACTGATGGTATCTCCAACATTGCTCAAAAGCGGATTCTCGGTACTTGATTGCACAACAATATCGCTGCTGTAAGTATTTCTTAACTGGGTGTTGGCACCGGACACCAGTCCTTGTAAAAGCCCGGGGATAAACAGTAAGTTTAACGATACCAGCGTCAGTATCAGGATAGTGAGCAAAATAACCCCGACATTGCCGCGCCTGATGGAAGTAAACGACAGCAGCCCGGCAACTCTTAATGATTTAGTCATGAGAACGCTCCGGCTCTCCGGTAATCCTACCGTCACTTAGTGTTACAATAGTGTCGGCATATTTTCTATCCGTTGGGTCGTGTGAAACAAAAACAACAGTTACCTTGAGTTCCCGGTTCAATCGGACCAATGTTTCCATTATCATGTTACTGGACACGGTGTCGAGGTTGGCACACGGTTCATCGGCAAGTACTACTTGGGGATTGTTAATCAACGCGCGTGCGATTGCAACTCGTTGCTGTTCTCCACCGGACAGTTCCTTCGGATAATGAGCTTTTCTTTGCCCCAGACCGACCAGCTCCAACAGTTCTCCTGCTCTGTTTTTGAACTTACCGGCTCCGTTTAACATCATACCGGGCAGGTAGACATTCTGCAGTGTGGTCAATTCACCAAGTAATGCGTATTCCTGAAAAACATAGCCCAGATATTCAAGTCGTAATTTTGCACGCTCTCCTTCAGGTAGCGCGGTAACATCCTTGCCGTTGAATATTATACTGCCGGTGGTCGGACTATCCAATAAACCCATCTGTCTTAGAAGTGTTGATTTGCCGGAACCACTGCGTCCCATAATTGATACTACTGCTCCGTCCGGAACCACAAATGAAACAGCGTTCAGGGCGATAACCCTGACTTTGTCTGTGTTGTATATCTTTGTCAGTTCTTTAATTTCGTACATATCGCGTGGTTGGCCGGTTGTTTAGGAATTTACTTGACGCAAGGTAAAGTTTGTTTATTTTAGAAGGGATTTTTACTATTATACTTCTGAAGATAACTCTATTTTAAATTTAAAAAATTAGAAGCTTTTTGATTAAATACCTAAAAATCTTTCTACATATTGCATCAAAGGACTTAAAACATTAACTGTGTTTTCCAAAGCAGCTTGTTCGTCTTGCGCCAATTCCAAAATCTTGATATCCAGAATACCTTTACGGCCGATAACAGCCGGTACTGTCATACTCATATTATGACAACCGTATTCGCCGTCCAGCACTGCGCTGCAGGGAATGACTTCACGGGTATTATTTTTAATCGCGT
>Ga0224520_1000229_pt1 | contig 18334 bp, 18 predicted proteins | sample CFST25metaG_2_FD_180684 | JGI IMG/M metagenome (GOLD analysis project Ga0224520, IMG submission 180684) | Peat soil microbial communities from Stordalen Mire, Sweden - C.F.S.T-25 | ecosystem: Environmental > Terrestrial > Soil > Wetlands > Peat | place: Sweden: Norrbotten County, Stordalen Mire... | reverse complement strand
GTTCACCAGCGGCACCCAGTCGATGCTTGCGCGGGCTAGGCAGACGCGTGCGGAGCCTGCCGGCTTCGCCGGCAGCGTAGCGTCGCGGGAGGGTTTGGGAACCCTCCCAGGGTTCCCATTTCAAACGACCTAGCCCGCCTCTCTTCGGTGGATCCCAGCCAGTCTGTTTGGGTAATGGGCGTCCGCAATTGTGGTGAATAATGCGGGCTAGGGTGTCGCGCGTACCATCTGGAGGATTGCATCCGGGATGTCCTTGAGTGGAAGCACGCGTTCGACTGCCCCCAGTTCGATGGCGGCCTTCGGCATGCCAAAGACGATGCAGCTCGCCTCATCCTGGGCGATCGTGTGCGCGCCTGCCTGGTGCATCTCGGCCAGACCTGCGGCACCGTCGGTGCCCATGCCGGTCAAGATGACGCCGATGGCATTTTTGCCCGCGCTGCGCGCGACCGAACGAAAGAGCACGTCCACCGAAGGCCTCTGCTGGTGTACGAGCAGCCCGTCCTTGACGCTCACGAAGTGGCGCGCACCCGAACACCGCAGCAGCAGGTGCTTGTCGCCGGGCGCCACCAGGGCCACACCGGGCAGGACCGAATCATTTTCTTGCGCCTCACGGATCTCCATCGCCGACAGGCGGTTCACGCGATCAGCAAATTGCTTGGTGAAGAGAGCCGGCATGTGCTGCGCGATGACGATGCCGGGTGCATCGGCCGGCATTCGGCACAAGACGTATTCCAGCGCGACCGTGCCGCCGGTGGAGGCGCCCAGGGCGACGATCTGGTTCGTGGACTTTCCCAGCGAAGTCACGCCGGCCGTCCTGGCCCCGGCATCCAGGCGCCTGCTCACCCGAGCACAGGCGGCTGTCTTGATCTTGGCGATGAGTTCTGCCGCCATATCACCCAGCGTGAACGCTGCGCCCGGTTTGCACATCACGCCGACGGCGCCGGCGGCCAGCGCTTCCAGCGCCAGCTCGCCTCCTGTCGAGGTCAGCGACGATACGATGATGACCGGCAAGGGAAAGTAGTGCATCAGCTTGCGCAAGAAGGTGATGCCGTCCATGCGCGGCATCTCCACGTCCAGGGTCACCACGTCAGGCTGAAGCTGGACGATCATGTCGCGGGCCACGTAGGGATCGGGCGCAGTGCCCACAACCTGGATGTCCGGGTCCGCCGACAGGGAGCCCTGCAAGATCTGCCGGACCACGGCCGAATCGTCGACAATAAGGACCCGGATCATGGTGCTGGACCGGCTTTCGCCGGGATCTCCGCCAGGCTCGCATCTGCGATAGCGACGGTGACCAGGCTCATGTGCGCTCGGTTTCTCTGTCGTCAGGCAGAAAGAAGACGGAGGGGTGCACGAGCCTCAAACCGGTAGTGATTCCGGTGAGGGTCTCGGTGTGACTCAAGAACAGCCAGCCGCCCGGCCGCAGCAGGCCCTGAATGGCCGCCAGCAGGCGCTGGCGCACTGGCTGGTCAAAGTAGATGAGGACGTTCCGGCAAAACACGATGTCGAGCGGCCCGCGCATGGGGAATGGTGGCTGCGACAGGTTCACTCGCCGAAAGACCACGTGCTGCTTGACCTCTTCGCACACGCGATAGCTCTCGGAACGGCTTTCGTCCTGCCGAAAGAAGCGCGTCAGAAGCGGAGGTGGAATCGCGCTGAGCTTGTCGATCGAATACACGCCTTGCCGCGCGTCCGCCAGCACGCGGGTAGAAATGTCCGTGGCCAGCACCTTGAAGTCGATGTCGGGATCCGGGAGCATGTCCAGGATTGCCATCACAATGGAATAGGGCTCCTCCCCGGTGGACGAGGCCGCGGACCAGATGCGGAGGCGACGTAGGCCCGTGCGGCGCCACTCGTCGACGAGCGTACGCAGCAAATCGAAGTGATCCGGTTCGCGGAAGAACGAGGTGTGGTTGGTCGAAATGACGTCGAGAAACTGAACCAGCTCCTCGCCGGTCCGATCCGCTTCCAGGTAGTCTAGGTAGCTGCGTTCGTCGTTGATGCCCAGGGCGCGCATGCGTTTCCCCACCCGAGCTGTAACCAAAGCCGCTTTGGTCGGGCCAAGCGCGATACCGGCCTCCCGGTGTGCATGGGCGCAGAAGCGTTGGAAGATCGCAGTGTCCATAGGTTGTCCGAGTGTGAGAGTCGGCAGGTGAAGTGGGGGAGGACCCCCACCGCCGGCCTTGAGCTAGAAATCACGAAAGGCGGGATCACCATCAAGGGGGATGACGACGTCCGGCTTGACCGTCGCAGAGCGACTGTCACTGCCGTTGGGGCGCTTGACCTTGGCCACCGTGGGAACGTCTGCGCCGGCACGGGTCGGGAGGCCACGGGTGCGTGAGAGCTGGAAACTGCTGACCATTGCCGCAACTTCTTCCGCTTGACTCGACAGCTCCACGGCCGCGGACGATGACTCCTCGGAATTCGCCGCATTTTGCTGCGTCACCTTGTTCATATCCGCCACCGCTCGGTTAATCCGGTCCACCCCCGCTGATTGCTCCTTTGCCGAAGCCGAGATCTCGTTCACGATTCCGCTCACCTTCTCGATCCCCTCCAGAATCTCGGTCAGCTTGCCTGCCATCTTGTGCGACGTCACCTCGCCCTCGCCCGCCTGGCGCACCGATTCCTTGATCAGCTCTTCGGTCTTCATCGCCGCTTCCTTTGATCGCAAGGCCAGGCTGCGCACCTCTTCTGCCACTACGGCAAAGGCGCGCCCGGCCTCACCGGCCCGCGCCGCCTCGACCGCCGCGTTCAGGGCCAGAAGGTTGGTCTGGAAGGCAATCTCGTTGATGTCTCTGATGATCTGCGAGGTCCCCTCGGCCGAAGACTTGATCTTGGTCATAGCCATGGACATCTGCTGGACCGCGCCGGCGCCACTTTGCGCCGCGCTCTTGGCTGCCTGAGCCAGGGCGTTGGCCTGAACCGCATTGTCAGAGGTTCGCTTCGACATGGCGCTCATGGATTCGAGCGCGGACGAGGTTTCTTCGAGAGAGCTCGCCTGTTGCGAGGCGCCGTCGGCCACGACCTGGCTAGACGAAGCGATCTGGCCCGCTGCCGCCGAGACCTGGTCTACGGCACCGGAGACCTGGGCGAGCGCATCGTGCAAGGCATGGGCGGTCTGGTTGACGGACTCCTTGATGCGGGCGTGGTCGCCCGGGTACTCGCCCTTCACTCGCGCGCAAAGGTCACGCTGCGAGAGCTCGTCGAGCACGCTCATGGCCTCGCTGATGGGCGCCACCATGGCGTCCAGCGTGCGATTTACGCCCTCTACGATCTTGCGGAACTCACCCGCGTGACGAGCGGCATCCACCCTGACCGAGAGTTGCCCTTCGAGGGCCGACTGAACCAGCTTGTCTAAATCAGTCACCACCGTGCACAGGTTGTTGCGCAGTCGATCCAGCTTCTCGTTGATGACCACCTGTGTTCCAGGCAGTTGTTCCATAACCGGAGCAAAGTCGCCCTCGGCGTAGCTGGTCAAAATGTCCAAGATGGTGAGAATCGTCCTGACCTTGGTTCGCACGATCTCATTCACTCTGTGTGCGAGATCGCGATAGGCGCCTGAGAATTCCTCTTCATTGATCAAGGCGTCGATGTAGCCGGCCTTCTGGGCCTCGTAGAGGTGGGCCGAGCGGGCCAGCACCGCGTTCAACGCGTCGATGCAGGCGTTGAGATTGTTCTTGATGGTGTTGAAGTCGCCGTCGTAGTTGTCGGAAACCTTGGGTGGGATGTCGCCCTTGGCAATGCGGTCGAAGCAGCCAGCCGCCATCTGGAGCGGGCCGACCACGGCGTCAAGCGCGCGGTTGAAGCCGGTCATCACGCCGGCGAACTCGAAGTGCACCTGGTTGACGTCAGCGCGGAAGTCCAGGTCGCCGTTCACGGTTGCCGTGACCAGGCGTTCCACTTCGCTTTGCACGCCCTGGATCGCGCGGCGGGTACTGCGATACGCGAGCCATCCGAGGAGCGTCGCCAAGAGCACGTCAATGCCAACTAGAATCTGGCTGGTCGTGGGGGCGGCGTCGGCGGTGGTGGCATCGGCCCTGCCCCTGGCGGACGAGTCGATGGCCTTGGCCATGCGGTTGTCGGCTTCACGCAGCAGGATCCGGTTGGATTGCTCAGCCTGGCGCAGCTTGGCCGAGCTGTACACGACGAGCCCAACGTTCATGACCACGATCGCGGCCAGCGCCGCTGTCGCGTTGACACCTATTTTCGTCTTAGCAAACATCCTGGGACTCCTTGCCCTTGGGGAAAGGCCCTATGCCTTCACCCCCAGGGTCATTGGTTTCGCTTCATCGCCACTCAGTACCCGTCCGATATCGAGCAGGAAGATCACGCGCTTGTCGGCCTTGCCGATCCCGAGGATGAAATCGGCGCTCAAGGTGCCTACTCCGAAACAGGGCGCTGGCTCGATGTTGTCGGCTTCGATGGAAAGGACCTCCTGCACCTGATCTACCAGCACGCCCATGGTGATCTCACCTCGGGTGGTGGCGTACTGGACCACGATGATGACGGTTTGCTCGGTGGCCTGGCAGGGCTCCATGCCGAACTTCATGCGCAGGTCGATGACCGGAATGATCCTGCCACGCAGATTGATGACCCCACGAATGAAGCTGTCGGTGCAGGGCACCCGTGTGATGTCCACCAACCCAATGATTTCTCGTACCGCTAGAATGGCGAGGCCGTAGTCTTGGTTGGCAAGACGAAACGTCATGTACTTGCCCGCCAAGTCGCTGTTGGCCGGGATGCCGGACCCCTTGCCGCTCGCGGTGGTGGAAATTGTGTTCATGGCGCTCTTGACTCCTCGATTCACACAACGGCAGGCGCGGCTGCCGACTCGTTGGCCGTCCATTGGCGTCGCTCGACGGTGGTTCCCGCGATCTCTTCCACGTTTATGATCAGGCCGACCCGACCATCGGCCAGGATGGTGGCGCCAGACAGAAAACGGGTGGGGCCCAATCCCTGGCCCAGGCTCTTGATGACGACCTGCTGCTGGGTCACCACTTCGTCGACCAGCAGGCCCACGCGGCGGCCCATGCCCTCAATGATCACCACCAAGGCCTGGGTGGGGTCGCTCTTGGCGCCGGTGACGCTGAACAAGCGGGCTAGGCGTACCAGGGGCAGGATATGGCCTCGCACGTTGATCATCTCGACCTGGCCAGCGAAGGTGACCAACATGCCTTCGGTGGGCTGGATCGACTCGATAACCGAAAGGGTCGGGATGATGTAGCGGTCCTGGCCGCAGGCCACCAGCATCCCGTCGACGATGGCCAGGGTCAGCGGCAGCACGAGTTTGAAGGTGGTCCCCTGGCCTGGCGTGGTGCTGATGCCCACGCGGCCCCGCATGGCCTCGACGTTGCGCTTGACCACGTCCATGCCCACGCCCCGTCCCGAAACCTCGGTGACTTGCTTTGCGGTCGAAAAACCAGGCGCGAAGATGAGCATGTGGATTTCCAACTCGCTCAAGGTGTCGTCGGGCCCCAGCAGACCCTGGGCGCGGGCTTTGGCCAGGATGGCATCGCGGTCTAGGCCACGGCCGTCGTCAGCCAGTTCGATGACGATGCTGCTGCCTTCGTGATAGGCGGACAGGCGGATGGTGCCCTCCTCGGGCTTGCCCGCCTTGCGCCGCTCGTCGGGCGGCTCGATCCCATGGTCCACGGCATTGCGGATCATGTGCACCAGCGGGTCGGCGATCTGCTCGACCATGCTGCGATCCATCTCGGTGGCCTCGCCCGAAAGCACGAGGCGCAGTTGCTTGCCACTCTTGCGACCCAGGTCGCGCGACATGCGCGCCATCTTCTGGAACACGCCGGCCACCGGCACCATGCGCATCCGCATGCCCACGTCCTGTAGGTCGCGCGTGACCTTGGCCAGTTGAGCCAGGCAGTTGCGTACGCGTGCCGAGGCGGACTTGGCAATCTCAGGTGCGTTGCCCACCATGGCCTCGACCACGACCAGCTCGCCCACCATCGCCACCAGGTTGTCCACGCGCTCGAGATCGACTTTGACGGTTTCGCGCAGCTTGCTCGCCCCGCCCGCGGCTCGCGGGGCGGCCGGGGTGGGTTCGGCAAGCGGCGCGAAGTCGGGCGAGGAGACAGAAGCGGCAGGCTCAATCGGAGTAGGCTCGGCTGGCCCTGCCGCGACAGCTGGAATCCCATCTTCGGTCAGCGCGCGCAAACGCTGCAGCAGCTCTTCTAGATTCTCGCGCGTCGCGAACGGCACACTTTCCTGCACCGCTGCGCGCAACTCGGCCAACATCCGGCGGACCATAGCGGTGGCGTCGAACACGACATCCAGTCGCTTGCCCGCCAGCGCCAGTGTGCCTTCGCGGCAACGGTTGAGCACGGTTTCGGTGGTGTGGGCCAATGTGGTGATCTCGGTCAGTTCCAGGAAGCCCGCCACACCCTTGACGGTGTGGAAGATACGGAACAGGCCGTTTACGGCCTCGGCGCCGGCATCTGCATGCTCAACCTGCATCAGGATCTGGTCTGCGCGCGCAAGTCCTTCTTCGCTCTCACTGAGGAACTCGGCGATGAGACCCAAGGTCTCCTCGTCGCGCGTCACCCGCTGAGGCGAGGTCGCAGACGCTTGTGGCCCTGACGCTGCAGGAGCCGCAGAAGGGCCCGTCGCCTTGGCTGTTGGCGCCGACTGCTTGGGTGATGGCGCAATCTTGGCCGCGCATGACTGCAGACGCCCGACAGCCTCGGAGAGCGCACTTAGGGCCTCAGCATCGGCTGCCGCATCGAATAACCCGAGCCGCTTCTCCAAAGCGATGAACGAGTCGGCCAGCGCGACCAACTCCTCTGACTCATTGCTCGAATGGACAGCCTCTCGCAACCTCTCCAGGCCGCGAAGAACAGTGTCGATCGACGCCAGATCGTTCGCGTCAATCATCACGACTGCTGCCGCAAGCTCTTCGATTACCGAATCGAGCAAAGCAGCCGCCATGCGATCACCTCGAGGTCATGTTGCATCGCTTCGCCGTCAGGAATCTGACGTTGACAAAGGACGATTGCGCCGAACGACGCCGCGATAGAGGCACGGCCAGCGTGAAATGCAAGCCCGATGCCGTGGACCGGGATCGCGCAGAAATTCCGGTCGTCGAGGCGCTCGCGCTGCGGGGTGCCCCATGGCGAGCCGGGGGCGTCGCTTTTCCGACGCCAAACTGCTCCGTTTCGGTGTCGACTGCCCGGCGTGCCATCCGGACGTTGCTCGCTCCGACGATGAAAGTCGCGGTCCCGGTCCTGCTGTCCGAATGGCGGGACCGATCAGCCTTTGCTGGTGGTCTTGTAGGTATAGCCGCTGCTGCCGCTGCTCGAGGAGGACAACGCGTTCAAGTAATTGCTTGCCGTGTTAAGGTTGGCGATGGTCGCTTCCATTGCGGTGAACTCGGCGGTTAGTCTTGTGCGTTCGTTGTCCAGATACGTCTGCCAGTAGCTGACAGTTTCGTCGAGGGAGCTGATGTTGCTCTTGAGCAAACTGGTTTCACCCACCAGCGCCCCGTCCACGGGATCAGTCTGCTTTGCGACCAGCGAGTCCACCAGGGCCGCGATTCCGGTCTTGGCCGTGGTGAACAGCTTGTTGGCGCCGCTTGGGTCTGCGGCTATGGCTTGGGCAAACGTCTTCTGATTTGGGAGCTGGTCGAGCATCAGCGTGCCGTCGTCCTGCATGCTCACGTTCAGGTCGGACAGGCTTTGCACCACGCCGGTGCCGCCCACGCTCTTCGAGAGCAAGCCCTGCATGTCGCTTTCGAGGCTGAGAAGGGACGCACCAGCCAGTGGGTTGTTGGTAGCCGCCTGCGACGGATCCGGGCGCAGTTGGCTGTTGAGCACGGTGACGACGTCATTGTAGGCACTGATGAAGTTCTGGATGTCCGTCGCGGCCGAGCTGCTATTGCTGGCGAAGGTGACATTCGTGGCCACGTTGGACTGTCCAGTCAGGCTCAAAGTCACACCAGGGATGGCGCCCGTGATGGTGTTGCTCTGACTTTGAATGGATAGGCCGTCCACCGTCAGCGAGGCGTTCTGGGCCGGTTGAATAGTTTGAAAACTGAAGCCAGGATCACTGCCAACGACCTTGAGGGCATCACTAGGGTCAGCATCACTGGTCGCATACCCCGTGCTGTTCCGGGTTACTGACAGGTAGTATTTGCTGCCGTCTGAAACTACGGAGGCGGTCACCTGAGGAACCTGTTTGTTGATGGCCTCGGCAATACCGGACAAGCTCCGGCCGCTCAGGGAGATGGCCGTGCTTGGACTGGTGACACCGTCAATGCTGAACTGAAGGCTGCCGGTCAGGCCCGCGTTGGTCTGGGCCGACGAGAAGCTGGTCCCGCTGCGAAACTTGGCGGCGAGCGCGAGGGTCGAGACCTTGACCGTGCTGTTGCCCTCGCTGGTTGCTGAGCCGGACACTGTGAAGTCCGCATAAGTCGAATTGGCCTGAATGGGTGCCAGGCCCGAGGTGGCGAGCGCGTCGGCCGCGGTCTGAAGTAACTGCAGCTTGGTGGTCAGGGTGGCCACGGTCGAGATCTGGACCTGGTAGGCCGCCTGCTGGCTCTGAACCTGCGTCATCGCCGCCGAATCGGCCGTGATGATGCTGTTGACAATGGAGTTGGTATCAAGCCCGGACGCGAGACCACCGGCCTGGAAGAGCGGACCGGTCGTCGAAATGGGTGAGGTAGCCATGAAAGAACTCTCCTTGATCGGGTATCGACAGCTCTAGCGATGTCCTTGAGCGGGATGCCGATAGACCTGCGCCCGGTGACCAGAAGCAAGACGGTTCAGGTCCCCCACCACGCGCTGCCGCAAGCTAGCCTCGGCAGCAAAACAGCGTTGGAGCAGTTCGCGCGCCTGCGCGACAATCGCCTGTGCTGGCTGGGGAGCGGAAAGGACACACAAGGCTTGCAGGCCCGCCAGCACCTGCGCCGCCTCCTCGGCCTTGCCGGCCTGCAAGAGGCGAGCCCCTTCTTCAAGCGTGGTCAGCCAGGGATCGCTGGCCCCAGTCATCGGCCCGTACCCCCAGCCACCACCGCGGGCGCCGTGGTCTCGCTGGCCACGGCCTGATCAAATGCCTCGACGATGGGAAGAAACACACGCTCGGCCTCCTCCATGTACTGGGCCGACATGGTTCCGATGGCCAAAGTCAGGCGGGCTACTACGAAACCGTAGACCGCGTCGAGCTGCTCACAAAGGCTGGGCGCGATGTCGTGCTTAAGGGTGGCCTGAAGTCCCAGCACGACGGACGCCGCTCGCTCCGCCGCGTCGCCGCCAGTTCGGTAGTCGCCGTTCGCGTACGCCGCCCTCCCGGTGCGCATGTGCCGAAGCGCGGTTTCGAACAGGGTCATCATGATTCGGGGCGCTGATGCCGTGCTGACGTTGGCGTTGGTGTAGATGCGGTAGGCGTTCATTGCTTTGCTCCGGTTGCCGCTTTACTCGTCCTCTTCACCCTATTCATTTCGTGAATTCATGATGCCGGTGCACGTCGTTCCGATCACCAATGGGAAGAAATCGTATCAATAGAGGAACGACCGCCCCAGGCACCCAGCCCCCCAGGGCGGTCGTCCAAGCTCATGTTGCCTTCAGCCTTTCATCCCTATTCGGGCTAGCCATTGAGCAACTTGAGCGCCAGTTGCTGGACCTGGTTGGCCTGCGCCAACACCGAGACGCCGGCCTGCATCAGGATTTGTGCTTTGGACATGTTCGAGGTTTCGGAGGCCACATCCACGTCGCGGATCTGGCTGTTGGCTGCCGACACGTTCTGGGACGTGGTCGTCAAGCTGGCGGCCGCATAGCCCAACCGGTTTTGCGCCGCACCCAGGGTCGCGCGCTGGCTGGAGATCCAGTTGTTCGCCGTGTCGACAGCGGTGATGAGGCCGGTCGCATCGGCGTCGGTGGCGCCGGCGCCGCCGGTGGCTATGTCGGTCGCGTCGGTGTTGAAGGTGGCAATCGCGGCGGCCAGGCCGGTCATTGCCGTGGCCGAACCCCCGCTCAGCCTGGTGTCTAGCATGCTCACCGTCGTGGTATTCGCAGCGGTCGCGTCCGCGCCGGTCTGCAGCGTAGCCGAGCTGGAACCTGTCGCAGTAATGATCGTCAGGGGGGTGCCCCCGCCCAGCAGGGCTGTGCCCACGTTGGCGCCGGTGATGGCCGAGGCGGTGGGGTTGGCCAGCGACACCGAGATGCCCAAAGCGCCGAAGTTCAGCGTGGCTGTGCCATTTGCTGGCAAGAGGGTTGCGCTGCTGATATCGACACTAGCCGAGGGCTTGGTGGTCAATGGGGAGCTCGTCTGGGTCAACGTCAGCGTACTGCCGGATACCGAGAAGGTGTAGGTCGAGGCTGCCTGCGCGCCTGCGACGTCCACACCCGTGATCACGCCCGTGCTAACCGCCGTGCCATGTTTCGCGGTGCTGGTCGCGGACTGCTGGGTCACCAGTGATCCGTTGAGCAGGCCCAGGCCGTTGAAACTGGTCCGATTCGAGATGTTGTCGATTTCGGACGCGAGCTGCTGGATTTCAACGTTGATGTCAGCACGCTCCTGGGGGCCGTTGGTGTCGGAAGCGGCCTGCACGGCCAGGTTGCGCATACGGACCATCATGGTCTGCACCTGATCCAACGCACCTTCAGCGGTCTGGATCATAGACGCGCCATCGTTGGCATTGCGCACGGCCTGGTTCAGACCGCCGATTTGCGCCTGCATCTTCTCGCTGATGGCCAGGCCTGCCGCATCGTCGGCAGCGTGGTTGATCCGGAAGCCTGACGACAGGCGCTCCATCGACCGCTGCAAGCTATTGCTGGTCGAGGTGATGTTGTTCTGGGCGCTCAAGGCTGCGATGTTTGTTTGGATGGAAAGCATTTTCGGTCTCCTTTTTCGTGTTTGCTGTGGGCACTGTGCCCGTCTTCGACAAGGGGTTCGGCACGAATCCGAGGAGCTGATAAGGGCGGCCCGCGAGAGTTCATGCGAGAGCACCGTCGCTGAAGCTTCCCCAGGGATTTGGGTAGCGATGAGCCGCGCAGCGGGGAGAGGGGGCGGAATGCTCGGGCCGTCGTTGACTGGCCGCCCAACGCCTATGGGGGCAGGTGGGATGTGCTGTTCATCCCGAAGCCCCAAAGAATGTCGAAGTGATCACCGTCGGCCACAGCTACGACCACGGCCACGACCTCACGCGGCTATCGCGGCGCTACTTGTTGAGCAGGTTGACCAGCGAAAATTGCAGCGTCTGCGAGGCGGCCGTCAGCGTGGCATTGAGGGCATACTGGGCCAGGCTGAGCTGCGTGGAGGCGTCCATGACATCCGCATCCCCGAGTTCGCCGATGACCTTCTTCTCGTCGGTGACCTGCGCGGTGCAGGTGTTGACAGCAGAAGTGAAGATGTTGACCGATGTTCCCACTTGCGATTGGGCCGCAGATACCTGATTGCTTCCCGTCTGCAGGGACGTAATGCTGGCTCGAATGGCGTCGGAGTCATTGGCGCGCAGGGCGGCCGACAGATCAGTCAGCGTCTGCAGGATGTCGACACCGCCTCCCACGCCCTTGGCCATGATGTCCGCGCGGACCGAGGCGTCCTCGTACACGCCAGGCGCCACCTCAACCTGACGCACGCCTGTGTCCCCTTGGTAGGTCCCATTGTCGGCAAAAGGCGGCTGGCTGTCACTGTATCCGCCAAGGATGTAGCGATCGCCAAAACGCGTATTGAGACTGGCCACCGCCTGCTTGAAGAGGCCGTCAACTTCCACTGCTGCTTGGGCGCGATCGTCGGCGGTGTAGGTGTCGTTGCCGAATTGCGTGGCCAGCACCTGTGCGCGGGCAAGCGCCGTATTCACAGTCCCCAGTGCGGTGTCGGCGGCGTTGAGCTCGTCGGCCGCACTCTGGGCGCCGCTCTGGATGGCCGTGCTCTGCGCTTGGTCGAATTTGTGCCGAACCAACATGCCCGCGGCTTGCGGGTCATCACCGGGCGCCTGGACGCGCAGACCGCTCGACACCTCGCCCTGGGCTTTGGCGACCTTGGCCAGCGCGGCGTTCGCCCGCTCAACCGTCTGCTGGTAAATCATTGCCTCGGTGACGCGCACGAATTTCTTCCTCTCACTTCAACTGCATGAGTGTGTCGAGCATGTCCCCGGCAGTCGTGATGACCTTGGACAGGGCAAGATAGGCGTGCTGTGCTTGCATGAGGCCTACCATCTCGTCGTCGAGAGATACGCCGGAAACGGAGTTGCGCGTGTCCTGCAGATTCTGCAGCATGCTCTTGTCGAAGGTGGCGGCGTTCTGTGAATCAGAGGCTGCCGTCCCAAAATCAGAAACGATCTTGGCCATCCCTTTCTGCACATCCAGGTTGTTCGAAAGGGGTGCGCTCTGCGTGGCGACCATGGCCTGAAGGTTGGTCGCATCGCCCGGCACGGTGGTGGCCTTGCTAGCCGCGGCAAGCAGCGAAGGATTGCTGGCCAGGGCCGGGTCCAGCGCGATGGTGGCGGCGGCATTGGCCGAAGTGGCGCCGACGCTGAACACGTTGCCTCCCGCGCTGCCGTCAAGGGCAAAGCCGGCGCGGTTCTGCGCGTTGATGGCCCTGGCAAAGCCGAAGGCCAACGTGTCGAGGTCGGTGCTGGCCTGTCCCATGGCGCCGTCTCGCGCTGACAGCAGGCCGCCGATCTGGCCGCCCAGCTCGGACTGCTTGAGCACAACCGGGGCCGATCCGTCTGCCGGCGTGAAAACCAGGTCGGTGTGGCCCTTGTTGGCGGGGTCGCCTTGCACGGTCAAGGTCGCAGCCGACGACGCGCTGACCACGGTGGTGCCCCCGGGAAGGACCAGGCTGATGTTGCCGTAGGCATCAGGGACCTGGGTGGCCCCGATGAGCTGCGCCGCTTGGTCCATGAGATTGTGACGCTGGTCCACCAGGTCGTTAGGCTCGCCACCGGAGGACTCGATAACCGAAATACGCCGATTGAGATCCGCCACTTGGGCCAAAGTGGAGTTCACCGTTTGAACGGTGGTCGTGACGCTGGCATCGATTCCACTGCGCGCCTGCTCCAGTGCGACTGAAGTACGATTGAAGGTGGAGGCGAGCCAAGTCGCGGATTGCACGGCGGACTGCCGCAGGCTTGTGTCACCCGGGTTTTGCGCCAGCGCGGTCAGGGAGGAGTAGAAAGCGCTCATGGCGTCGGTCAGATCGCCGTCGGTGCCGTTGTTGAATGTGGTAACCCCGGCTAGGGCATCAGATTCGGCCGTCGAGCTGGATGAGTTAGAAAAGGCCGAGGGGAGCTGCGATTCGACGAACTGGTCGCGGGTCTGCGTGACATTAAGCAGGTAGACCCCGCCGCCGATGTAGCCGCGGTTGCCGCCCAACGCGCTGGGGGTAGCTTCGGCCAGGTTGGCCTGCTGGCGGGCGTAGCCTGGTGTGTTCGCGTTGGCGATGTTGTTGCTGGTGGTGGCTGCCTTGGCCTGTATGGCCGAAAGGCCGTTGGCCGTGTTGCTGAGAAGGCTGACAAGATCCATGGGTTAGGCCACCTGACAGGCGGTTGAGAGATCATCCATCGGGCGACTCGCGCCTCGTCGGTCATAGGCAACGGTTCGGGGAGCCACCGCCGCCAAGTAGCCGCGCACACGACCGAGGGCGCGCCCGCCCAGCTTGAGGTTGACGGCGTCGATCTCGCGCAAGGCGCTGGCCAGGGAACGCACCTCCGCCATGCAGGCGTCCAGGCGTTGTGATGCCTCGGGTGTGGCTTTGCACAGGTCAGCCAACGTGACCGGCTTGAGACCGAGCGCCTGGCCCGCAGCATCGAGAGTCTCGCCCAAGGCTCGCTCAAGCTGCGCCAGTTGCACATTGAAAGCGCTGCGCTGGCGCGCGCGCTCGAACAGCCCCTGCGTGTCGAGCGCGCGGATTAGCAACCGCTGGCCCCGCGCCTGCTCCAGTTCGGCCTCCAGCATCGTTCGCAGGCGGTCGAGTATCTGTGCGGCTCGGTCCAGCTCTTCCATAGTCTAGCCTCTCAGCATGGCCTGCAATCGCGCATCGACCTCGGCCGCATCCAGCAGCCGGCTGGCCAACTCGCTCGCGCTGGGCGCGTAGGTTCCAGCGCGGATGGCGTTTTCCACCTCTGCCAGGCGGGCGGAGTGCGACATACCAACGGTCGCTTGCACAGCTCGCACCAGAGCCGCCGCCTGATCGGCATTCGCCGTGCTCACACGATCGGTTTGACGCCGCGCAGTCGCCGCGTCGGTTTGTGGTTTGCTTGTTGCGGGGTCAACCGCGCCTACGGACGTTGTGTTCTTGATCATCATGGCCAATCCCCCTTGGCCTGCAGCCTAGTACTGACTGGGAGATCGACACGGTCTTGATTGGCATTAAGGGCAGGTGCTCCTTTTGTTGTCGGTTCGCTGTTCGTCTGCGCCAGATCTTCCGTCCCGGCCGCTGGGAGCGAGTTCTCGATGAGGTGCGCCAAGCCAATCCCGCCGCCCTTTTCCACTGCGTCAGCCAGGGCTTCCACGAACATCTGGGAGTGAATTTGACTGCCGGCCGTTCCGTTACTCTTGAACGCCCCGCTGGCCTCGATGAGCTGGCGCAGCAGGCAAGCCTCCACCGCCTGCGCAGCCTGGGTTGCGTCACGGACGGGGCCCATTACATGACCTCCAGGTCCGCGTCGATGGCGCCTGCCGCCTTCATGGCCTGCAGCACAGCCACCAGATCACGGGCCGAGACACCAAGCAGGTTGAAAGCCTTGACCAGTTCCTCGACCGAGGTGGTGGCGGGGAGCGCCACAACCGGTTTTGCTGGCTCCTGAGCATCCAGGGCCGCGGTCTTGCCCGACACCGTCTTTCCTTGTTGCGAGAACGGTCCGGGCTGGGAGGCCCAGGGCGTCTGTCGCACCGAGATGGAGAGGCCACCATGGGCTACGGCCACCGGTCGGATGCGCACGCCCTGTCCGGCCACGACCGTGCCGGTCCGCTCGCTGACCACGATGCGCGCCCGCTGATCGGGATCGACCTCCAGGGCCTCCAATTGCGCCAGCAGCGCAACCACACGACCCTTCCAGGACGCCGGAATCTTGACATGCACCAAGGCCGGGTCGTCGGCCTTGGCCGCTTCTTCGTTCAGCGACTTGTTCACCGCTTCGGCGATGCGCAGGGCCGTGGTGAAGTCCGGTCGGCGTAGCCCGAGTGCCAGGGGCACTTTTTCCAAATCAGGCGAAACCGTGCGTTCGACGGTCGCACCCCCGGGCACTGTGCCCGAGGTCGGGTGGTTCTTCTGCAGGTGCGAGCCCGCTGCCATCACGTCGAACCCTCCCGCCTGCACCGGCCCCTGCGCCACCGCATACACCTTCCCATCCGGCCCAGTCAAAGGCGTGACGAGCAAGACACCGCCGGCCAACGATCGGGCATCGCCCATGGAGCTGACCGACACGTCGATTCGGGTACCCGGACGAGAGAACGACGGCAATTCGGTGGTGACCATCACAGCCGCCGTGTTGCGCACGCGCACGTCGGTCGGATTCACCCGGATGCCCATGCGGCCCAACATGCCGCTGATGGATTGTGAGGTGAAGGTGACCTGGTAGCTGTCGCCGGTGCCTGCCAGCCCCACCACCAAGCCATAGCCAAAGAGAGCGTTGTCACGCACGCCCTGCACATCCACTAGATCCTTGATGCGCACCGGGGCGCCGGCCGCGGACAGCGCGGGCAACGTGAACAAGAGCGTGAGGAATAGGGTTCGTGTACGCATTAGAAAGGCCATAGCCAGCCGAGGGCGCGCGACAGCCAGCCCGGCTTTTGGTTGTCAGACAGCACGCCGCGACCGACGAATTCAATCTGCGCCTCGGCGACCATGGAGCTTTGAACGCTGTTGTCCTGGTCGATGTCGATGGGGCGCACCACGCCCGAGATGTAGAAGTGGTGCTCCTCCTCATTGACCAGGATGACCCGATGGCCCTCAACGAAGAGGTTGCCGTTGGAAAGGACCTTGGTGACCACGGCAGTCACCGTGGCTGTCAAGGACTCGGTGCGCGCGGTGTCGCCCGCGCTCTGAAAGGTGGACGTAGAACTGCCGCCGATGTTTAAATTGGGATCCAGTTTCGGTATGTGCTTGAGCAGCCCGAGGAAGGCATCAATCTTGGCTGCGCTGGTGCTGTTCCGGCTTGTATTGGTGTCGGTTGAGCGCTGGGCGTTGGCCTGTTCGGCGATCTTCACGACCACCAGATCATTGACCCGCAGAGCGCGGGCGTCAGTGAAGAGCAGCGAGGCTGGCCGGCCTTCGTGCCACAGGCTGCCCGGAGAGGCCGACGCCTCGTCGCCCTTGCCTTCCGAGGGAAGCTTGTAATCGCGTCGCTTGGGCGTGTACTCGCTGATATGGGCCTGCGTGCAGGCCAGCGCGGAGGACGCCAGAGTAAGCGCAAACAGGATCGCGCGAGTCATGGGCATAGACACCATCCTCATGGCGTATCCACCAAGAGGCGTCCCTCTTCCAGGTGGCCCTCCACGTGGCGGCCCGAGGGCAGCACAGCACAGGTGCGGCCCGCACCGCAGGAGATTGCCCGGCCCTGCATTTCGATGGCCAGAGGCCCGCTCATGACAATAACCTTCACCGATTCACCCGAGGCCATCGCTGCGCCGGCGATGTGCGATGCCTCCAGCACGGTTCCGCGGGGCAGATCCCGCGCCGCCAGAGCACCGGGAGGTGGCACAACGCCCGTACGGCCGCTTCTGATCTCGCGATCCTCGACAGCCAGCGCCGGTTGTAGCCGCTCGCCTGCGCGCACCGGCCGGGTGGTGAAGGCGCTGGGCGCCCACACCTCGAAACGGACCCAGCCCCAACCCAAGCAACCTTGCCCGTAGAGCTTCACCGGCAGGCGGCCCGATCCGGTGATCGCCCCGCCCAGCACCGCCTGGCGCAGCTGGCAGCCTGCGGGCAAGTGGGGTGCCCAGTCGACTGGCACGATGCGGGCGCCTGGGACGGCGAGCGCTCGGGAAAGAACCTCGCTCACCTCGAGGGGGAGTTTGGCGCCGCCGGTGGGATGAAACGCGGCCGCCGTGGCAAAGAGGAGAGCGAGGGAAAGATGGGGATTCATGACGTCTCTAGCGAAGCTGGCTCAGTTTCTGCAGCATCTCGTCCGCTGATTCCACGATCTTGGAATTCAGCTCGTAGTTGCGCTGGGTGGTGATCATGTTGATCATTTCCTCGACAGCGGACACGTTCGATCCTTCCAGGTTGCCTTGTGAGAGGCTGCCCGTGCCCTGATCCCCGGGCTTGACCACGATGGGATCGCCGCTGGAGGCGGTGGCGAGGAACAGGTTGTTGCCGATGGCTTCCAGTCCACCCGGATTGGCGAAGGTGGCTATCTGGATGTTGGCGATGGTGGACATGTCGGTGCGGTTGGGAAGCTTGGCCTGCACGGTCCCGTCTGAGTTCACGGTGATGTTGGTCGCATCAGGCGGAATGGTGATGCCCGGTTCCACCACCTCGCCCAACTGCGTGACCACGCGGCCGGTGGCATCCAGCCGGAAACTGCCATCGCGTGTGTAGGCCATATCGCCATTTGCGCGCTGGATGCGGAAGAAGCCACCGCCCTCAATGGCCAAGTCGAGCGGGTTCTTGGTGTTGATCATGTCACCCTGGGCGAATGCGCGCGAGGTGGAGGCAGTGCGGACGCCCAAACCCACCTGCAGCGCCGTCGGCTGGCTGCCCCCCTGCGCGTTGGGCGGGGTGGCTGCGCGAATGGTTTCTGACAAGAGATCCTGGAAATCGGCGCGCGTCTTCTTGAAGCCGGTCGTGCTCGCGTTGGCCAGGTTGTTGGCGATGACGTCCAACTTGGTCTGCTGGGCATCCATTCCAGTGGCGGCGGTGTAAAGCGATCGCAGCATGGGCTCCCCCTAGTGGATTTCCTTCATTTGACCAACCCCACCTGGGTGGCGCGGTCGTCCATCTTTCGATAGGTCTGGATGGCCTGCATGGCCATGTCGAACTGGCGTTGCGCATTGATCATCTGAACCGTGGAATCGAGCGCGCTCACGTTGCCCATCTCCAGCTCACCCACGCGCAGGGTGCCATCCGCCGCTGGGCTGACGCTGGAGCCAGCCGAGGGCTGGAGCAGGGTGGGCGCGATCTTGTCCATCGGCCCCTGTGCCTGGAAGAGCGCCAGAGTATCCACCACCGTGCCGCGGCCCACGACCACATCGCCGTTGCTCTCGATATGCGGGTCGGCGCCCGCCGGTATGCTCACCGGCTCGCCCGAACGACCCAACACCGGCAGGCCCGAGGCGAGCAACTCGCCGCTGGGGCCGAGCTCGAGGTGTCCATTGCGCGTGTACGCAACCTGGCCGGTCGACAAGCGCACCCCGAGATAGGCGTCGCCCTCGGGCACGAC
>Ga0224520_1000227_pt1 | contig 18415 bp, 13 predicted proteins | sample CFST25metaG_2_FD_180684 | JGI IMG/M metagenome (GOLD analysis project Ga0224520, IMG submission 180684) | Peat soil microbial communities from Stordalen Mire, Sweden - C.F.S.T-25 | ecosystem: Environmental > Terrestrial > Soil > Wetlands > Peat | place: Sweden: Norrbotten County, Stordalen Mire... | reverse complement strand
CCCTGCCCACCCCGCGCGCTTCGCGCGCGCCCTCGTCGGCGGCGGCGGACCATCGCGGGAGGGAATGGGAACCCTCCCAGGGTTCCCATCTCGACGCCGCTTCGCCAGCTATGACTCGTGCCTTCTTCGGCGCTGTGGCGGACGCAGCCGCTCCGCTCGATCCCGCGCGCTTGCTTCCCCTTCGGAATGAGGTACAGGCGGGGCTTGCCGCCACGCTGGCAGCCTTGCTCCTGGTGCTGGCCATGGCCCTGTCACCCGACACGGTTGGCCGTGGCCTGCACCTACTCGCGCACCAACCAAGCCGGTTTGAAGCCGCCACCCCGGCGCGTGATCCGCTGGTCGCTGACCTGCGCATCACCTATCAGTACCCGGCCTATACCGCGCTTGCGCCACGGGTGGTGGATGGATCGACGGGCGACCTCGTGGCGCTGCGCGGAACTCGCGTGCTGCTCGAAATGCGACCCTTGCGCTCGACTCGCCAGGCGCTGCTGCTTCTGGGCGAGTCGGGAGAGGGGGGCGAGATCCCAGCGGTGCTGGCGGCCGGCAGGTTGTCGGCTCGGCTGGTCATCAACGAAGACAACAGCTACCGCATCTGGCTGTCACCGCTCTTGGGCCGGCCGGTACGCGAGACGCGGCCCCACCGCATCGTGGTCGAAGCCGACCGGCCGCCTGAGGTGGACATCATGGCGCCGGCCGATCGTTTGGAGCTGGCCACGCCCAGGCCGGTGGAGGTGGGCTACTCCGCCCGCGACGACTACGGCCTCTCCCGCATCGAGCTCGTCTACCGAGTCAACAACGGACCCGAGCAGAGAACTCCCCTCACGGACGCGCAGGGCGCACGGGCCGTGCGCGGCACCACCCTGTTTGAGCCCACCACCGCCATGCTCACGCCCGGGGCGCGTGTTGCCTACCACATTGAGGCCCTTGACCGCGACGACGTCTCAGGCAGTAAGACAGGTGCCTCGCGCACGCTCACCCTTGTGATCCAAAACCCGCGCGAAGCCCTTGACGAGCATCTGGCGGCAGAACATGTGGTACTCGACAAGCTGGTGGGCACGCTGGCCGACCGCATCGAGTTTGGCGAAGCGGTGTCCGAGTCGCCGCCTTTGGAGCGCTTGTGGCGCTGGCGCGATCTGCACGAGGCCGAGGAATCGCACCTGGTGCTGCTCGGCCGCCTGGTCGACGAGCAGCGGCGCAAGGCTAACACCAGCCGCACCTTGGTGGCTGCCTTGGGCAGTATCGCAGATCGGTTGGGACGACAGATGCGCGAGGAGTCGGACCTGCTCAAAGCCCTGCGCAATCAGGCTGACCGGGGCGCGCTGACCCCGAGGCGGCTCAACCGGCTGCTCCCGGCGGGCGCTCGCCATGTGGCCGAGTTGGAGGGTGCGGTGCTGTTGCTCGATGATCTCATCGGCCGACAACGCCTCGACGATCTGGCCCAGCTGGGCAAGGAGCTGACCGACGCGCACAAGCGCCTGCAGGATCTGTTGGCGCGCTACCAAGCGGCAGGTGACGAAGGACTGCGCCGGCAGATCGAGCGCGAGATCCGCGAGCTGCGCGCGCGCATCGCGGAGTTGGCACGCAAGATCGCCGAGGTCAAGGCGCGCAACGAGGTCGCGACCGACTGGATGAACGTGCCGGATCCCAAGAAAGCGATGGAGCAAGCGGCCCGGCTCGATTCGCTGCTGGAAAAGGGCGACGCTCGCTCGCTGTCCGAGGCCCTGGCCGAGCTGGGCCGTACCTTGGCGGCGCTCCAGCAGGCGCTCGACAAGAATGCCGATGACTTCGACCGCGAGCGCTTCCCCCAGGAAAGCCGGGCCCTGGCCGAAGCCATGAAGAAGATCGGCGATCTGGAAGGCGACGAGCGCAGCCTGGCCATGGACAGCAAGGCGCTGGCCCAGGAGACCGAGGCGGAGCAGGCACGCCGCGTGGAAGCGCAGCTCGACGCCTTTCTGGCCAAGGCCAGGCAGAGCCTCGACGGTGTGCAAAGGCGGATCGGAGGCGCGCCGCCGCGCGAGGCGGGTTCCACCCTGGGCGTGGATGTGGAGCGCGCGCGAGAGAATGTGCGGCAACTGCGCCGGCAGCTTCCGGCCAAGGAATGGGCCGAGGCCCGCAAAGAAAGCGAGCGCCTGGTGGCCGGGCTCCGCCGCGCGCAGGGCACACTCGCGGAGCGCCGCGCAGGCAGAGCGACCTCGTCTTCCCTCGACAGCTATACGGAGCAGCTCTACGAAGCCGGCGCCCTGGCGCAGGACTTGGCTGCCGATCTAGCCAGGCTGGTTCCACGCGGCGAGGAAGCGCTGACGCCCGCACAGCGCGAGCGGGCGCGGGGCATGGGCGCGCGGCAAGACAGCATCGGCGAGCGCACCGAACGGCTGGCGCAAGAGCTGGACAAGCGTCAGGGTCAGGTGCCGGGCGCGGACATGGCGAGTTCTGAGCTCGGCGGCATTGCTGGGCGGATGCGGCAGGCAAGCAAAGATCTGCGGCAAGGCGCCGCGGTGGAAGGAGCGGGCCGAACCCAGGAAGCGGCCGAGCGCCTGGCCAAGCTGCGTGAATCGCTGGGCCAACGCCCACTCGGGAGCGGGCGCTCTGCACGCGAGCCCGTGCGGATCCCCGGAGCCGACGAGTACCGCGCCCCGCGCGAGTGGCGCGAAGAACTGATGGAGGCCATGCGCGAGCAGGCGCCGGAGAAGTTTCGCGATGAGGTGCGCCGGTACTACGAGGAACTCGTGCGATGACGATCCGCACCCTGTCACTGGCCCTGGCTCTGTTGACGCTGGCCGCTTCGATCCCCGGCGGGGCTGAGGAGGTCGTCGCGGTCGGGGATGCGGAGACCGTGGTCAGGCTGTACGACCAGTGGCGCTTCCAGGATGCGGACCGGATGCTGGCCGAGCTAGAGAGGACATACCCCGGCGAGGCGCACACCCTCTACGCCAGGGGCTATGAGCGCTTCCTGAGCGGCGACTACCTGGCCGCGGTGGCCAAGCTGAAGGCCGCGGGTACCAGCATGCCAGTCAAGGAGTTGCTGCTCCTGGCAGAGGGCGCGCAGACCAGCATCGAGGGCCACCAAGAACGGCGCTCGCCCCATTTCGTGATTCGTTTTCCCCCGGAAGATACGGTCATTGCCGACTACGCCCTGGAGGCCCTGGAGGCCTCCGCCTCGGCTTTGCAGACTGACCTGGGCTTTGTCCCATCCCGCCCGATACCGGTCGATATCCTGCGCAGCCCGGCTGACCTGGCGCTGGTCACCGCGCTCACCGTCGACGACGTGGAGCGCACCGGTACCATCGCGGTCTCCAAATGGGGCCGCATCATGCTGTCCACTCCGCGCGCCATGCGGCTCGGCTACGCTTGGCTGGACAGCCTGTCGCACGAACTGGTCCACTACGCGGTGGCGAGCGTCACCCACGACCGAACCCCGGTGTGGCTGCAGGAAGGCCTTGCCAAATTCCTCGAACACCGCTGGAGGGATCCGCCCGGCCTGGATCTTACGCCGTCCCTGCAGCAGCTACTCGCCAAAGGGCTGGCAACCCACAAGCTGATCAGCTTCGATGCCATGCACCCTTCCATGGCCAAGCTGGCGCGCGCTGAGGACGCGTCGCTGGCCTTTGCCGAGGTGACCACCGCCATCGCCCTGCTCTACACAGCCGGCGGCATGCCGGCCCTGCGCAACGTACTTTCCATGATTGCGCTCGGCGCCGACGCGCGCATGGCCGTGGCCCGGGCCTATGGCGGAACTGGAACCTGGGCTGAGTTCGAAAAGGCGTGGCGGGTTTTCATGACTGCCCAGCACTACAAGGTCATTCCAGGCTTCGAGGCATTGTCGCCCAAGTACCGGAAAGACAGCGCCATTGCTGCCCGCCGGGCGCCGGTTGAAGACGAGGCCACCCAGGATCGCACGAGCGCCGATCGCTTCCTGCGCCTGGGCAACATGCTGCTTCAGCGCGGCCGGGTGCGGGCTGCGAGCGCCGAGTACGAAAAGGGAGCCAAAGAGGCGGGCCCGGCCTACTGGCTATTTTCAGTCAAGCTCGGTCGCATCTACCTGACCATGGGACTGGCCGACCGAGCCTTGCAGGCCGTGGCGTCGGCGCAGGCCCTCTACCCCGAGGTGCCGTGGCCCCACCTCATCGCCGGGCAAGCGCTCCTGGCCAAAGGAGACGCGGCTGAAGCCGTGGCACCGCTGCTCGCCTCGTTGGCCGCCAATCCCTTTGACCCCAGCGTTCACTGCAGCTTGGCCGAGGCCTACAAGAAGTTGCCCGCCGATGCCGTGACAGCAAGCAAGCGCCAGCGAGCGGAACGCGACTGCCGCGCGCTGGGGCGGTAGAACAGCGCCATCACAGGGCAATGACGGACGTCTCGGGCAGTTTGCCGAGAATCTTCCGATCACCGGTGGCGAGGCGCCAGCCGCGAACTCGCGCATGGGCGACGATCAGACGGTCGAAGGGATCGCGTGTCCAGGGAAGGTCGATGGCTGCATCGAAGAGATCGATAGACATGGGGTTGTCGATGGCCCAACGCGGATCCTGGCTGAGAGCAGCGCGGGCGCTGGGTGCAAGGCGGACGCGCTTGGCTTCTTCCAGAAATGCCAATTCGAGAAGACTCACAGGCGAAATGTACAGGCCGTGCTCGCGCGCCAGCGCCCGACCGCGCGGGTGTCCCGTGTGCACCCAGATAAGGGCGCTGGTGTCGAGGAGGATCACGTCTTGGTCCGCCGCTTGAAGGACAGACCCGCCCTGCCGGTCCGCCAGGTCCAGTCCCCATTCGCAACCGCTGGGTCTAGGATTTCGATAACGGGCCTGGCCGTGCGGAGTGCTCCGCGCCTTTCCTCCAAGACCAGGCGGAAGCGTAACCTGCCACGCTCGATGGTGACGGGCTGGCCACCGGCGGCCTGATCCAAGACGCGGGCGAAGTTCTGGCGTGCCTGCGATGCGGTGAAGCGTGCCATATGTACATTGTACAACCCGGCCTCAGAGAGGGGCAACACGTCAGCCTCCCGCACTGCGCGCTTTGCATCCTTGTCTTCCCCTCGCCGCTCTTTCTAACGCAGGACACTGTCATGGATCGCGTTGAGCAAAGGATTCCGGAGCCCGACCGCCGCTGATGCCAGGTAGCCTTCGTTCAGCTCCCACTGGATGACGCCGCCCAGGCCCTTGGCCTTGATGTAGGCGCCTTTCTCGGCAATCGATTGCTCGTCGTCGTAGGAAACATAGGTGCATCCGTCGGGCGCGTGCGGCGAAGCGAAGGACAGGTAGGGCACGCGCGCCAGGGCATCCCATTGGCGCGCGCTCGCGCTGTAGTAGCTCGTCATGATCTTGGCGTAGGAAATCGTGCCGTCGCTGGCGACCAGAGTCGAGCCGTTCAGGGCTTGGTCGGGTGCGGTCACCGGCGGCGAGTAGCAAAGCCCGTAGAATCCGATGCCAATGCCCAGCTTGGCCGCGGGCACTGAGGCCGCGAGGTACAGCTTCACGGTCGAGTCGATCGACATGGGCGTGGCCGAATCGGTGTGATAGAGCGCGCTCGAGTGCCAGCTCTTCCATCCCGACCACGCGCCGGCCATGCCGTAAGACATGATGTTGAGCTGGTCGTACACGGCAGCGATGGCGGCAAACCCTGACAGGTCGGCGCCCAAGTTGACGTTGATGGCGCCAATGGGGATGGTCATGAGCGCACCTGGGTTGGCCTTGCGAATACGATTGGCGATGTCGATCACCGCGGGCTCGTCGGTCTTGTCCATGGGTTCCCAGTCGATGTCGATGCCGTCGTAGCCGGGGGTGGTCAGCAGCGAGACCAGGTTAGCCGCGAAGGTGACGACGCTTCCGCTCGCAGTGGCCGTCTGAAAACCGCCTTGTGAATCGGCCCCGCCGATGGAGGCGATAGCCTTCACACCGTGCAGATGGGCAGCGGCAATGAGATCGGTCGCCAGCTGCTGATTGCCGCCAGCCAGGGTCATCGAACCGTCTTGATTGGGCAGGTAGAACGCCATTGCGACGTGGGTAAGTCCCGACCACTCGATTTCGGAAATCGGGTATTGATCAGGCGCCCAGCTCGCGTAGTAGCCCATTGACCAGGCGCCCGAGGCCGTGCCGCCATCCACCCTTCCGCCATCCAGAATGGCACCCGCATCGCTGGAGCCGCCAGTCGTTCCAGAAGCACCGCCGGTTCTGCCGCCCGAGCCCGTGCTCCCAGCTACACTGGCATCGAACCCGCCATTCGTCCCGCCGGGCGCGGTCGCGCCGCCTGTACTGGGCGCACCTCCTTGGGCCATAGCACCCCCTGTGGAAATCGTGCCACCAGATCGAATCGCGCCTCCTTGACTAGACCCGCCGCTTCCGGTGAGAGAACCACCTGTGGAGGACACGCCTCCCGCCCCGGTCTTGCCGCTATCCCTTCCATTGCACCCGTGGTTCATGCCGACCAAGGCACCGAGCAGCAGTAGACGCAGGCATCTCATCTTCTCCATGTCGTTCTCCTCGGGGCCGTCTCAGCTGCCCATCAGAGGGTACTCGACGTGCAGGCCCGGAAACCTCGCGAAGTCGCGGTCATTCGTGGCGAGTGTGGCACCATGCTCGATGGCCAAGGCGGCGAGGTGGGCGTCCGAGACAAGCGGCCCGCTGGCCTGACCAGACGTCAGCAGCCTGGAGAGAAGAGCCCAGTGCCGCTCCGTCGGCAACACGACCGTCGAGATGGGCTGCTCAAGCCACGATTCCACGATCTGGCGTGCGTCGTTCACCGCCAGCGGTCGGACGATGGCCCTGCCATTTGTCGCGATGCGGATGAAGGCAAGAATCGTCGGCCAACAGAACGCGACCGGGGTGGACCCGGACAGCGCCTCTTCCAGCCAGCCACGCGCGCCCACGTTGTAGGGAGAAGAACGGTCATAGGCGTACAGCAAAATGTTGGCGTCTGGAAGTTTCACTTGTGCTCGGGCCCTTCCAGCTCGTCAAGCAGGGCACTCACCTTGTCAATGTTGATCCCTGGGCGCAGCCCCATGGCGCGCGCCCTGACGCGGAACGGCCGGGCCGAGGTACCCTGCTTCCGCACGCTGAGACCAGCCCTCAGGCAGGCGTTCACGGTCTCTCGGAACGGCCGGCCGGTCTTGCGCGACTCGGCCTTCAGCTTGGCAGCAACGTCCTCGTCGAGGGTCAATGTCGTTCGCACATCTTGATGCTACTAGACAGACATCACGGTGTCCACGGGGTCGGTGGCCGTGTCCTCGGCTGGCAATCGGGAACGGCGCAGCAACCTGGCCATGCGCCTGGCCAATCGAGCGGAGCAAGGAAGGCAGCTGTTCGCGACTCAGCCGTGAATCATCGTGACGAGGATGGGGGAGTCCCGTAGACTTCGTACCCCGCGAAAGAAACAGCGGTTCCAGTCACCGTTGGGGCAAACAGGTGCATAATCGTCCGAGAAAGCACGCTGCGAAGAAAAGGCCCGAGGATCCGAGGCCAACGCGCAAAGCCCGCGACAGCGCCCCGCTGCCCACCCGCCGTCGCGAGCAAGTCGGTTCATTCCCCATCGTCGGCATTGGCGCCTCCGCCGGGGGATTGGAGGCCCTTGAGCAGTTCCTGCGCCACTTGCCCGCTGGCAGTGGCATGGCCTTTGTCGTCGTTCAGCACCTGGACCCCACCCACAAGGGGATGCTGGTGGAACTGCTCGCGCGATCCACGCCCATGAAGGTCGTCCAGGTCAAGGACCGCCTGCGGGTCGAGCCGGACCGGGTCTACGTGATTCCGCCCAACCACGACATGTCCATCCTGCACGGGGTGTTGCACCTGCTGGCACCGGTGGCGCCGCGCGGGCTGCGCCTACCTATTGATTTCTTCCTTCGCTCCCTGGCCGATGACCAGCGCGACCGCAGCGTCGGCGTGATCCTCTCGGGCATGGGGTCGGACGGCACCCTGGGTGTCCGGGCCATCAAGGAGCAGGCCGGTGCGGTTTTTGTGCAGGCGCCGGCCTCGGCCAAGTTCGACGCCATGCCTCGCAGCGTGATCGACGCTGGGCTGGCCGATGTCGTCGCTCCAGTCGAGGAACTGGCCGGCAAGATCGTCGCCTATCTTGCACACGCGCCGCTTGCCAAAGTGCGCGAGCGGGTGCTGACCAGCAAGACCCAGAGTGCGCTCGAGAAAGTTTGCGTGCTTCTGCGCAGCCAGACCGGACACGATTTCTCGCTCTACAAACGCAGTACCGTGTACCGCCGGATCGAGCGGCGTATGGGCCTGCACCAGATCGACAACATCGCGGACTATGTCCGTTACCTGCACGGGAGCCCCCTGGAAGCCCAGCTTCTCTTCAAGGAGCTGCTTATCGGCGTGACCAGCTTCTTCCGCGATCCGGCGGCCTGGGAGTGCCTGCGCAAGAAGGTCATCCCGGAGACGCTGGCGGCGCATCCCGCCGGTGGGGCCCTGCGCGCGTGGGTGCCGGCATGCTCGACCGGAGAGGAAGCGTATTCCCTGGCCATAATCTTCAAGGAGGTGCTGGCCCAGGAGAAGTCGGCCCGCGGCTTCTCCTTGCAGATCTTTGCCACGGACCTCGACAAAGACGCCATTGACCGGGCCCGGCAGGGACTCTACCCGGCCAACATTGCGGGCGATGTTTCGGCCGAACGTCTGCGCCGGTTCTTTGTGCAGGAAGAACACGGTTACCAGGTGGGCAAAGAAATTCGCGAAATGGTGATCTTCGCCGCGCAGAACCTGATCATGGACCCGCCTTTCACCCGGCTCGACATCCTGAGCTGCCGCAACCTTCTTATCTATCTGGCGCCCGAGCTGCAGAAGAAGCTGCTGCCACTCTTTTATTACAGCCTCGGTCCTGGCGGCGTCTTGTTCCTGGGCAGCGCGGAGACCATCGGCACGGCCACTGACCTCTTTGCCCCGCTCGACAGCAAGACGCGGATCTTCCGCCGCCTGGATGGCGCTGTGCAGACCGAGCCGCTTGACTTCCCTGCCGCAGCTTTTCCCGCGCGCCCGCCTGTGCCTGAGACGGTGCAAACCGGCACACAGAAAGTCGCGCCCAACATCCAGGTGCTGGCAGAACAGCTCCTCCTGCAGCGCTACCTGCCGGCTGCTGTGCTGACCAACGACAAGGGCGACATTCTTTTCATCAGCGGCCGGACCGGCAAATACCTGGAGCCCGCAGCGGGCAAAGCCAACTGGAATATCTACGCCATGGCCCGCGAGGAGCTGCGCTATGATCTCGGCGCGGCCTTCGCAAAGGCGCTGCGCGAGAGGCGCACGGTGGCCTTGGCCGGCGTGAAGCTGAGAGGCAACGCTGGGGTCCAGGCCGTGGACGTTGTGATCGAGCCCGTCCAGCAGCCAGAGGGGCTGCGAGGGATGGTCATCGTGGTATTCACAGATGTGGCGTTGTCCGAGCGCAAACCAGCGGGAAAGGACAGGCGAACCGCCATCCAGCCGGCCGCGCTGGCCCGCAAGGAGCAGGAGCTGCGGCAGGTGCGCGATGAGCTGCAGACTGCGCGCGAGCAGATGCAGACCTCGCAGGAGGAGCTCAAGTCGGCCAATGAGGAGCTGCAGTCCACCAATGAGGAGCTGCAAAGCACCAACGAGGAGCTGACCACGTCCAAAGAGGAGATGCAGTCCCTCAATGAGGAACTGCAGACCCTCAATCACGAGCTGCAATCCAAAGTGGACGAGCTATCGCGGACCAACAACGACATGAGGAACCTGCTCGACAGTACCGACATCGCCACTCTGTTCCTCGACGATGCACTGAACGTACGGCGCTTCACCCCCCAGATGCTCAAGATCATCAAGCTCATCCCGGGCGACGTGGGCCGGCCCATCACCGACCTGGCATCGGACCTCATCTACCCCGAGCTTGCCGAGGCTGCGCACGAGGTCCTGCGCAGCCTGGTCTTCAAAGAGAAGCCGATTGCGACCCGCGACGGGCGCTGGTTCACCGTGCGCATCATGCCCTACCGCACGCTCGACAATCGCATCGATGGCGTGGTGATCACGTTTGTTGACATCACCGAGGCCAAGACGCTAGAGGCGACCCTGCGTGGAACCCAATCAGAGCAGGGGGCGGGACAATGAAGAAGCGGGAAACCACGCCGGCCGGCGCCGCGGAGTTGCGCGCACGAGCGGAAGCCCGGCTGGAGGAGAAGGGAAGAGGGCCGCAGGCCGCAGGTCACCAGACCTTGGAAGAATCGCAGCGGCTCGTGCACGAGCTGCAGGTTCACCAGATCGAGCTGGAGTTGCAGAACCAGGAGCTGCAAGAGGCGCGGGCAGAATTGGAGGCGGGGTTGGAACGTTACTCCGACCTCTACGACTTCGCGCCGATCGGCTACCTGACACTCGATAGCGACGGGGCGATTCGGCAGGTGAATCTCAGCGGGGCACGCCTGCTGGGACTGGAACGCTCGCGGCTGGTAGGGGCGCGCTTCGGCCTGTTTGTTGCCCCTGAGCAGCGCCCCACCGTCAACGCCTTTCTGCGAGAGGTCTTCGAAAAGGAGGGCAAACATGTCTGCGATGTAGCGCTTTGTGCGGAGCAGAGCACGCCAGTCTGGGTGCACATCGAGGCCGTTTCTGCGCATGACCACGGCCGCGAGTGTCGTGCCGCCTTGACCGACATCTCCGACCGTCGACGCATTGAAGAGACGCTCCGGATCCGCATGTCTCTGCTTGAATATGCCGCCGAGCACTCTGTCGAAGATCTGCTGCAGGAGACGCTGGATCGGGTCGGCGCCCTGACCGACAGCCCGATTGGTTTCTACCACTTCGTCGAATCTGACCAGAACTCGCTATCGCTGGCAGCCTGGTCCAGGCGAACCACGAAGGAGTTCTGTTCGGCCAAGGGGCAAGGCAGTCATTACCCGATTGACCAGGCTGGTGTCTGGGTGGACTGCGTGCGAGAGCGACGGCCGGTGATCCAAAACGACTATGCCTCGCTTCCGCATCGCAAAGGGCTGCCCGAAGGACACGTGCCCATCACGCGCGAACTGGTCGTGCCAATTATGCAATCGGATGCCATTGTAGCCATCGTCGGGGTTGGCAACAAACCCAGCGACTACACCGAGAGCGACGTCCAGATCGTCTCGCATCTTGCCGATGTGGCCTGGACGCTGGTGGAACGCAAGCGCGCGGAGGAGGCGCTGCAAGAAAGCGAGGCGCGCTACCGCGAGGCCGCGAGGGCGCTGGCCGAGGCGAACCGCAACAAGGATCAGTTCTTGGCCATGCTTTCGCATGAGCTGCGCAATCCGCTCGCGCCCATAACCAATAGCCTCTACATTCTCGACCACGCGGTTCCGGGCGGCGCACAGGCGCGTCGTGCCCTGGCAGTGGTCGGCCGACAAGTCGGGCAGCTCGCTCGCTTGGTTGACGATCTGCTCGACGTGACGAGGATTGCGCGCAACAAGATCCCGCTGCAACGACAACGATTGGAGCTCAACGAACTGGTGCGGCGCGCGATGGATGACCATGGCTCCCAGTTCGAGAAGAACGAGATGCAGATCGAGTTTGTGCCTGCTGGCAAGCCGGTGTTTGTCAATGGAGACTGGAACCGGCTGGCACAGGTCGTTGGCAACCTGCTGCAGAATGCAGCCAAGTTCACTGGGCCGGGTGGCAACGTGCGCCTATCCCTGTCCACGGACAGCGAGGCAAAGGGGGCCGTTGTTCGTGTTGCAGACACAGGTATCGGCATGGACAAAAAAATGCTGGCGCGTTTGTTCCAGCCATTCGCACAGGCTGATACCACGCTCGATCGCAGTAGGGGCGGCTTGGGCCTCGGGCTAGCGCTGGTGAAAGGGCTGGTCGAGCTCCACGGTGGCACCATCGCCGCGCACAGCGCTGGGTCGGGCCAAGGGGCGGAGTTCGTCGTGTGGCTGCCGCTCGCGCTGGAGGAAGCTGCTGCCGACGGGCCGGTGCACTCTCGCACTCTGGTCCCACCGAGCCGCCGGCGCGTGCTCATCATCGAGGACAACGTCGACGCGGCCGACAGCCTGCGCGAGGCGCTCGAGTTCAGCGACCATGAGGTCGAGGTGGCATACAATGGGCCCGCTGGCATCGCCAACGCCCGCAAGCGCAAGCCGGATGTTGTCTTCTGCGACATCGGGCTGCCCGGCATGGACGGCTTCGATGTCGCGCGCGCCTTCCGCGCCGATGACGCGCTCAAGGGCGTTTACCTGGTGGCGTTGAGTGGATACGCCCTGCCCGAAGATTTGCAGCGGGCAGAAGAGGCTGGGTTCGACAAGCACCTTGCCAAACCGCCCGACCTGGAGTCCCTGGAACGAACCCTCGCGCGCGTGCCCGCGACTGGAGGCGAGCCAGCCTGCGAGCGTGAATCGGAAGCCAGCGAATATGGAGCTGGCGATGATCCCGAGAGATCGAGGGAGCGGTTGCGGCCGGAATCATCGTGACGGGCTGGGCCTTTCGGGATGCGCGTGTGGAAGTTGGAGTAGGCCGGCGGCACCGCCACCCCAGCCCCCGGATCGGGGAAGGCGCGCGGTGCTGGCCCCGGTTACCCCGTCCCTCGCAGCCGCGCCAATTGGTCAGCGGCCCCGGCCATGCGGCCCGGCTCGCCCACACGCTGGGCGCGCCAGAGCAGGTTGTGCGGGGTCAGCGTGGGCGCCACGAAGCTGACCACAGTTGTCTGCCAACCCGCGGCCTCCAGGCGCAGGGTACGCTCGGCATCCACAATCGACTGAACAAAACGGCGTCGTACCTCAGCGTGGCGAGGCATGCCCAATTGCTCCGCGCGCCGCTGGGCCAGAGCAGCGGCGGATACATCCTTCGACGTGCAACAGGGAGCCAGCAACAACGCATGGGCCCGCACAGCCAGCGACTGGTCAATGATCACGTCAGACGCCGGCCCACAGGCGTGCAGCGCGACCACCAGATCGGGCTGGTTGGGCCAGGCCGCCGGATCCCCGACGTCAGTCGTCACCAACTCGATGGCCACACAAGGCGCCCGCAAGCGTGCGATCGCGTCGCGACACGCAGCCACGCGCTTAGGCTCGCGCTCGATCACGCGCACGCGCGCCGGCCGGCCACGCGGCGCCAGGATCAGCTCCGCGGCCACAAGGCCCACGGTGGCCTTGCCCGCCGCCGCATCCACCAATACCAGCTCGCCCTTTGGGGCCCGGCGGGCCACGGCTCGCTCTACCTCCGCGAGCAGGCCCGCCATCTCGTCTGATTTGCGCCGATCCTCGTCGCGCAGGCTAGTCGCAGGAGCGTTGATGAAGAGCCGGTGCAACAGCTCGTCGATTAGGGCGCGAGAAAAGGTCATGGAGCGTAGCTGTGGGCTGACCCCGCCATCTTAGAGCGCGGAACGGTTGATGGGCCAATGAAACCCGCCCGCCGGCTCTGACTCGACCGGTCCCTTGCCGGCCCTCGCCGTGGACTGGCAATTCTCGTTTTGAAACCGTCAGTCTACCCGATCCCTGCCCGCTCGGGGAGAGACTACTGCTTCGAGCCGGGTGTGTAGAACTTCACGTCAGGAGTGATCCATCCCGAGTACTCGCTGAAGTTGTATACGTGGTACTGCTGAGGGATGCTGGGGCGAATCGGTGGGTCATCAAGACTACAGGCGCCATTGGAGAAAATCCAAACGCTCGACTCGTTGTACACCAGGACCTCTTCCTTGTCGTCGCCGCAGAGATTAGAGTGCTGAACGTTGTCGACCAGATTGCCGCTGTGGGGGAATTGGGCGACCACCTTGTCATAGCCGTCGTACAGGGTGGCCGGTGTTTGGCCGCCCCGGTGATAGGACAAGATCAGGTCATTGCCAAGCCCGTCCCAGTTGTTCATGTTCTCCGTCACAGTAATCCATCCGTAGTCCGTCCGCGATTCTTTCCAAATGAGCTTGTCGGTTGAGGACAGAAGCACGTTGGCATCATGGCCCTGCGCGGTTCGCGGGCCAAGGCGGTCGAGCAGGACCACCTCGAGCCCTGCGTAGTCCGAACGGTACTCGCCGATTCCCATTTGCTGGTCTTCAATCGTGTTGTTGTCCTCCCAGATCTGGCTGCCGTCCTTCCAGTGGAACATGGCGGCTACGTTGCCTCCCACAACTATCTCGTATCCGTTGCTGGGATCGCCATCAACGTCGGCAGTGGCCAGGCAGTCGGCATGCATAGTGAGTTCCGGCTTCGACGTGGTGTTCGTGGTCCACACCTGCGTGCCGTCACTTTGCAAGAAGAAGTAGCCAGCCATGACTTCATCCTTGCCATCGCCGTTCCAATCGTAGACCAGCGGATAGTGCCCGGTGCCACGGTCGGACCCCGACGAATCGCTGGGAAGGAACGCATGATGCCACAGCACGGTGCCGGCCTTGGTGGGGGGGGTGGTGGTGTTGTCGTCGATGCCGACGATCGCCCAATTCTGGGAGTACCGGGTCTTGACCAGGATATCCTGTGGCCAGCCCTTGCCGCGCAGATTGGCGAACGCGATCGAGTCATTGGAACCGGCTTGTGGCAAGGGAATCGTGCGCACCAACTTCCCCGTGGTTCCGTCGAGCACAGTCATCTCACTATCGCTCATGTTGGCGAAGACCTCGGACTTGCCGTCCCCGTCCATGTCGTAGACTTGGATCGGGATGTCCGAGCTGGCGCCATGCGAGCTGCCGGGCGTGCCGTACTGCCAAAGCTGGTTCCCCTTGAGGTCGTACGCGGTGACGCAAACCACTTGCTGGGGAGTGTAGGCGCCCGGCTGGGGCATGGGCTGGCCGATGACGATCTCAAACTTGCCGTCGCCGTTGATGTCGCCGATCCGGAGTCCGGGCGTACCCACGTACTTGCTGATATCGAAGGTGCTTATCAGAACGGGTGTGCCGCTGCCGGGGGTTGCCGTGGTACCACCAAATGGTCGAGTCCCGCTGCCGGCTCCCGCTGCACCACCGGTTACCCCAGCGCCGCCGGTTGCCGTAGCGCCGCCGGCCCGAGTGCCGCCGGCGGCCGTACCACCGATTGCGGTCGTACCACCGTTCAGTTTGGTCCCGCCGGTTGCCGTCGTACCGCCGCTGGCCCCGGAGCCCCCGGTTGCCCCAGAACCACTGGTGGCAGTGGTACCACCGGTCCGAACGGTGCCACCCGTGTTCCCAGCGCCGCCGGTGACAGCGACGCTAGTCCCAGTCCCAGAACCACCGCTCGCAGAGGTCCCGCCAGAGGCAGAACTGGCAGTGGTGCCACCGTTCTTGCTCACGGTTGCCCCGCCACTGGAAACTGTGGTGCCTGCCACAGGTCCCCCACCCCCGGTGCCGGGCGCGCCACCTAGAACGGCGCTGTTTCCGCCTGAAGCCGGCGGCACGCTGGACGTTCCCCCCGCGCCCGTGTTGGAAGACCCGCCGGTCGCGCCACCACTGTGCGTGGCCCCGCCCGAACCGGAGCTGCACCCGAGAAGGCCCAAAGCGACCATCAGGGCGGAAGCGGCCAGCGAACTCCGACCTTCAATTTCCAGGAATTTTCTCATCGCGACTCTCCTACTGCGGTGGATTCAGGGTGAAGGGATGGGGCCCAAGATGGCCGTGTCAGGCTTGTTTGCTTTGGGACAATGCGTTTGGTCGATCTTCCCCGACATTAGCAGTGGCTTGGCCTCTCCGCACGGCTCAACCGTTTCCTCAGCCCAAAGACGTTCGGGAAGGTCCACGATCGCCTGGGTTCGTGCGGCCGACACGGAAAGGCCGTGGTCCGGTTGGGACGAGCCAACCGCAACCACGGCCTCCTCGGGCTACCCGAGTCTACTTCACGTAGATGCTGGGCACGGGCGGATCGGCCATGCCGGTACCGATGTGGAATCCCACGTGGGGTGGCTGGTTGTAGCTTGCATTCTCAAACGCGACCTGCGCCCGGTAGGTCGGATCGTGCATGAGCGTGTAGATCCGGTGCGTGGTCACGGTCGTCGTAGTGTACACACGGATGGCCGTGTTGCTTGATTCGCGGAGCACCGCCTCCTCGCGCCAATCGCCCAACAGGTCCGCAGTGAGCGTCGGGGTGGATTTGGTGCCGTTGCATGACGCGGTCCCGGTTGTGGTCACCCCGGGGAGCGTCGTGCCATTCATTGTCGAACGCACCAGATCGTTCCAGAAGATGAGGAAGTTGCTTCCGGCACTGGTGCTGACGGAGGCACCGGTGCCACAATTGACGTTACCCATGCCACTGCACGTTGCGGCAGTGGTGTCGGTCGTGGCAATATACTCCGCGACGCCGCGACCGGTGTCAGTGCCGGGTGATGTGATGTTGAAGTAGTACGTGCAGGTGGCACCGTCATGGCAATCCATACCACCAGCACCCTCGTGCACCGAGAACACCGAGATCCCCTTGCCCTTGACCAGCTCTCCCACGTGCATGGCATCGCCGTGGCCGATTCCGTCCGTGCACTTCATGGTTCCGTCGCTGGCGATGGTCAACGGGCCGGTGATGATCTCCTGCGCAAGGTCGCCGTCCACGTCCGCCGCCATGCATGAGTGGTCGCCCTGGCCAGCGGCCTTGCTGTTCGCAGCGTCATTGCTGTCGAAAACCCAAACCTTTGACAAGGCCCCGTCCCGCCAGTTGTACGCGGACATCGTCAGACGCGTGTAGTACCCACGCTGCTGGATGATGCTCGGCCGCCCGGTCGCGGTCTTGCCAGTGCCCGTGTCGCTCACGAAGGCCATCCCGCCGTTGAAGCGGTCCACCCGGTTGCCGTAGCTATCGCCCCAAGAAGACACCGTGCCGCGGGGCACGGGATAGGCCACCGTCGCCAGTTCCTTGCCCGTGTCTCCGGCGAACACGGTCAGGTACTCAGGTCCGGTCAGAATGTAGCCGTTGGCTCGGTAGTCAACGCTGTCATCGTCGTTGGCAGCCGGTCCATTGCTCAGATACGCACCGGTTCCGTCCTTGGTCCCAGGTGCGGTCTTGCAAGAGAATTCCGCCTTCCCGTCGCCGTCGAAGTCACCCACCGACATCTGGGTGTAGTGCGCCCCGCCGCGAATATTTACGCCCAGGTTGAGCATCCAGAGCTGCTTGCCAGCCAAGGTGTATGCGGCGATATAGACCGGGTCGGTGTTGCCTGCTTGGGAATTGTCGTGGGTCATCCCCTCCCACTTCACCACGATGTCGAGTTTGCCGTCGCCATCGAAATCGCCTGTGGCCCCATCGTTCACGCTGTAGCCGCTCGCGGGCGGTGTCACCGGGATACTTGTGTATTGCTGCGCCCAGGGCGTGACTGCATCAGACTGCGGCCCCTCGGTCCCCTTGATCACGGCGGTCACCGAGTACTTCGAACTGGTGCTACCAGCCGCGTCCAAGTAGTTGGTGCTATCAGTTACGCTCGCCAGCTTGGCCCCGTCCTTATAGAGGTTGTATGAAACGTTGCTAGCCGTAGTGTCGTACTCGTAGCCGAACATGCGCCAACCGACATAGACGCCGCCCGAGACCTTCACCGCCACTACGCCACGATCCAAGTTTTCCATCTGGTAATGGCCGCTTCCCGGGGCTACCGTCGGTTTCGTTGATGTTGATGGAGTCGACGCTCCGCCCATTGACGAAACGCCGCCGCCAGTGCCCGGCGCACCGCCAGTGGCGGGTGCGCCGGGCACTGGCGGCGGCGTTTCCGGTGCCGCCGCCGCGGCCAGTTGTGCCGCGGCCGGTGGTGCCGCCGGTCGCGGCTGCGACCTGGCCGCCGCTCGCGGGTGCGACCTGGCCGCCGCTCGCGGGTGCGACCTGGCCGCCGTTTACGGGTGCGACTTGGCCGCCACTCGCGGGTGCGATCTGGCCGCCGCTCGCGGGCGCGACCCGACCGCCGCTCGCGGGTGCGACCTGGCCGCCGCTCGCGGGTGCGACCTGGCCGCCGGTTTGAGCAGGATTCCCTCCCCCGCCCTTAACACCGCCTGAACCTGGCGCCCCGGCGGTCGCGCTAGACCCCGCGCCGGACGAATCGCAGCCTTGGAGCAAGGTGGTGGTGCCTGCAAGGAGCAGAGCCACGCAGCCTCGCGCGAGAGCCTGCATCGCATTCCGAGTTCTCATTCGCATCGCATCCTCCATAAGGTGGTTTCTGCGCAGGAAGCGCACAGCCTGTCATTCTCAAGCGGTCGCAGTGACCAGGCGGATGTGGAATGGCTCACATATCGCATGGCACATACGGTCATCAGGATTGTTCAGATCAGCATAGCTGGCCGCACGGGCCGTTCGCGGAGGCGGCCGCAATCCTGACTCACTGTCGCTCTGCGCTAGAACGACGGGCGCTCAGAAACGCGGGGAGCCCTTGAGGGCCATCGCCGACGACCCAATCCTGGCTCGCGCGGCCTTGGCAGAGAGGCCAGAAACCACTCGATGAATCGCTGTCTTCGCTCGCAAGGGTACCGCCGTCCTACGGCGGGTTGGGCGGCGGGTTGGGCGGGTGGTTGAGCAGATGGCGATCGACGTCGGCGGCAAAGTAGTTGCCTGGATACTTCTTGACCATGACCCGGGCTTCGTCCTCTGCCTCCTTGTAAC
>Ga0224520_1000220_pt1 | contig 18750 bp, 12 predicted proteins | sample CFST25metaG_2_FD_180684 | JGI IMG/M metagenome (GOLD analysis project Ga0224520, IMG submission 180684) | Peat soil microbial communities from Stordalen Mire, Sweden - C.F.S.T-25 | ecosystem: Environmental > Terrestrial > Soil > Wetlands > Peat | place: Sweden: Norrbotten County, Stordalen Mire... | reverse complement strand
GCTCTTGTCGCCCTTGTCGGTCTTCTCAGCCTTTTCGCTCTTCTGGCTCTTCTCGCCCTTCTTGCCCTTCTTGCTGTCCTTGCCCTTCTTGTCTTTGGGCTGATCCTCGCCTTCGGCCGCGGCGCCCTCCGCGGTGGTTTGGTCCTCGGCGACAACCTCAGCTGCCGCACTTTCCTCGGCCGCCGCTTCTGCTTGGCGCTGCTTCTCTGCCTCCTCTTCCTGTCTCTTCTTCTCGGCCTCTTGTACGCGCTTGGTTTCCGCTTGAATCTCTCGGTCCAGCTCTTTCTCGCGTTTCTCAGAGCAGCCCTTGGGCTCGCACTCGCCCGGACACTCGCACTTGCCCTTCTTTGGACAAAGGCAAACCCCGACCGAATTACGGTAGCAGCCACACGCGTTGAGCTGGGGCGCTTCTGAGGTTGTCTTCGACCCCGCGATCGCATAGGGCGCAAGCCCTATCACCACCAACATTGGCAGCAATCGCTGCACGGTTCGCATGTTCTCTCTCCTCGTCTCGTTTCGTTTGGTAGGCCCGGCCCTCGTCCGGACAAAACGTAGTGTACACGTTCACCGGAGAACGGGGTGGCAGTTTGACATAGCGGCTTGTTCGTTCAGGAGAGTATCCTGATCTGTCATGCGGACTTCCCATCTTTTGCTGGCGACAGCCGCGATCGGCATCGCTGCCTGTCAAGCCCCAGGTTTGCGAATCGACTTCTGCGGAACAACCGGCAAGACGCGGCTGTGTTCGACGGCGTGCGGCGAAGGCCTGCAAACCTGCCGCAGCGGCGCCTGGCAGGGTTGCGAGGTCCCTCTCGTTGCGCGCTCGTGCCAGGGTGTGTGCGGGGCGGGGACTCAAGAATGCGTCGACGAGCAGTGGAAGGCATGCGTCATTCCCAGCACGCAGCTCCCGTGCACCAACAATTGCGGCGAAGGCACTCAGCTTTGCGAGAACGAGAAGAAAGGGGTCTGTGAGGTGGCGCCGGTCGTGGCTACATGCGCTAGCATCTGCGGGAGCGGTAGCCGGACCTGCGCAGACAATGCTTGGGGCGCGTGTGATGCGCCGCAGCCCAAGCAACCCAAGCTGGTCGCTACGGTGCGGGACTTCCACACCAGCTTTCCGGACATGGAACCGGCAGACCCGGCGAAATGGGTGGACGACCCGGGTATCGTAGCTACGGAGCTGGGGCCTGACGACAAGCCGGTCTACGCCCATACGGGGCCCACCCTAACCGTCAGCGGCCCGGCCAGCTTCGACCAATGGTACAGGGACGTGCCTGGCGTGAACCTCTCGACCACCATCGTTCTTCCCCTCTCGCCGTCTGCAACCAAGCAGGGTGTCTACGCCTACAACAACACATCCTTCTTCCCCATCGACAATCAGCTGTTCGGCAACGAAGGGGACCCGCACAACTACCACTTCACGGTCGAGGTCGCGACGCGCTTCCGCTACCAAGGTGGCGAGACCTTCACTTTTTCCGGTGACGACGACGTGTGGGTGTTCATCAACCGCAAGCTCGCGATCGATCTGGGCGGCATCCACTCGGCCGAGAGCCAGACCGTCGATCTCGACGCGCAAGCCGTCACGTTCGGCCTTGCCAAGGGCGAGATCTACCCGATGCACATCTTCTTCGCTGAGCGCCACGTGATCGGGTCCGACTTTGTCGTCGAGACCACGCTCTCGGAAATTGGGGTGTGCGACTAGAGGATCCGGTGGCCGGTGGCCAGTAGCCGGATCCAGTGTCCGGTTCCGGATTCGGGACCGGTACCGGTGCCGGTCCCGGCCCCGGTACTAGCCCAGCAGCCGCTGCAAGATCTCGTTCGCCGTCTTGGGGTCGGCCTTGCCGCCCATCTCCTTCATCACCTTGCCCACGAAGAAGCCGAGCAGCTTGCTCTGGCCGCCGCGAAAGCGCGCCACCTCGTCCGGGTGCGCCGCCACGACCTGCTTGCAGGTTTCTTCGATGAGGCCAACATCGGACACGACCGCCACTGATTCGCTGGCCACGATCTCGCCGGCTCGCCGCTGCTCCTGCCACATGCGGCCAAAAACGTCTTTGGCTAGCCTGCCAGAGAGCGTGCCCTTCTCGACCAGTTCCACCAGCTCGGCCAGCGCCGCCGGCGGCACGGGCAGGTCCGCAGCAGCCAGCGCGCGTACATCGCCCACGCGGGCCAGCACCTCGTTGAGGATCCAGTTGGCCACCTTCTTCGCCGGCGCGGCGCATACTTTGCTTGCGGCGTCGAAGTAGTCCGCGATCTCGCGCTCGGAGGTCAGTACCCCCGCGTCCTGCGCGGACAATCCCAGGGCGCCCATGTAGCGGCGATAGCGGCTCTCCGGCAACTCGGGCAACGACCTTTGCGCTCGCTCGATCCAGTCTTGGTCCACGGCCAGTGGCGGCAGGTCGGGCTCGGGGAAGTAGCGGTAGTCATGCGCGTGCTCCTTGCTGCGCATGGATTGCGAGAGGCCGCGATCCGGATCCCAGAGCCGCGTCTCCTGCACCACCGCCTCACCCCGATCCAGCACGGCCGCCTGGCGCCGGATCTCGTGCTCGATGGCCTCGCGCACGTGTTTGAACGAGTTGATGTTCTTGAGCTCGGCCTTGGTGCCCAGTTTCTCGGCGCCGTGCAATCGCAGGGACACGTTGGCGTCGCAGCGAAGCGAGCCCTCTTCCATGTTGCCGTCGCTGATCCCCAGGGTGCGCACCAGGGTGCGCAGGGCGCGCATGTATTCGGCCGCCTCCTCCGCGGAGCGGAGGTCGGGCTCGCTCACGATCTCGACCAGCGGCACGCCCGCGCGGTTGAAGTCCACGAAGCTGACGCCCGAAGCGTCGTGGATGTTCTTGCCCGCGTCGTCCTCCAGGTGGATGCGGGTCAGGCGCACGCGCCGCGATTCCCCCGCCACGCGGAACTCCACCGCGCCGCCTTCGCAAAGCGGCTCCTCGTACTGCGAGATCTGAAACCCCTTGGGCAGATCGGGGTAGAAATAGTGCTTGCGCGCGAAACGACAGCGCGGCCGGATGTGCGAACCCACGGCCAGGCCCAGGCGCACCGCCGCATCCACCACCGCCCGATTGAGCACCGGCAAGGCGCCCGGCAGGCCCAGACACACCGGATCGGTGCACGAATTGGGCTCCTCGCCGAACGCGGTGGACGACGAGGAAAAGATCTTGGAACGGCTGGCCAGGTGCACGTGCACCTCCAACCCGATGACGGCCTGGTATTGATCGACGCTCATGACGGATCCTCGGGCAGTCGCTTGTGCCAGTCGGTGCCACGCTGGTACGCGCCGGCCACGCGGAACACGGCCTCCTCACCCAGGGGCGGCCCGATGAGCTGCAACCCGATGGGCAGGTTGTTCTTCGTGAACCCGCAGCATTGGGACAGGGCGGGCACGCCGGCCAGCGCAGGCGCCACGGTGTAGATGTCAGCCAGGTACATCTGCAGCGGGTCAGCGTTGCGCTCACCCAGCTTGAAAGCGGCGGTAGGCGAGGTGGGCGTGGCCAGCACGTCGCACTTGTCGAACACCGCGCGAAAATCGTCGGCGATCTTGCGCCGCACGCGCAGCGCCTTGCCGTAGTAGGCCTCGTAGTAGCCCGATCGCAGCACGTAGGTGCCCAGGACGATCCGGCGCTTGGGCTCGGCGCCGAAACCCTCGCCGCGCGTCTTGCTGTAGAGTTCCTCCAGCGACGAGGCCTCGACCGTGCGATGGCCGTAGCGGACGCCGTCGTAGCGCGCCAGGTTCGACGAGGCCTCGGCTGTGCAGACCAGATAGTAGGTCGCAACCGCGTATTGGGTGTGGGGCAGCGAAACCGGCACCAGCTTGGCGCCGGCACGCGCGATCGCATCGATGGCCCCGCGTACCGCCGCCTCGACCTCGGGATCCATGCCGGACTGGAAGTACTCCTGGGGCACGCCCACGCGCATGCCGCCGAGTCCAGCGGCGCAGGCCTGCCGGTAGCGGCCCACCGGCGAGGGGATGGAGGTCGCGTCGTAGGCATCGTGACCGGCGATGACCTCCAGAAGCGTAGCCACATCCTCGACGGTCCGGCCGAAGGGACCCGGATGATCCAGCGACGACGCAAAGGCGATCACGCCATAGCGTGACACCCGGCCGTAGGTCGGCTTCATGCCCGCGACACCGCACAGGGACGCCGGCTGTCGAATCGAGCCACCGGTGTCGGTGCCCAGGCTGCCCGCGCACAGCGACGCCGCCACGGCAGCCGCTGAGCCGCCCGACGATCCGCCGGGCACCCGTTCCAGATCCCAGGGATTGCGCACCGGCTTGAAGGCGCTGTTCTCGTTCGACGAGCCCATGGCGAACTCATCCATGTTCAGCTTGCCCAGGGCGATGGCACCAGCCGCAGCCAAACGCGCGGAGACTGTCGACTCATAAGGCGGCACGAAGCCGCGCAAGATCTTCGATCCAGCCGTGGTTTCGAGCCCCCGGGTCACGAAAATGTCCTTGAGGCCAATCGGCACCCCGGCGAGCAGGCCTGGGTCTCGGCCCGCTGCGACCGTGGCATCGACCTCGGCTGCGCGCCGCCGCGCCCCGTCGGCGTCGACCAGCAAGTAGCAGCCCAGCCGGCCATCCAGGCGACGGATGCGGTCGAGGTAGGACTCGACCAGCTCGCGGGCTTTCCACTTGCGGGCACGCACCCCATCGGCCAGCTCAGCGATGGAGGCGCCCGCCACTTTCGGCGAGGCCACGGCTAGGCTCCCTCGCCCGTGCCGGGCACGATGCGCGGCACCTCAAAGAAGGCGTCGCGTCGCCTGGGCGCGTTCCGGAGAGCGTCGTCTACCGAGAGCGACGGCTTGGGCTCGTCTTCACGCAGGGGACAGTCGAAGGGCACGGCGTGAGTCATGGGCTCGGTGTCTCCGGTGTCCAGGTTCTTTACTGTGTCGATGTACTCGAGGATCGCGTCCAGCTCATGGGTCATCCGCTCGATCTCCGCCTCGGAAAGACGCAGGCGGGCGAGCGCCGCGATCGTGCGGACCTCGTCGGGTTGAATGCGGGGCATGGCGCACCTCTTCTAGCACCATCCAGCGCCCAGTACAGGTCAGCCCAGACGCCCATCTTCCCGGTCGCTCGCGCTACCGCCCACGAACACGCTGGCCGACGTGCGCTGGCCGCGAAGACAACAGGGAGCCAAGGGTGAACGCTACGCCACGGCCGCAAAACGCAGCACGAACGCGGTGCCCTTGCCCACCTCGCTCGACACCTCGATGGTCCCCTTGTGGTCTTCCACAATGCGCGCCGTGATGGCAAGCCCCAGGCCCGTGCCTTCCACTCGGCTCGAGAAGAACGGCTCGAAGATGTGGTCGAGATCGTCGCGGCGAATGCCGACGCCGGTGTCGCTCACCGACAGAACCGCCTCGGCCCTGCCGTTGGTTCGATCGCGACGCGAAACCGAGAGCCGCACGCGACCACCCCCCGGCATGGCGGCGACAGCGTTACGCAAGAGGTTCCACAACACCTGGCGCAACTGTCCGGACGCGCCCTCTATGGCAACGCCCGGCTCCGCGTCCACCACGACACGAACCTCGACCGACCGGCGCTCCTGCTCGAACACTTTGGCGATCTCGGTCACCATCTCACCCAAGTCCAGGCGCTGGCGGTCTTCGGTACGCGGACGGGCGTAGTCAAGCAGCCCCGAGATAAGGCGGTTCATCCGGTCCACCTCACGGACGGCGATGTCGATGAGCTGTCGGGCTTCGGGGTCTGTGCCGGGCTGCTTGCGCAGGACTTCCACCGATCCGGAAATGCTGGCCAGAGGATTGCGGATCTCGTGCGCAATATTGGCCGCCAGGCGGCCGATGCCAGCCAGGCGCTCAGACCGTCGCACGGCTCCCTCCATGCTGCGGAGCTCGGTCAGATCTTGAAAATGGATCACGCGGCCCACGGTCTGGCCGGTGTGATCGGACAGTGGCGTGGCGGAGACCGCCAGGCATCGGAGCGATCCATCGGTGTGCACGGCTTCCACCTCCTGCCGAATCACCCGGCCGAGCGAGAGATCCTCGGCCATGACCGCCGCCATTCCCGGAACCAATTCCTCAACCCGCTGTCCCAAAGGCGCGGGCGAGCCGATGCCGAGGATCTCGCAGGCTGCGTCGTTCATCGAGGTCACCGATCCGTCCAGGGTTGTGGTCACGAGTCCTGAGGACAAGCAGCGAATCGTGTTCTCGTGCAGAGACGCCAGATCCCCGGCGATCCGCTCGTGCCGAGCCAGGCTCTCGCGCGCCTCGCGGGTCTTGGCATACAGGCTCATACCCAGCGCCGCCACCGAAACCACACCCGCCAGATAGACGACGAGACGGAACACCAGTTCTTCGAGGGTCAGGTCCCAGGGGAAGACCGTTTGCCCGGTTATGGGAGGGAGGATGCGCAGGTAGCCGAGGAGCGAGATCCCCACGAAGAGCAGGGCACTCGCGATGGCCACGTTGCCCGGCGAGAAGCGCTTGGGCAGGAGGGTAGCCGCCACTATGTCGACGAGGTAGAGAAACGTGTACCCGCTTTGGGCGCCACCCGTGGCGTGGATGAGCAGGGTGACCAACACCAGGTCAACGCCGATTTGGATATCGGCGAAGCGGACCGGATCCTGGATACGGCTCAGCCCGAGAGCGTAGGCCAGGGTGGCCACGTAGGTCGTGGCCAGCAGGGCGAACACGAACCGCCCGAAGGGACCCGAGAGCGTATCCGCGCTTCCCAGGGTGAGGGCCAGAATGACCACCGACATCATGAGCACGGTGGCCAGCGCCGTGCGCACGAGCATCAGGTAGGTGACGGTTCGCAGCGCCTCCCGTCGGCTGTGCTCCCCCTGGGCGACGTCCGCCTTGCCCCCCGCGGCCGGCGCGCCGAGTGAGATGGTCTCGGGCCTGGCGCGGGCTTCGAGCTCGCCCATGCGGCGTCCTAGCCGCCCTTGATGTTGCCGGCCATCTCGAAGATCGGCATGTACATGGCGATGACCAAGCCACCTATGACAGCGCCGAGGAAGACCATGAGCAAGGGCTCGAGCATCCGGGTCATGGATGCCACGGCCACGTCCACTTCCTCCTCGTAGAAATCCGCGATCTTGGACAGCATGGCATCGAGAGCGCCGGTCTGCTCGCCCACGCTTATCATCTGCACCACCATGGGAGGCATGAGCCCGGTTTCCATGAGCGGCGTGGCTAGATCCTTGCCCTCCGAGACGCGCGCGCGCACGAACATGATGCCATCGTGTACGACTACGTTTCCGGCGGTCTTGGCCACGATCTCCATAGAATCGAGAATGGGAACGCCGGAGGCAAGTAGGGTTCCCATGGTGCGCGCGAAGCGCGCCACCACGGTCTTGCGCAGTACCGCACCGAAGATGGGCAACTTGAGCAACATGCCGTCGAAGGCCAGGCGCCCCTTGCGCGTCCGGAGAATGAGTTTGAGCCCAGTGCCAAGCGCAATGGCGCCGCCGATGATGTAGGGCAGATAGTTGCGTAGCGTGTATGAGAGATCGATCACGAACTGAGTGGGCGCGGGCAGCTTGCCGCCACCGAAGTCCTTGAACATCTTCTCGAAGGTGGGGATGACCTTGGTGAGGAGGACGGTCACCACCAGGGCTGCGATGCACAAGACGGTAATCGGGTAGCCCATGGCACCCTTGATTTGCCGCCGGAGCTTCTGCGCCTTTTCCAGGTACACCGAGAGGCGCTGCAGGATGGTGTCCAAGATGCCGCCCGCCTCGCCAGCGGCGACCAGGTTGACAAAGAGGTTGTCGAAGATCTTGGGGAAGCGACGCATGGAATCTGAAAGGGTGAGGCCCCCTTCCACGTTGGCCCGCACCTGCGCCAGGATCTTGCCGAAACGCTTGTTTTCCGATTGCGTGGACAGGATTTCCAGGCACTGCACGATGGGCAGACCGGCGTCGATCATGGTGGCGAACAGGCGAGTGAAGATGACTATGTCGTTGACGCGGACACCGGTGCCGATGTTGAAGCTTAGCTGGCGGGGCTGCTTCTTGACCACCACCGGTTGGAGCTGTTGAAGCTTGAGCTTGTTGTGGACGGCCTGTTCGTTCTCGGCCTCCATCACGCCCTTCTTCACGTCGCCGGTTCGGGTTCGGGCCTCCCAAAGGAATGCTGTGAGCTGCGCGGCCATCGGTGTCTACCCCCTTCCCAGGGACGATCGTCCGCCGAGCGGCGGGCGGCCGCCGGGTGCGGTCCCTCCTGCCGAGATGATCTGCTCCAACTCTTCCGGGTCGGAGGTGTGACCGACGGCTTCCTCCAGGGTGACGAGGCGCCGCAGGTACAGGCTGGCCAGGCTCTGGTTCAAGGTCTGCATGCCCGACTTGCCCTGGCCAATCTGCATGATGGAGTAGATCTGGTGAATCTTGTCCTCACGGATGAGGTTGCGGATGGCGGCATTGGGAACCATCACTTCCAGGGCCGGGACGCGTCCCTGCCCCGTCGCCCGCGGGAGCAGCGCCTGACAGATGATGCCCTCCAGCACGAAGGAGAGTTGCGCGCGAACCTGCGACTGCTGATTCGGGGGAAACACGTCGATGATGCGGTTGATGGTCTGCACCGCCGAATTGGTGTGCAGGGTGGCGAAGCAGAGGTGGCCGGTTTCCGCCGTCACCAACGCGGCCTCGATGGTTTCCAGATCTCGCATCTCGCCGATGAGGACCACGTCGGGGTCTTGCCGCAGGATGTACTTGAGTGCCTTCTTGAAGGATTCCGTGTCGGCGCCTACCTCGCGTTGGTTGATGAGACACTTCTTGTGCGGGTGCAGATACTCGATGGGGTCTTCGACGGTGATGATGTGTTCGTGCCGCTCGGAGTTGATCTTGTCAATCATGGCGGCCAGGCTGGTCGTCTTGCCCGAGCCTGTGGGTCCCGTGACTAGCACCAGTCCGCGCGGCTTGTTGCACAACTCCTCAATGACCGGCGGCAGCCCCAGTTCGGCGAAGGACGAGATCTTGAAGGGGACGGTTCGAAAGGCGCCGCCCACCGCCCCGCGCTGCATGAAGAGGTTGGCGCGAAAGCGTGCTAGTCCGCGTACGCCGAACGAAAAATCGAGCTCGTGATCCTCCTCGAAGTGCAGTTTCTGGTTGTCGGTCAATACCGAATAGCAGAGCTGTTTCGTGTCCACCGGGGACAGCGGATTCACCCGTAAGGGAACCAGCACCCCATCGATGCGAAGTTGCGGCGGCGTGCCGGTGGTGATGTGCAAATCGGAGGCGCCCTGCTCCACCATGGCCTTGAGGAGCTGCTGCAGGTTGACCGTGAGCCCACTAGGCTGAGGGGGCGGCGTTTGATTGAGGTTAGTTTCCAAGAGCGATCCTTTAGTCGGCGGCGGTGATGCGAGCGATCTCTTCCACCGACGTGACGCCTTCGCAGATCTTGCGCACGCCTGACCTGCGCAGGGTTCGCATGCCCAAGCGGATGGCTTCTGCCTTGATCTCGACCGCAGCCGCCCCCTGCAGCACCAGTTCCTTCAGGGCATCCTTGAAGGGCATAACCTCGTAGAGCGCGACCCGACCCTTGTAGCCCGAACCGCCACAGACCTGGCAGCCGACGCCGCGCTGGCAAGTTGCGGTTGCGATTTCCTCGTCGCTCGCGCCCAGGGACTTGAGTTCATCGTTGGGCGTTTCCGTCGGTTGCCTGCAGGCCACACAAATCTTGCGGACGAGACGCTGCGCCTGCACCAGTTGCACCGAAGCCGTGACGAGAAAAGGCTCGACCCCCATGTTGAGCAGACGGGTGATGGTGGAAGGCGCGTCGTTGGTGTGCAGGGTAGACAACACCAGGTGGCCGGTAAGAGCTGCCTTGATAGCGATCTCGGCCGTCTCAAAGTCGCGAATCTCGCCGATCATGATGATGTCGGGATCCTGCCGCAGAAACGAGCGCAGAGCCGCGGCGAAGTTCAGCCCGATATCTTCATGCATCTGAACCTGGTTGATGCCGGGAAGGTTGTACTCGACCGGATCCTCGGCCGTGCAAATGTTGTCGGTGAGGGTGTTGAGCTCGGAGAGCGCCGAATACAGGGTGGTGGTCTTGCCCGAGCCGGTGGGCCCGGTGACCAGCACCATCCCGTAGGGGCTTTCGACGGCAGACTTGAAGTCGGCCAGTTGGTCCGGTTCGAAGCCGAGCCTGGTCATGTCGAGCTGCAGCGTGCTCTTGTCCAAGAGCCGGAGGACGATCTTTTCGCCGAACAAGGTGGGCAGGACTGAAACGCGAAAGTCCATCTCCTTGTCTTCGCCCACCTTGAGCTTGATGCGGCCATCCTGGGGCAGACGGCGTTCGGCGATGTCCAGGTGGGCCATGATCTTGAGTCGGCTGGAAAGCGCGGCCTTGAGCTTCACGGGCGGCGACATCTCCTCGTGAAGCACGCCATCGACGCGAAAACGAACCCGGTAGCTCTTCTCGTAGGGCTCGACGTGGATGTCGGAAGCGCCCTTCTGGATGGCCGAGAGCAAGAGGTGATTGCATAGCTTGACCACCGGTGCGTCCTCGGCGGCGCGCTCGAGATCCGTCAGGTTGATCTCTTCGGAGACGGATCCCACCTCCACCGAGTCCTGGATCTCGTTCATCACTTTGTTGAGGTCGAGTTCTTCCCTCCGGTTGTAGTACCTTTCAATGGCATCCGAGATGCCGACATCGGAGGCTACGACGGCTTCTATGTTGTAGCCGGTGACGAACTTGAGATCGTCGATGGCGAGGATGTTGGAAGGATCGGCAATGGCCACGATCAGGGAGGAACCGGCCCGGTTGACCGGCACCACCCGATGCCGGATGGCCACGTCCTTGGGGACGAGAGCGATGACCTCGGGGTCAATGTCGAACTCCGCGAGGTTGACCGCGGGGACTCCATATTGCTTCGATAGAAACTGGGTCAGATCCTCCTCCGGGATGGCGCCAGTCTTGATGAGGGCATTCCCCAGTCGGTCACCCGACTTTCTGCTCTCTTCTTGCGCGCGCTGGAGCTGCTCGGGCGAGATGATCTGATCTCGCAGTAAGAGCTCTCCGAGTCGACTCATGTTGCCCCCATGAACCGTCGACAGATCCGAGCGGCTCCTTTAGCGATTGCGAAACAGTAACAGGGGGTTAGCAGCCCGGCAAGAGAGAGCCGCTCTCGTCGTGTGGCACACGCGCGGGGGCCATCCGGCAGGCCGCAGTCTTCCCCCCAGCCTGGGCCAGGCGCCGGAACACTTATTGGGCGAACGGGTCGACCCAGCCCCCTTTGCCCGCTTTCTTGGACGCCACAGGCTTTGCCGGTGCCGCCTTTGGCGCGACGCTCTTGGGTGGTCGGGGGGACTTGGCCGCGTGATGCACCCGAGCTGTCCTGAATTCGCCTTCGCCGAACTCCGCTGGCGCGGACTCGGCCGTAGGGATTTCACCTGCCGGCCTGGCTCCGGCGATGGCAGCAGGCCTTGCAGCCGCGGGTGCCTCGGTGGGAGTGGGCAGCGGCATAACCCGCGGCGCGGGATTCGCTGGCTGAGTCGGCTGCACTGGGACCACGGGCCCGGCCACCAGGGTCGAGGCCGGAGCCGCAGGCGCACTGACGACCACGCGCGGGGACATGAGCCGGGAAAGCACGCCACCCACCAGCACCGCAGCGAGCATCATGATCCCGAATGCGGGGTAGGAGATCTGGATAATCTTGCTCGGTGCGAGGACGCTGGGCTGGAGGTTCGCGCGGACGGGCGGTGCGACGATCGGTGATCGCGCGAACGCGGGCGTTGCCACCGCAGTCGCTGGGAGAATGTAGTTCTCGGCCTCGCGGGCGGCGGCCTCCTGTTCCCGGGCCAGGAGCGGATTGGCTGTGACCACCGTGCGCTCGTCGGAAGTGGTCGTGACAACCGACGGGGTCGGTGAGAAAAGGCTGGCCAAGGGAGAGGGCGTAGGCTGCGACAAGCTGGGTTGGGGTGAGGCAAACGGAGGTGGCTCCTCGACCGCCTCCGCCGCGTCGGGAGCGGCAGGCTGTGCAGGCAAGACCAGCTTCTCGAGCAGATCCTCGTAGGCCAGGTTGGTCGCCGAGATGGACTCCGGTTCGGGCGTTTGTCCATTAGGAGGCTCGTCGGCGACGGGAGGCGGAACGAGGTACGAATCCAGCTTCGCGGGGCCTGGCGTCTCCATCGAGACGTCGAGATCATCAGCCACAGCAGGCGTGGCGGCATGCATGGCGTCAGCCTCAGGCTCTTGGGAGCTGTGTGCGGTATTCGCCTCGCCAGCCTTCAACTCGTCCATTTCCAAGAGGCCGGAAATCTCTTCAATGGCTTCGTCTGGGGGCACATCGGTCTTCCTTGTCGCCCCGGGCCCACTCGTCATGGGGAATGTCCTTTCTTTCGCGTCACAGGCAATTCATCGCGCTCGACGTAAGTGACTGCATAAGCAGTTTCCCGGCGAGCCAGGTCAAAGTCAATCCCTTGTGTAGACTTGTGTAGGCGTGAACAGGTTTGACAGGACATGTGCCGCTCCCTATGGTTCGCCCCCCCGCCCCAAGTGTTCTATTGTGCACCTTCATGCCTCTGCCCGCACGTTGCTGTCTCGGAGTGTCAGTATGAACCGCAAAGAGCGCGGTGCGTCTAGAATTCCTAGGGACATGGCGGCAGGGATTTCCGTCCGTGCGGGGGCATATCGGCTTCCGGATGATGTGACGCGGCGTTTGCGCGGCGGCCACCCGTGGGTTTTTCGTGAGGCCTTGGCTGGGCGGGCCATCAACGAGACGACCGGTGCGGTTGTCGATCTCATGGCGGGAAATGGTGCCTTTGTCGCGCGCGGCTACGTGGATCGAGACCACTCGGTAGCTGTCCGGGTGCTCTCGCGCGATCCGGCCGAGCGCGTGCACCCAGGCGCCGGGCTTGTTGCCAACCGCTTCCAGCGCGCCGTGCAACTGCGCTGGCTGCTGCTCGGACCGGACAGGCCCACCGCTCTGCGCCTTTTCTCGGGCGAGAGCGAGGGCCTGCCCGGCGTCACCGTCGATCGCTACGCCGACTTCGCAGTCGTGCAGTGGTACTCGGCAGGTGCCTTGCCCTGGCGCGAAGAACTGTTGGACGCAATCACGGCGGCGATTCATCCGCGTGGCATCTACGAACAAAAGCGGCTGCGGCCCCTGGGCGGCCACGGTCCTGCGGATCCCGCCGTCCGGGCGAGAGGTGAAGAGGCCCCTCTCGAAGTGGTGGTCGAGGAGGCGGGCTGCCGTTTCGCGGTCGACGTGACGGCGCCCCTTGGCGTGGGCTTCTTTCCTGATCTGCGGCTCGGGCGTGACAGCGTCACCCGGCGCGCCGCCGAGCGCCGCGTGCTGAATCTCTTCTCCTACACCGGAGCGTTCTCCGTGCGCGCGGCGCGGGCTGGGGCTGCCGAGGTCGTGGCGGTAGACACCTCGGCCAAAGCGCACGCGCGCGCGCGGCGCAATTACGAACTCTCTGGCCTCGATCCAGCTCGCATGGAGCAAGTCACGGGCGAGGCCAGCAAAATCCTCGAGCGTTTCTCGTCACGTAGCCGGCGCTTCGACGTTGTGATCTGCGATCCGCCAACCTTCGCCCACGGCCAGGGCCCGGGCCGGACCTTCTCCGCCGCATCGGACTTGGCTGAGCTGGCCGGAGCTGCAGGAGCCGTGCTTGAACCGGGCGGACTGCTCGCGTTTTCGAGCAACGCGGCCAAGCTGTCAGCTGCCGAAGTGGACAAGGCCCTGGCCGAAGGAGGGGCCATGCGGGGCTTTGAGCTGCGGGTGATCGAGCGCCAGGGTCTTCCCCCTGACTTTCCCGTGCATCCTGGCTTCCCCGAAGGTAACTACCTCAAGTTCGTGCTGGCGGTGCGCGTGTAGCGAATGCCTCCGCGATCCGGCGAGCGGCAGCCACACGGTCCCAGGCGTCGTCGACAGCCGCGATGACTGCTGCGGCGCTGGCCCCGGTCGCCGCCACGGCGTCGACAGTCGCCAGCGTGATCCCGCCAATCGCGACCACCGGGAGCGACACGGCCGCACAAACCTCGCGCAACCGGTCCAGGCCCGTCGCCGGCTCGGGATTGGGTTTGGTTCGGGTCGCGAAAACGGGGCCAAAGCCGATGTAGTCGGCGCCTTCGCGCGCTGCGGCCTCGGCCTGCACCAGGCTGTGCGTCGAGACGCCGATCATCAGTCGCTGGCTGGCGCGAATCCGTAGGGCGTCGCGAAGAGGTAGGTCGTCCTGTCCGAGATGCACACCATCCGCGCCCGCTGCCAGGGCCACATCAAGCCGGTCATTCACGCACAGGGGCACGCCCGCGGCATGGCAGATAGGCAGGAGCCGCGCCGCGGTCCGCCGGAGGTCAGCCGCGCCCATGCGCTTGGCCCGAAGCTGCAGGCAGCCGGGGCGCGCTGCGAGCCGCTCCCCGGCACGCGCAAGCAGAGCGGCCGGGTCCTCAGGCGCCTCGCCTTCCAGATTGAGGACCGCGTAGTATCCGCGCAGCGCGAGTGCCATCTGGCCGCTAGACTACGTCGCGCGCCTCCGATCTGTCGAGACACGGTCATGCCGACCCCGTTCAAGCTGAAAACCGATCTTGTGCCCACGGGCGACCAGCCACGCGCTATCGAAGAGCTGGTCGCCGGGGTCAAGCGCGGAGACCCGGCGCAGGTTCTGCTCGGCATCACAGGCAGCGGTAAGACCTTCACCATGGCGCATGTGATTGCCCAAGCCCAGCGGCCTACGCTGGTCATGGCTCACAACAAGACCCTGGCTCACCAGCTTTTCGGTGAGTTCAAGACCCTCTTTCCTGACAATGCTGTCCATTTTTTCGTCAGCTACTACGACTACTACCAGCCGGAGGCCTACGTCCCTTCGACGGATACCTATATTGAGAAGGATTCGCTCATCAACGAAGAGATTGATCGCATGCGCCACGCCGCCACCTACGCCCTGCTCACCCGGCGCGACGTGATCATCGTGGCGTCGGTGTCGTGCATCTACGGCATCGGTGCGCCCGAAGCCTATCTCGACATGAAGGTCGACTTGGCCACCGGTGTGGAGGTGCGACGCGATGCGGTCTTGCGCCGCCTGGTCGAAATCCAGTACGAGCGCAACGATATGGACTTCTCCCGCGGCACCTTCCGCGTGCGTGGCGACGTGGTCGAGATCTTCCCCGCCTACGAACGGGAGAAGGCCCTGCGCGTGGAGTGGTTCGGCGACGAGATCGAGGCCATTTCCGAGGTGGATCCTCTGCGCGGCAAGGTGCTGCGCAAGCTGGACGAGGTCTCCATCTTCCCCGGCTCGCACTACGTGACCCCGAGCGCGCAACTTGTACGAGCCATGAGCAGTATCAAGCAGGAGCTGCGCGAGCGACTGACTGAACTGCACGCGCAGAACCGGCTGGTGGAGGAGCAGCGCCTGCAGCAGCGCACGCTCTATGACCTCGAGATGCTGGAGCAGATGGGCCGCTGCAAGGGCATCGAGAATTACTCACGTCACCTTTCCGGCCGCAAGCCCGGCGAGCCGCCCCCAACCCTGCTCGACTACTTCCCCGCGGACTGCCTGACGTTCGCGGACGAATCACACCAGACCGTGCCCCAGATCGGCTCCATGCACAAGGGTGACCGCTCGCGCAAGGAGACGCTGGTGGAATTCGGTTTCCGCCTGCCCTCGGCCCTGGACAACCGGCCGTTGCGTTTCGAGGAATGGGAAGCGCGCGTTCGCCAGGTCGTCTTCGTGTCGGCGACCCCCGCGAACTACGAGATCGAGCGAGCAGGCGGGGTACTGGTCGAGCAGATCATCCGGCCCACCGGGTTGCTCGATCCCGAGATCGAGGTCCGGCCAGTGGCCTCGCAGGTCGACGACCTGCTGGGTGAGATCCGCGCGCGGGTTTCCGCGGGCGACCGCGTGCTGGTCACCACGCTGACCAAGCGTTTGGCTGAGGATCTGACCGAGTACTACGCCGACCTGGGCGTGCGCGTGCGCTATTTGCATTCGGACATCGACACGCTCGAACGCATCGAGATCCTGCGCGATCTGCGTTTGGGCACTTTCGATGTCTTGGTGGGGATCAATCTCTTGCGCGAGGGGCTGGACCTACCCGAGGTGTCGTTGGTGGCCATCCTCGACGCCGACAAGGAGGGCTTCTTGCGCGCGGAGCGCTCGCTCATTCAAACCATTGGCCGCGCGTCCCGCAACGTGCGCGGCAAGGTCATCATGTACGCCGACCACGAGACCGATTCCATGAAACGGGCCATCGGGATCACACGGCAACGGCGCGAGCTCCAACAGGAACACAACCGCAAGCACGACATCACGCCGAAGACCATCAGCAAGGCCATCCAGGATCTGTCGGGCTCCGCCCAAGATGACTTCGTCGACCTGGGCAAGTTTGCCCTGCCCAAGAAAGGCAAGCGAGCCCTGCCGCTTGATGAGCTGCCCGGTGTCATCGCCCAGCTCAAGACCGAGATGATGGACCTGGCCGAGAAGCTCGAGTTCGAGAAAGCCGTCGCCATCCGCGACCGCATCGTGGAACTCGAACAACTTCAGCTGGATATAGGCTAGCTAGAGCTTGTCGGGTAATTCCGGGCCGCCCGCAGGGCCGGCCCGCGGATGGCGGCCCGCGGGCCGCGAGAGCGTGGGCGTGAGCGAGTTCGTGGGCGTTTTGCGGGAAGACGAAGAGCGGGTCGCGTGCCGCTCACGCTCACCCAGGCCGCCCACGCTAGCCGCGCTCCGCTGGTCGCTCACGCTATCGCTCACGCGCACGCTGGCCGATCTGCACCTGGCTAGATCCGCCGGTAGCCGAGCCGCCAGATGCGGACGTCCGCCACCTCGCACTGTCGTTCACGGCGCGAACGCGCGGCAAAGGGACTTTCGGGCAGAAAGGTCCACGGCTCACGCCGGTTGGCGAACCGCCGCGAGGAATCGTATTCCAGAACCGCCATGGAATCGAGCGCGATGTCGAAGACGTCGGTGGCCAGGTAGATCTCGCCGCCCTCGGCCAGCAGCCCGGATAGTTCGACCACCAGCTCGGGCGACATCACGCGCCGCTTGTGCTGGCGTGTCTTCCACCAGGGGTCTGGAAAATTGAGAAAGAAACGGCTCACCCGGCCGGCTGGGAAAAGCCGCGGCAGGTCGACCGAGATGTTGGCGAACACGCTGCGTACTTGCTTGAGTCCTTGTCGCTCACAGGTAGCGTTCGCGAGCGCCACAAGGTCCCGGCGGATCTCGACGCCCACATAGAAGCGGGCCGGATCCTCCGCGGCCCGGGCCATGAGGAAATGGGCCTCGGCCGAGCCCAATTCCACCTCGAGCGGGACCCCGGCGGGCAGGTCGGGTGGCTCGACCGCGATCTGAAAGAAGTTGGCCTTGAGCGGGTTGACGTGCTGACGAATGCGCATCTAGGCGGCGGCGAGGCGTCGGTCGAGCCAGTTCACGTAGAGCTGTTGCAGGATCCCGAGCAGGTAGCTGGTCAGCGTATAGGTGGCCAGTCCCGCCGGTAGGAAAAGCGAGAAGCCGGTGAACATGATTGGCATCATGAACGCCATCATCTTCTGCTGCTGCGGATCCGCACCGGCCGGCGACATGCGCATCTGCAAGAACATGACCACGCCCATGAGCAAAGGCGTAGCGTAGTAGGGATCCTTGGCCGACAGGTCAGCGATGTACAGGAAGGATGACCGGTGCAACTCGACCGCGTAGTTGAGGGTGGAAAACAACGCGATCCAGATGGGCATCTGGATCAAGCTGGGCAGGCAGCCCCCAAACGGCGACACGCCGTGGGCTTTGTACAGGTTCATGGTTTCGACGCCCAGCTTCTGGCGGTCTTTCTCGTGCTTCTTGCGCAAGACCGCAATCTTGGGTGCCAACCGCTGCATCTTCTTCGCCGAGAGCAGCGTCCGCTGCGTCGGGTAGAAGGTGACCAGCTTCACGAAAATGGTGAGCAGGATGATGGCGACGCCCCAGTTGCCAGAGAGCCGATAGAAGAGCTTGAGCAACGCCAACATGGGCCGCGACAGCACCGCGAAGGTGACATCCACGTCGTCCGCCAGATGCGCGTCCTCGCCCCCGGGCGTTACTTTTTGCAGATCGCTGTTGTACTTGGGACCGGCGAAAACCTCGAACGCATACTCGGTCTTCTCGCCCGGCGCCAAGGTTCGGCTGCTCAGCGAAAGGAAGACCTCGCCGGTGAGCGGGTCAAGGGCGCGCGCGCCGCACCGGCGCTCTTTGGGTGGGCTCTCCGGGTACGGTACTGCAGCTAGGGTGAAAAACTTCTCGCCGGCCGCGGCCCAGCGCACGCCACCCACCAAGTCGATGGGCTCTTTGCCCAAGGGCTCCACCGCCGAGCGGTGGGCTTTGTCATTGGCCCAGCAAACCAGCTCCGCCAGGTTGGCCGAAGCGTAGCTCATGAAGCCGCCGCCCTTCTTCTCGGGATCCTGCTGGACGTAGAGATGCACGATCAAGCCGTGCGACTGCGGCCTGTCGCTCTTGTTCTGCACGCTCATGGTGAGGTTCAGCCGATAGCGGTCCGGCTCACTCCGATAGCGCTTCTCAATTGCGACGACGTCATTCTCCGCGCGGAAGACGACCGCGTCCGGGGCCGGCTGCTCGGCGACCCAGGTCGTGTCATCGGGAAGCGAAAAATCCGCCTTGGCGAAGGTCGTGCGCAGCGGCGCCAGCTCCGGCTTTCCCGTGTTGACCAGCTCGATGCCGCTCTCCGGGTCGCGGCGGTTGAGCAAGAACTGCCGGTGCTTCAGCCTCACCTGGCGGAGCGTGCCTCCCCAGCTTGACAGCAGGTAGCGCGCGTCGGGTGTGTCCAGCACAAGTTGCTGCTCCGGTGGACGCG
>Ga0224520_1000219_pt1 | contig 18763 bp, 17 predicted proteins | sample CFST25metaG_2_FD_180684 | JGI IMG/M metagenome (GOLD analysis project Ga0224520, IMG submission 180684) | Peat soil microbial communities from Stordalen Mire, Sweden - C.F.S.T-25 | ecosystem: Environmental > Terrestrial > Soil > Wetlands > Peat | place: Sweden: Norrbotten County, Stordalen Mire... | reverse complement strand
ATAATGGTACCCCCGCTCCCCCAACGATGAGAGTCTGGCGCGCAACATACACCAATAGCAATTCGGCGAAAGACATCATAATCACCGTAAATCCGAACCACGGTACCACTTTCGGAACGTATCTTCGAAACAAAGGTCCGGGAATTGCATTAATTATCGGGATTTTGGCAGCCATTCTATTCTGGATACTGGCATGGTATTTTCTTGCCCCGCGGTTGGTGGGTAAGAATAAACACATCCAGAGATTGTGGCAAATGTCGTTGCCCTACCTTGGATTGAACCTTGTATTATTCATACCAGGCGGTATTCTATTACTTTACTTTTACTTTGGAGTTAGGATAATACCTCTAGTCCTTTTGGTACTTCTATTCGGTTTTGCGAGCATCCGTGTTTTCGTCCCCAATCAACGGGACAGGCTGAAGGAGGCATCTGGTAAAGCTTTTAAAATATTCTTCGCGATTACAGCGGCCAGTGGCGTTGCCTACCTGCTTTTTGCTGTGGGTTATGCCTGGCTGGTGCGAGCAATTTGACGGAGCTATATTTCTAGCTTTGGTAAAGAATCATTAAGCGTATTACCGTGTAGTCCGAACTAACACAGATAGTTCATCGGCATGAAAACATAGGAATAATCGGCATTCCCCATTTAGCAAGAAAATGACGCAGATAACAATTGGGCGAAATGTGACCTAACGTCACAATCATAATTATTTTCTTCCCAAAATCAGTGCAAAGATTTCCCGATGATATCGTATAAATAATTAGATGGGTCTTTAAAATGGTAAAATGTGATGAAATGTTGCGGGTATTAGTTATATGTATCAGGAATTATTTCCCCATCAATGAGATGAACGATGTTTGATAAAAGGCAACGGTTAATTGCAATTCTGGGGTCTTGCACAATTCTTCTGTTTGGATTACTTGGATGTACGCCCACTCCACCCGATAATTTTGTTTCAACAGGTGGGCCTATTGGCTACCACCTATATGGCATTACCAAAGGGCCAGATGGTAATTTGTGGTTCACAGAACCAAATATCAATGGGGACAAAATCGGTAAAATATCCCCTAAAAATGGCAAAGTTACCAAATATAATCTTGCTAGTAACAGTGTTGGCTCGGACGGAATTTGCGCCGGCCCTGATGGCAATGTATGGTTCACCGACGGAAACCAAATTGGTAAAATATCCCCAAAGAACGGTAAAATCACGGAATATTCTGTTCCCGATGGTGGTGCCAGTGACATAACTGCCGGACCAAATGGCAATCTATGGTTTACTGATGGGTATACGAATCAAATCGGTAAAATCTCACCAATAAACGGAAAAGTCACTGAGTACCCTGTTCCAACAAAATCCGCTGGCCCCGACAGCATAACAGCTGGTCCGGATGGGAACCTTTGGTTCACAGAAGAAGAGTGTGACCGAATCGGTAAAATCTCTCCTATTACTGACATCATTACCGAATATGCTGTTCCTTCGGCTTACTCTGACCCTTGCAGCATCACTGCCGGACCTGATGGTAATATTTGGTTCACAGAACACGAGGGGAACAAAATAGGTAAAATCGACCCGGCTACTGGTGTCATCATAGAATATATTATTCCTCCTTCTCAAAACGATACTTACGTCGTTGACAGCATTACCGCTGGTCCCGATGGCAACCTGTGGTTCGTTGTATGTCAAGGGAATGTAATCGATAAAATCTCTCCAGATACTGGTGACATCACCGAATATCCTATTCTTTCTTCAGACTTTGGCAACATTCTTAATGAGATTACCGAGGGACCTGACGGTAATTTGTGGTTCACTTTTGGGGGAGGATACCAAATCGGTAAAATCTCTACGTCTACAGGTGCAATAACTGATTATAATGTGGGCTATTAAATTGAACATAAACTGAAAAGAAAGACCATGAGGAGATTAAATGATGTTTAAAAAGAGACTTTGGGCATCAGCCATCTGTATATCCTCCGTCGTGGCTTTAATGGGATTGGTTGGATGCACGGTCGCCATTCCCTCTAGCACTGTCACCATATCAACAACGACAGCAGATTATTCAGGGCCAGATAATATGGGGCAGTGGCCTGTATTCTATGACATAACAGCTGGTTCTGAGAGCTACCTGTGGTTCACGGAATCGAATGTAAACGAAATCTTTAGAATCTCTCCAAAAACCGGTAACATTACCGATATTCCCACTCCTGGTATTGCCTCAATTGACATTACTTCTGGTCCGGATGGTAACTTGTGGTTCACAGAGTGGGGTGGAAACAAAATTGGTGAAATTTCCCCGAAAACGGGAATCATTACCGCGTACGATATTCCTATTGGCGACTCCAGTCCCAACGGCATTACTACTGGTCCTGATGGCAACATTTGGTTCACTGAGGGACATCAGCTTCTTGCCGAGGGGGATGTTGATAGCATTGGCAAAATAACTCCAAAAACAGGTAATGTTACAGAGTATAATATTCCCACTACTGAAGCTGAACCTACCGGAATTACAGTCGGTCCTGATGGTAACTTATGGTTCACTGAAGGGCTTGGAAATAAAATTGGTAAAATCTCTCCAGCAACGGGTAATATCACCGAGTATTCTGTTCCTACTTCGAACGCCTACCCAATGGATATTACTGCCGGTCCTGATGGCAACCTGTGGTTCACTGAAACCGATGGAAATAACATCGGTAAAATCTCTCTGAAGACGGGTGTCATTACCGAGTATACACTTCCTACTGCTGATTCTAGCCCTCAAGATATCTCTCATGGTTTCCTTGATATATTAATGGAAGCCACAAAGGAAGCTATTTTTGAGTTAGTCCAAGAACAATTAAATACTAAGTTGGATAAACCAAAAACATAAGAGACACTAAAATGCATGAGAACCGAAATCAAGAATATGTTGTGCTAGAATTGAAAATAACCTTGCCAGAAGGAGACAACACGATGAAACTAATTAAAGTTGCGAAAATAGCAAGAGAGCCAAATTCCGGAAAGCTGTTTACCGGAACAGTAACTATGCAGCCGGTAATCGGCAAAGAGTTAAGTAAAAACCTGGTCATAGCAAAGGTTAACTTCGGCCCGGGAGTGCGGAATAAGTTTCATAGCCACTCTTCTGAACAGATACTCTTCGTCACTAAAGGAAAAGGCATCGTTGCTACGGAAAAAGAACGAAAAACTGTCGTTGTTGGGGATATTATTTATATTCCACCGTGTGAGAAACACTGGCATGGTGCAGCAGAGGGCTCTAAGTTCTCACATCTTTATATCATGTCCCCTGACAGCAAGACGACGCAAATTGAATACTAGGTAAAGTATTGATAATGAAACGGATATACAAATGGTGAAACCTAAAAAATTGAATCTGGACCAACCTATGACCAGGGATTTGATTAACCAGGTCATTGATAAAGAAATGGAGATGAAAGATCAGCCGGCGGAACGTGAGCTGGCACTCAACTACATGACTCAAATGGTGGAGCAAGGTTATATTGTGACCGATGATCCCGCTAAGCGTTATACCATACAGGAAATGATGGATTTGACTCATGCTTATCTCGATGGCTACAACGATGCCATGAAAATGCTGGAACTGTCGATGAAGAAGGTGTTAGACACAACCAACAATCCTTTTCTCGGTTGATCGCCGGAATAAAATTGTTATTTAAAACGGATTTACGTTTTTTTGAACTTTACAGAACTGGTCTCGTCTTTCCGCTAAGAGTTCCATATTAGGGATAATGTGGTATTTTTTTTCTGCATTCAATCTTTTGGTAACAAACCCTAAGGATGTATACTGGTGGGCGACGACGTGCATACGCACATGCCGATGCAGTTTTCTTTCCATCCGTTCCACGAGTAATGTCGGAGTAACTGCGTCTCCATATTCGTTAAATAATTCCTGGAGACAATCCAACATCACAGGAATATCTTCTTGCTCAATTTTCATTCAGGCAACAAAACCCTCGTTTTTCATCTCATTCACTTTCTCAGGAATATCGCAATATTGCGCTCGTTTTTGTGCCAGCAGTTCCGGGTCGAAAACGATGTAACGATTATCCTTGTCCCCGGCTTCGATGCCATTCCTGGTTACAAAACCTAGCAACGTGCATAAATAGGTTGCATAAGTATAGTGAACGTGCCGATGTATTTTATTTTCCATTCGTTCGGCCAGCTGCTTGGGGGTAACGGCATCTCCACGTTCACGGAATAACTCCTGGAGAGAATCTAAAATAACGGCAATATCTCCTGCCTGGATTTGATGTCGATAACTTGTAAGCGCACTCAATTTTGCTGCTCCTGGTTAATGTAGAAAATTACTTTTATTATACAACGGGTTGGCGGCTATTGGTGATGTATTGAATTTACAACCGTTTAATGACACTGTCAAAACCGTTACTGGTGGCTATCAACCATTTTCCCTATTTTAATTAAGCCAATTAAGAAACCGTTAAGCAAAGATTTTTGAGCGCAGATACTATATCTTAAAAACCCAATAAGCGGCATAAGCCCTTATACACTCGCTTAAAGCGCCTTATTTTGCCACAAAAAGGCAGATACATGCACCAATTGTAACCGGATGAGTACTATAATGGTTACTGGCTCGATAAGAAGACATCTAATAACATTGATTTAGTCGCTGCTGGGGTTAGTATAAACCCTGCCGCGGTCATTTTATCGCAATTAGCGGGAAGGCTCATTATCTGCCTTTATATCGCGAATCTCAAATAAAGTAATCTCCGTCATAATATAAAGCATGGCAGACACAGGGAGTTAAACAAACGAACCATGTTAATGCAACATTGTTAATATTAAACCATGTTTTTGTGAATCCATCTAAACTTTAATGTCCCATGGATTTTTTCAAACCTTGGTCTATCCAAAATCTTCCCAGATAATGGCTTAACATAAGAGGTCCTGTAGCTACTCCCCAAGTCGATCCGAATTGAGCATCGAAACCTTTGAGCCATGGTTGACAAAGAGAATACGACATGGCTTGTAGTAGAGAGATTGAAAAATGTTGCAGCGCGACATACTCGTTTGCTTCTCTCAATATTTGCCTTATCCCATCGATGTCAGTGCAAGTCATAGCTTTCGCATAAAAACCGTCACAGACGCGATCATCAATCATTTGCATTTGGTTTTTAGGGGACCCCTTTCGAAGCCACATCAGTTGGAGAAGTGGTGGGGCGGTGTGACCAAGTGCTCCGGCTGGGGTGTGGGAAAGTTGGTCGTGCTGATGATTGATTTGCACAAAAGAAACAAATTCAGATGCCTCCATCGGCCGGATTTCCATTTCTATGCCAATCTGGGCAAAATATGATTTAACTATCTGCAACAAATCCATTTCCGCATCAGCGGCAACCACTATGTTGGTTTTAAAACCGCCAGGATAGCCGGCATCAGCTAACAGCCGCTGGGCCTTAGTCGGGTTGTAAGCATACTCGTCCTTCAGATCCTGCGGCCACTCCTCGTACGGGAACCCCCAACCCTTCATGGACTTGGATATATACCGGGACGTCAATGTGTCAGGATAGGGTTCAACAAGTCCATGGTAATAGTCTTTAGCGATGGTTGGCAGATCTATCGCCTGCTGCATAGCTCTTCGTACGTTTATGTCATTAAACGGGGGCTTGTCGATTCTTGGGCAAATAGAAACTGTTGGCGGCAGAGGCGTCAGATATTGCAATATTTCGGGGTTAGTTTTCCGCATTGCCTCAGCTTGCACCGGCGTAACTGCGTCCATTACGTCAATTTTGCCGGCACGCATAGCCGCCAGGGAGGCGCCGCTATCTGGTATTATCAAATACTTAATTTTCTCTATATATGGGAGCTTGTTTTGCGGGTGACGCTCGTCATGTCCCCAATAGTTGAGATTCTTGGTCAACGTGGCCGAAGTATTGGGAACAAAATCTTTTAGAATAAATGGGCCGGTACCGATAGCATGATGCCAATCATTGACGTCTCCCCACAGTTTTACTGCGTCGGGATTTTCCAAGCTCAAAGCAAGACTGATACCAAACAGAGTTTCTGTTATTAGTTCCGGATTAGGTGTCTTCCATTTAAAAACAAGTGTATACCTGTCAGTGGCAGTTACCGAAATCAGGTCTTTAAACATTAATACGGTAAAAGGCTCCGGGGCAGGGCTGGTGAAACCTCCGCCCAGGCCGTATAAACGATTGAAGTGAAACACCACATCCTCAGCAACGAACTCCCGGCCGTTGGCGGGAGGTATGTCCTGCCAGTGAATTCCCTTGCGTAAATGTACAATGCAAGTGCTTGGGTCACTGAACTCCCAACTATCAGCAAGTTGTCCTTTTATAAATTGGGAAGGCCGCCAGCAGGTTTTGTAGCCAAAAACCGCCGGATTCAATGTCCAATCATCAGCATGCAGTTTTTCCATCCAGGCTGTTTGAATTGTTGTAAGTGATTCGTGGTAATACGGGTCAAAATTTACAATATTCCTGCTTGCTCGAATATTTAATTCACCGCCATATTGCGGTTTCCCGAGTTTGTCCCACCAGATACTGCCGGTGGTTATTTTCCGTTCCATATGCATTCTCCATTATTCATTTACATTTTGCTGCACAAACCTGAGTAAGTTGAAAATTATATTATCGATCCAATATGGTGTCCTTCACTAACGGCTTCCAGGATGCGGCGGGGTTCAATACAGTCTCCAACCATGTAGACTTCAGTCTCTAATTCTTTTATTGGCTTCAATAGCAAGCACAATATTTTTCTGCTTCTATGGTTTGTAACTCGCACGTCTTATTTTTGATAACCACTCCGGTTTCTGTTATCGTCTCGCATTTTACACTGGTAAGTCGGTATGCTTCATCGTCTGTTAATGATTCAATGATTCCATTTTTAAATGATAAGCCGACTCCAATAACTGTCTCATCAAGTATTTCAATAATTGTTGCCGTTTTCTTTTTTCTACCAGAAGCGACCAATATCTCGTTGTTAATTATTTACTCGCAATCTCATTCAATATCGGCATTAAATATTTTTTAAATAAAACTGGGTTTTCGGCCATGCCGGCATGTGACATCCCTTTCATTTCAGTGAATTTCGAACCTTTTACCTCTTTAGCTAATTCCATGGTATCTTCGACTGTACTGGTTGGGTCATACTCCCCGGTAAGAAAGTAAACTGCACAACGTGATGTATCGATTTGTTGAGTTTTTCCGGTCAGATCATGTTCGATAAAATAGTAGTTCATATCGCCTTTAGTCACAGGCGGAGCCGCCAACATTGACACCCATGTAATTGCTCTACGGTACTTTTCAGGGTTAGCCGGAGCTGAAAAATACATGGCATTAGCTCTTTTATAATCGTTACCGATATTAGGATGATCAAACGTATCCAGGGTTGCGGTCCCGGCGTGTTTGGCTGCCTCAACACCAATCACCGCTCTGAATTCATCGGGGTGTTCCAACGCCAAATTAAGTGCAAGGAAGCCACCGGTGGCGGTGCCAATATATACCGGTCTTTCCAACCCAAGAGCACGGCTCAATTCAATCTGAAAATCGATAAAGAAACTCTTCGTTAATTTATATTCTTCTTTCCACCACTGTACTGATTCCGGTGGCAAGGATCTGCCGTGATAAGGGAGGTCTGCAACGATCACTTGGTATTTTGAGATAATTTCCGGGTCGGTTAACATATGACGCCATTCCAGCCCCTGGGAGCCGGCTGAATGCTGACAGATAATGGGAATACCCTGGCCGCTTTCCTCGTAATAAACCCGGTATTTTACTCCCTGAATCGTGAGATAAACATATCTGCCTTCAATCGGGTCAAATTTTGCCATCGTTTTCTCCTTAATTTCGATCAGGTACCTATTTATTCTGAAGCTCTCTGAAAATGTCTAACATTCGGGTTACGGCCCAGAAATGGCTGAAGGCACTAACGGTATCGCCTTCAAGAACGAAGTTGCCGCGAATCATTCCGCCGAATATCCCATCATAGAAACGAGGGGGAATCGGCTGCAGGAATTTTTCCCACGCGTCCACTGAGCCTCTAATTGCGAAATCCCATGGGTCAGCAAAAGCATTTTCGGATTTCATTTGAGTTATAACGCCATCCCGGAATTTGACGATGCACTTAGTTTTCCCAACTTCAATACACACGTCTTTGGTCATATAACGAGCAGCGATTTTAAACTCCGGGTCACTATTCAGAACATTAATAAAAGAAGATGTCTTATTGGGGTTGATAAAATGGACTGCCATGTTTTTCTCCTTTATTTTTATTAGTTTAAGACATTTTGAAACGTTACCTCAGTTTAGATTGATTCGCAATCTCATCCAATATCGGAGTCAAATAACTCTTAAAAACCGGCGGGTTTTCATGCATGCCGGCATGGGATAGTCCTTTCATCTCAGTAAACTTCGAACCTTTAATGGCTTTGGCTAATTCCATGGTATCTTCGACTGAACTTGTTGGATCGTAATCACCGGTAAGCAAATGTACGGCGCACCGCGAGGTATCAAAAAGATGAGTTTTACCAGTCAAATCATGTTCTTTAAAATAATAATAAAGGTCACCTTTTGTGGTGGGCGCCGCACATTGCATGGCGCACCAAGTTACTTCGCGCCGGTATACCTCCGGCGTCATTGGCGCACAGAAATACATCGCGTTTACTCTGCGGTAATTATTGGAGACGCTGGGGTGATAAAAAGTATCCAAAGTAGCCGGACCTCCCCGCTGCGCAGTTCCTACTCCAATGACTGCTCTGAATTTATCAGGGTATTCCAGTGCCAGGTCAAGTGCCAGGAACCCTCCGACATAGCAACCCATATACACAGGTCTGTCGAGCTCAAGTGCCTTGCTTAGTTCTAATTGAAAGTCCATGAAAAAACTTTTCGTCAATCTGTATTCAAGTTTCCACCATTCAAGGGATTCCGGAGGTAATGATTTCCCATGGTATGGCAGATTTGGTACAATCACGCGATATTTCGAAGTAATATCGGCATCATTTAATAGAGTTCTCCATTCTAATCCGTCACCTCCTCCAGCGTGTTGACAGATGATTGGAATACCCGTGCCGCATTCTTCATAAAATACCCGGTACTCAACTCCCTGAATCGTCAGGTATACGTATTTGCCAACAACCGGCTCAATAACGGCCATTTTAGCCTCCTTTGCAGTTACAAAATCTTCCGAATTACAACCCTGCTTTATCTACTTACCCGTCACAGGATTTTTGTAATGATATGGTAGTATATAGCCCGAGGGGTAATGTTGGAAATTAGCCGTGAATCCAGATGCAACGGTTGTTCTGGGATGCCCCAAAAACGGGGTTTTTACCCAACCCTCATCCAATGGAGCGCAGAAAATATCATTCCAAAAAAGTTTTTGAAATTTCCAGATACCTTTTTCTTTAATATATTCGTTCTCCCATATGCCGCAGCCAATCAGGGCTTTGGTTTCAACCGGCCGAGGCATAGCTCCAAGGAAGAATCCATACCATCTTCCCTTAGCAGTTTTCCCATTTGAGGAAAAATCGATTATACCGGCAGTTGGCATCAGTATATGAAGAAACTCGCCTGGAGCTTTTTTAACACCATAGGCGGAATAGTGATCGGCAAAGTTGAAACTCCGTTTAATTGCTTCCCATCCCTTGAACAGACCGCTGTCGTTTATCTCTAAAGAAACATCCGGATTATGGGAAAACAATTCAACTATTTCATCTTCTTGCCAGTGTTCGAGGTAATAACCATACGCCCTCTGTAATTTCTTTATTGACTCGATGTCAACCTGAGCTTGAGTTTCCTTTTTTAGGGCTTTAACAGTTTTCTCCAATTTCATTAGCTTTGCTTCCATTTCGATTTGTTCCATAGTTCTCCTTCCTTTTTATCATGATTTGCACTTAAGATATTTTTGTTTCGGTCATCGTATAATTTGTTTAGTGTCCCATTGTTTCCTTTAGTTTTTGGTCTATCCAAAATCTTGCTCCGTAAAAACTGAGGCGGCTTGGCCCGCCAATTCCCATCCACACCGAATGGATTTGGCCATGATAACCCTTGAGCCATGGTTGGCAAAGTGCATACTCCAACGGCTGCAGTAAGGAAACCGCATAGTGTTGCCGCGCCACACGTTCGCACATATCTTTCATTATTTTCTTAAACTTATCTTCACTGGTGGCTTGTTGGGCTTTGGGATAAAAAGCGTCGTAAATGGGATCATTAACCATCACAATATTATTTGCGGCCCCGCTTTGGAACCTTGTGATAGCCTGGAATGGTGCATAGCAATGACCAAGCGGCCCGTATTGGCGGAAAACAAGCTGGTCATGTTTACGAGCTTCGACGAAAGCTGTACAGGCATTTGACTCCATCGGACGTACTTCCATTTCGATACCGATGTCTGCAAACGAATTCTTTATTATCTCGAAGAGCTTCATGTCTGAAGCTATATCAATTACAATATTGGTTTTAAATCCTTTCTGGAAACCTGCATCCGCCAGCAGTTGTCTGGCCGCCCCAGGGTTATACGAATATTCGCCTTTTAGATCCTGAGGCCATTCTTCATATGGGAAACCCCATCCTTTCATGACTTTGGTCAAATGAGCCGACAATACTGTCGATGGATTGGGGGAAATCATTCCGTGGTAATGATTTGCCGCAATTGCCGGGAGGTTCAATGCCATCTGCATCGCTTTTCTTACTCTGATATCGTTGAAAGGGGCTTTATCATTTCGAGGCTGGACGGTAACCGCTTGGGCTGTTGGGTTCCTTATCACCTGAATGTCAGGGTTGGTCTTCCGGATTGCTTCTGCCTGTTCGTAAGAGACTCTGTCCATGATATCAATTTTGCCGGCTCGCATGGCTTCCAAAGCAGCATTATCGTCGGTGATTATCTGATATTTAATCGACTCCAGGTACGGAAGTTTATTTTGGGGATAGCGTTCGTCATTTCCCCAATAATTAGGGTCTTTAACCAAAACTGCTTCTTTGTTAGTTGTAAAATTCTTCAAGAAAAAAGGTCCAGTGCCGATGGCATGGTGCCAGTCCGACAGGTTGCCCCATGCTTGCACAGCGTCCGAATTCTCGATGCATTGGCGCTGCATTACACCATGCAGGGCTTCCATGGTAAATTCAACATTAGGGATCTTCCACTTAAATTCGACAGTGTACTTGTCAATAGCGGTCACAGATACCAACTCTTGAAAATAGCTCTCGACGTGGTAGGGGCTCGAATTGGGATAGCCCCCCAGTCCTAAAAGACGGTTGTAATGAAACACCACGTCATCCGCGATAAACTCCCTACCGTTGGCGGGGGGAATATCGTGCCAATGTATTCCTTTCCGTAGGTGGACAATATGCGTTCCCGGAGTTGGAAATTCCCAACTTTCTGCCAGTTGGCCTTTCATGTATTTAGAAGGGTGCCATGGCAGAACAAAGTCCCATACCTGGGGATCAATTGTCCAATCATCAGAGAGCAGCCTTTCCATCCAGCCTCCATAAATGCTCGTAAGGCCTTCGGAAAAATAAGGATCAAAATTTTCTAGGTTACGGCTGGCGCGAATAGTCAATTGCCCGCCGTATTGCGGTTTGCCTAATTTGTCCCACCAGTTGTTCACATCGTTAACTCCCACCATATACCCTCCGCAATCTATTAGTTATTTGCAGTAGCAACCCTCTCGGATTTCCAATAATACGGATCAGGAATCAACTAATGTTTCTCCATGCCTGCTGTTAACTTGCTCAATTTATTCCGGCTAATAGAATAGCGCCCTACGCCACCCCTTAACCGTGGATCTAAGAGATCCCTTAGTGCATCTCCGAACATGTTAATTCCAAAAACAGCTAGTGAAAGGGCGAAACCAGGCCAAAAAGCTAACAAGGGCGCTCTTTCCATATATTGCCTGCCTTCATTACTGAGCATACTTCCCCAAGAAGGGACATTGGGGGGTAAACCCAAGCCAAGGAAACTGAGGCTAGCTTCTGATAAAATAGCATTACCTACGCCGAGCGTAAAACTAATGATTATCGGTGCCAAAATATTCGGTAAAATGTGCCGCATCATTGTACGGATTGGCCCACTGCCGATGGCATCTGCTGCAGAAATATATGTGTTTGTTTTAACTCCTATTACGGCGCTCCTGATTACCCTGGAGCCACCGATGCCTGAGGTTATTCCGATTACTAATGTGATTGGTAAAATACCGCCGTTGGTTGACCCTAAAACGCTCATAAGTGTTATTAACACAAGAAATGTCGGCAATGACATCCATGCATCCACAAAACGCTGAATAATCAAATCGGTGGTCCCTCCAAAATAGCCAGATATCACACCAATCAAAATGGATTCGATTTGAGATATTGCCGTTGCCCCGAGACCGATAATCATGGAGATCCTTGCACCATAGATCAACCGACTTAAAATATCACGCCCCAGCTGGTCGGTACCTAATAAATATTTGAGCGATGGACCCCGGAGCACATCGCCCAAATGGATTTGACTCATACCGTAAGGAGCTACCCAAGGAGCAAATATCCCCATTAATAAAAGCACTACTGCGATAAATAATCCCAAAGTACCGAGTGGTTTCTCTAGTATCATTCTTCGGAATAAATCGTACCAGAACTCATGGCGCTTCTTTTCAACCATTTTGCTTGGAGTAATTGGTTCTGTTTTAGTCGTCATCCCTGAAACTCCCTTTTTGAATAAAGTGTTTTCTATTGGTAGTGAATTCTGGGATCTAGCCAACCGTATGACACGTCAACCAAAATATTAATAATAATGACAAACACAGCAACAAAAAGATTTATGCCGGAAATAGTGGGGTAATCACGTTCTTGCAGGGCGGTTAACATCAGTCGACCAAGACCTGGTAAATTAAATAGCTGCTCAATAATTACTGAACCTCCAATAACCATGGGTATTTGCATACCAATTATTGTGATTACGGGGATAATGGCATTTCTCAAAGCGTGTCTGGTCACAACTACCCGTTCTTTCAACCCTTTAGCCCATGCTGTTCGGATATAGTCTTGTCTTAAAACTTCCAGCATCATAGTGCGGGTCATTCTCATTGTGCCGCCGGTCATTGTTACTCCTAAAACCGCCGCGGGGAGAACAAACATCCCTATGTTCCCGATTGGATCTTTCGCGAATGGAATTAATTGCATGGGCGGTGACCAGCTCCACCAAATAGCTGGGTATATTACTATCATAGTCCCGATCCAGAATGCAGGGAGAGATATAAGTACGATGGACAAACCGCGCCATAAATAATCTTGAATCGTATCTTGTCTTATGGCTGAATAAACACCAATGGGAATGCTAATAACGATACTAATGATAATAGCGAAAATACCCAATTCTGCAGTTACCGGAAGAGCAGCCTCAATCGATGGGAGGATGGGCTGGTTTCCCATCAACGAATTTCCTAAACTTCCGTGCGTAACCATATTGCTTATCCACCTGCCATATTGGACATAAACCGGTACATCCAGACCCAATGAGTGTGCAATATCCGCTCTGGTGACGGTCATTTGACCAGCTGATGGTTGTAACTGAGAAATCAGAACATCGATGACATTTCCAGGAAGGAACCTCACTAGTAGGAAGACAACAATTGAAATTAAAACAACTGTGATGGGAATCCAAAGCAATCTCCTCAAAATGTATGATCCCATGTCAACCTCTTATCGTTTCATAATATTTATGTTTTAAACAATGACTTTGCGGTTTCTTGGAAGTTAGTCACATGATCAAAAATTGGCTGTAACTGCGATTATCCATCTTCAATTAGACTCAAAACGAATTCATTGTAAACAATTAACCGCTATGATTTTGAGGGAACATCTTTGATATTTCAAAATAGATTAAGTACCTGAATTACAGAGCTTACTCCTAAGTCTTTTTATGTTAAGAATATTTGGGATAAAAAATTAGAATAATTGTTAACTAAACAACTTGCAAAATTTACTAATTCCCAAAAGTTTTCCTTATATAATAAACGCTGAATTTACAATTGTCAATGTAAATTAAATATTGTGGTCCAGCCCAGTTGACAAGACATTGAAATCCATGTTACAATCTCGCTAATTTATATTCCTTTAAGAAATCGATTACATTTTCTATTAAGAATATGGCAACTATATATCCAAATAAAAGCACTACGGCTGGTCTTACCAGGGGAATTCAGGGTACTGTGAGTTTGTGGTTGGACTCTCAGCTAAGTGGGTTGATGTCCCCTCCCGTGATGAAGCCTTGGGAGTAATCGGGGTTAGTGGTATGACCAGCCTCTCTTTTCTAAATGAGTGCATTAAAAAAGATTATATGGGAAATCGAATATCAAATAAAGGAGACAAATGAAGAAAGGGATTGTCGGGATAGCAATAACTTGCCTAATAACAGCCTCATTGGTATTGTCATCTTGTTCGTCTTCGACCACAACGAGCACTTCTACAACCACTGGCGTACTTACCACATCCACCACATCGGTCACCACTTCACAATTAACCACTTCTACTACATCTACAACATCAGCTGTTACATCAACAACCGCGGTAACTACCTCATCCAATGGAAATTGGTGGGATAGTCTTGGCACGCCGACCTACGGAAGTTCAATAACCGTTCGTTATGCCGCTGATCCCACAAGTTGGGATAATTGGAACAACGACGGTCTGGTAACAATCATGGAGGGATACCAATCAAGATTGTTCACAGATCAATGGACAATGAACCCCACACAATGGAATTATTCTTTAGTTAGTTGGCGTCCGGACAGCGTTAATGGTGGTGATTTGGTCCAATCTTGGGACTTCCCCGATCCATCCACTTTTGAAATACACCTACGTCAAGGAGTCAATTGGCAGAACATCGCACCGGCTAATGGCCGTCAGTTAGTCGCGAGCGACGTCGTTTACAATTACGACCGTTTATACGCTCTCGCGGGTTTCCCCGGTTCCCCCTCCCAGCTCACCAATGCCGCTTATAAAAAGTTAGTATCCGTGACCGCGACAGATAATTTTACCGTTGTTTTTAAATGGTCCATTCCTAACCCGACTTTCATTTTATCGACCATGGAGGCACCGCTTGGCGCTGCAGTCGATATCGAGTGCCCAGAAGCTATTCAACAATATGGATCTCCCATGAGCTCATGGCACGACGCAATAGGCACCGGGCCTTTTATTTTGACAGATTTTGTTGATAACAGTTCAGCGACTTTTGGAAGCAACCCTAATTATTTTGGACATGACGAGCGCTATCCACAAAACAAGCTTCCTTATATAAGCAGCCTGAAAATTCTGGTAATTTCTGATGCGTCTACAGCATTGTCTGCTTTACGCACCGGGAAAATTGAAGCGATGGGAAATATCGCAGTTTCGGACGCTCAGTCATTGGATAAAACAAATCCCAATCTTGTTAAAATAGGAGTACCATCGTCTTACTCTAACTCAATAGACCCGAAAGGGGGAGTGGCACCATTTACGGATATCCGGGTTCGACAGGCAATGCAAGAATCCATAAATTTACCAGAAATAGCTAAGGACTACTATCTTGGTACTTGTTCGCCAGCTCCCTCAACGATGACCTCAAATAATATGGGAATGGGATGGGGTTATCCTTATAGCACATGGCCAGCGTCTCTGCAAGCGCAATATGCTTACAATCCAACTAATGCCAAGGCGCTTTTGGCAGCAGCTGGTTTTCCGAATGGGTTTAATACCGATGTAGTGGCTGATGGTGGCGGAGACATGGGTTTGTTGCAGATTGTTCAATCTGATTTTGCTGCTATCGGTATAAACATGACCTTACGCATAATGCCCACAGCCCAATATGCAACTTTCGTCACTACAAACCACCAACAAGACGCGTTGTCCATGAGAGGAAGTGGTTATTTAGGGATGACATTCGACGTGGACAGACAAATGCAGCGATTCTTAACTGGAGCTAATTGGTCCAATTTTAGTGATCCAACTTGTGACAGTTTGTATGCTCAATCACTTGCAGCTACATCTGTTACTGCTTATCAAAATGCATTCAATCAAATGAACCAATATATCGCACAAAATAATTTCATGATTTCACTGGTTACCACTGAGAACTATTATTACAATCAACCGTGGTTAAAAGGTTTTATGGCCCAAGATGACTCCGTTATCGGGAACTCTGGCCCTCGACTGATTGGATTCTATTGTGCTCGGTATTGGATTGATCAAAGCGAGAAATAGCTTCAGAAACGGAAGACATCGCTAAGTGGCAATTACCGTTTAATGAGACAGTGCATTCCATTCGGATGGAATGCACTGTCATGAGTCGTATTCAAACTGTAAGTAAGAACATGCTAGTTGACCACTATTTTTTAGTTGGTTCTTTTTTTATGTTGTTTTGTACGAATTCTGTTTGATATCCGGAATCAGTCAGTACAACCATAGCTATTTGCCACCTCTCTCGTGTATGGAAATTAAAAATCGAATGGAGAATTAAATATGGCCGGAAAATCCATAACAATGTTGGCGGTTGGTGATTTGGTATTGGAAGATGAACATGGTGAACGTTTTATTTCTCTGGCGGCACCCACATTGAAAACTGGTGATGTTGTCGTCGGACAGGGAGAAATAGTCTTCACATCCAGAGGTGTTCAAACATATGTTGAGATGGGTGGTCCTTCTCCTGGATGTCCACCGAGTAATATGAATGCACTGGCGTCGTCCGGCTTTAATGTTATCACTCTGGCTGGTAATCATATTTGGGATATGGGAGTGCATGGAATAGAAGACACTGTGACCGGATTAAAAAAGCTTGGTATAGCTGTTACTGGTGGAGGTATGAATATCGATGAGGCCAGAAAGCCAGCTATAATTGAGCATGAAGGAACACGTTTTGGTTTTTTGAGTTATAACTGCGTTGGCACTATGGGACAATGGGCAACCAAACTTAAGCCCGGGTGTGCCTATGTTCATATTATTTCTCATTATGAAATGAATGGAGCAAATCCAGGTGGGCCACCTGATGTTTACACATTCGCTGAACCTCATAGTCTTGAAGCCATGGAAGATGATGTTAAGAAGCTAAGATCTCAATGCGACGTTTTAGTGGTCGCTTTCCATAAAGGGGTTTTGGGATTTCCCGATAAATTGGCGATGTATGATCGCCAAGTATCACGCGCAGCGATTGACGCAGGTGCTGACCTTGTCCTTGGACATCATGCGCACATACTCAAAGGCATTGAGGAATATAAGGGGAAGTTTATTTTCCATGGATTGGGTCATTTCATTTTCGATGTGGCAACTTTGCCTCAAGAGTTTAGAAGTCCCCTTGGCGTGTCTCCTGGTGCTCCTCTATTTGCCGAACGTTTTAATCCAGGCATAGAACCAGCCAGCAGATGGACTATAATCGCAAAGTGTATTGTAGATTATGGCAAAATTTCTCGCGTAGGTTATATTCCTTGCTGGATCAATGAGGAAAGGCAAACAGAAGTGCTCAAGCACGATAAGAAAGGACAGGAAATGTTTGATTTTATGGGTACCATCACCAAAGGGGCAGGTCTGAATATTCGATATGCATGGGAAGGAGATGAAGTGACAGCCTTCACGGCTGAAAATAAATGATGCTAGATTTTGAACTCTGGTGTTACTAACTTAGTAACTTGCTGTCGATGCATCTGAAGAAGTGAATCATATGGTAGGTGCGATGCATATTATTAGTGCATATTTGGCATAACCAACCAAATATTTTGAATATGCACGCGCAGGGGACCCAAACTTAAAATATCCGTGACTATTACTGGCATGGCACTTTGAAGCTTTTTCAATTGACTTCACCATTATTTTGCACAAAATGCATCTTTAATTAAGGTTTTAGCATAACCAGCAAATTGTCGCCTTGATATAAAGAATCGAAAGCTTTATTTACTTCATTAAGCGGCATAATTTCGGAAACAAGTGATTTACAATTGACGCGTTTGTATTCCATTAAACGCATTGCCTGCAAATTGTATCTCAGAAACGGTTCACAGCCTATAACCCTTAAATGTTTGTTCAACCAGAAAATGGGGTCAAGTTCAACTGGTTTTGGAAACCCAATAATTGCAATAGTTCCCTCTTTTCTAACGATCATTTCAGCTTGCCGGATTACATCAGCATTCCGAACACAAATAAATACAGCATCGGCGCCCACTTCAGTAATTTTCCAGATTTTTTCGTACGCGTTGACTTCATCTATGTTAAGTGCAAAATCTGCACCCAATTCTAAGGCTTTATGCAGACGGGATGGAATCCTATCAGTAATGATTATGGGGGCTGCTCCTGCGGCTTTTGCTGCCAACAGAGTCAGTTGTCCAATGTGCCCTCCTCCAATAATCACTACGGAATCAGCTGGCCTAATTCCGGCTTCGTATACTGGAGCCAGACCCACATTTAGAGGCTCCGTCAAAGCAGCTTCTTCATCGGAAACATTTTCCGGCACTTTCAAAATGTTACCGCAACGTTCATCAATTTTGATAAAGGGGCTCAGTTATTGTCAGATCTACCTGCTCTCTGGGAACATCCGGGTACAACTGATAAACAAAGAGAATCTCTTATAGCCCAAGTGTTTGACGAAACACGTATACGAGGACGTGTTTTAGTAGCAGTCAAACCAAAGCCTCAATATCAACCCTTGTTCGCTTATGCGACCACTAAGGGAGTGAGAAAATGTCGGGGTGAGTGGATTTGAACCACCGGCCTCAGCGTCCCAAACGCTGCGCGCTAAACCAGACTGCGCTACACCCCGTCCCTGCAAGTATAATTGAGCGT
>Ga0224520_1000215_pt1 | contig 18891 bp, 16 predicted proteins | sample CFST25metaG_2_FD_180684 | JGI IMG/M metagenome (GOLD analysis project Ga0224520, IMG submission 180684) | Peat soil microbial communities from Stordalen Mire, Sweden - C.F.S.T-25 | ecosystem: Environmental > Terrestrial > Soil > Wetlands > Peat | place: Sweden: Norrbotten County, Stordalen Mire... | reverse complement strand
CCTCAGGATCGGGAAGAAAGTGGCGGTAGTCCGTACCGAATTACGCAATGAGCAAGACGAGTTGATAGCGGTGGGGACAGGGACATATTTAGTGGGATAAAACACATTTTGTGGAGCGGGATACGGGATTCGAACCCGTGACAACCTGCTTGGAAATTACAGGCTTTGAATCAATCCAGCCTCACATTAACCACTTCTACCAACAATGAACAGCTGTGTTTATGAGGCTAATTCTTTGTCCTCTCTCAAAATAATGTGACCATTTCTGTGACCATTATTATGTTTTTCTGTAAGCCAAAAATAATGGTATCCGTTTCATGGGATGCTTTTTTGCTTCCTATCTTGGTGGTTTTGTTTGAAGCATCTCCCAATAACGGTTTTCTAATATTTCAAGCATAGCTTTTTCGTTTTCATCAGGCATCTTGCTGGTTTTATCTACAACTGCCAAAATCATAGCACGGGTGAAATATGGCATTTCCAGCAGTTCTCCAATTTCCCGCGAAGCAAATTGATGCCATCGGCGTATGCAATCAGGCTTATCGATCTCTTCTTTAAATAGAGAACCATGCGAATATTCTTTGAAACGGAAAAAGGCAGCTATCATGTCATGAGTATCTTGAACGACACGATGGTCAAATGAACTGGGTAAATTCTTACCGATTTCAGTACTTACTGCTAATATTGCTTCGGCATACCTATACTTCTTAATTGCACCGCTTACAAACTCGCTAATGATGCTGCCATATTCATCATGTTGAATACGCATCACAGTTATATTTTCGTCTCCATAGAACATGGAGCAGATATTCAATACCCACCTCCTTCGTCGAACTTATATCTTGGACTTGAATAGTATTTCCAAGATTATACACCAAAATATTCTTCTAGAGAATATTATCAGCTGGTATATTTCTTATTATTTAACCTGTGAATAGAAGAAGAAATATTGTTGGCAGTCACGTTAGCCAAGCAAGAAAAATGGCTAATCCCCCGATTACCCAGACGGACTTGATTGCTCGATTACAGGTATCCGGAATATTGATAGACCAATCCACCTTATCTAAGATTGAAAACCAACAACGACCGGTGACAGATATCGAAGTTGTGGCATTGGCAAAAGCGTTGAAAGTATCAACGGAATGGTTACTCGGAGAGGGCAATTCCTAATTGCTTCGTAAATAATCGTGACTATCTCGGTGACCAAACCGATGGAGATCATTGCCGGAGAAAATGCCTGTTATACCCTATTAGCTTTTATCAGCATCAAGATGGAAATGTACTGGCGGTCGAACCCTGTAGGGAAAGTGCACTACAATCTCCCTTCCCTTCGTAACTTAATCGAGGGTAATTTCACACAATCCCCTTGACATTACCATACCCCTCAAGGCTAACCTCCACGAGAATCATATGAAACAGTCGCCAAGTCCACCATAATCGCTTATTACGCCATCTTTCCGGCAAAGGACTGTAATGCTTCAGTCTGACGGCAGGTACGCATTGAATCTTATTATGACTCTAAGGTTTCCGATTTTTAACTTCGCCTATTACCTTTCCAATTAACATAAACTCAGCGTGAGAAAAAACGTCACTCTTTGCATTATTGCATGGGTAACAAGCCAAAACACAATTTCTTGGGGAATATTTTCCTTTCGGGTTTTTCCTATCAATTTCCAGATGAAAGCCTCTTCGGCCTTTTCTAAAGCCTTCGTTGTGATAAAATTTTGTAGTGTTCCCGGGTAGATGGCAATATTCGCAAAGTCCTTTTTGGGTGGTGACTCGTCCTTCATACCATATGTAGAAGTTGGCAGAATCTCTTCTCCATTCAACGCAACAATTACCTTTGATACGCTGATAAACCGAATACAAATGTTTTTTGTCTGAAATTTCCATCTTACTCTCTATATCAGGTCAATTAATTCATACGGGTTTCGCAGAATCGCACTCGCTCCAGCTTTGAGGAGTTCATCTCGGTTGATATGTCCACCCCATGTAGCTGCAAAGCCGACGACACCGGCAGCATTAGCTGCATATATATCGCTAGGTTGGTCTCCGACGTATGAGACAGTATCTGGCGGTTTTTGAATCATCCTTAAAGCCACTTGGATGCATTTTGGTGATGGTTTAGCCACTCTATAGTCTCCCCAAGTCACAATCACTTTCATCAAGGTGCCCAAACTGTTATTCGCCAATATTTCCATGGTATCAAGGCGGTTTCTCGATGTAACAACACCCAATATTTTCCCTTTGGACGATAAATTATTGACTAACTCAGTAATTCCTTCATAAGACTTAACGTGCCTAATATTGATTTTCCAATGGCGGTTAAAGGAGTCGTTGGCGGGACCAATCTTTTCACCAAATAACTGACGCAATCCTTTTTGGGGAGATAATTGTACTATGTTCGCCAGGATCAATTCAGAAGGTGATTCAATTTGAAAATCCTGAAGAACATCTAGGTACGTTCGTTTCATCTGAGGTGCGGTGTTGGCCAGTACACCATCAAGGTCAAATAAAACCGTTTCCAGATTGAAATGCATAGTTTACTCTTTAGTTAAATTGGCGTAATGATAAGAGAGGGTACGAGGATGTTTTTCAGAGAATTTAACGGTTAATTGGTAGTCATTATTGACTTTCGTTATCCTAATAATTTGACCTTTTCCGAATATAGAATGCGTTACGATGTCTCGCTCCCGGAGGTCGCAACCTTCCTGCGAAGGAGGCGATTTTGTGATACGTTTAGTTGGTTTTTCCTTGTTAATGGAAGAGGGCGGCTGTATATTTAATTTACCTTGAGTCGCATGCTCAGAAGTTTGAGGGATTCTCTTTCCTCCTTTACCTGATTTTTCTTTTTTCTTAAGAGCATGTTGCTTGGGCCATATTTCTTCAAAGATTCTATCAACATTAGGGGATTTTGACGATTTGTAACTGGATAAATAATTCAGAATAGTCGAAGCGTCAGTATCTTTTAACTCAACCGATAAATTGTTTTTGATAAGCCACTCACTTCCCGAGTTACTTACTACTCCATTAGAATAAAAAGAAAATAGGGGTTTGTTTTGTTGAAGCGCAAAGCGGGCGGCTATCATAGTCCCGCTTTTTATTGGGCACTCGGCAATTGCAACACCCTCAGAAAACGCTACAATTGTTCTGTTTCTTTGCCGTAGATTCTCGGCTGACGGTCGTATTCCAAATGGGAATTCAGAAACCACTAACCCGTTAATCGTTATTTCTGAGTATAATGAAGCGTTCTCCCGTGGATAACTGACATCTGCACCCGAACCCAATACCGCGATTGTTTTTCCACCGGACTCAAGTGCCGCTCTCTGTCCTTCTGCGTCTATTCCAAGGGCCAAACCACTTACAATGGAAAAGTTGTTTGATACCAAAGACTTCGATAAATTATTAGCTCGTTGCCTTCCTTCTAATGTGGGATTTCGAGTTCCAACAATGGCGAACTTGTGCGATTGGAGTAAAGTTGTATCCCCTACAGTATGAATGATGCTTGGCAACGCTGATAAATAAGGAGCGGAGTGATATATTTCTGAATATGGCGCATCTGCGCCTGTTAATATGGAACCATGAATCGATTCTGCTATCCTATACTGTTTTTCAGCTAATTCAAAGTATCTGTTGATAGTTGATTTCGCATTTTCCAAATTATCAGCAATGTTTTCTCTTAACTGTGTTTTCTCTATGATTTCAGACTTGGAAGAATGGAAAATAATTTCTGGACTATCAAATCGGTCAAGTAATTTTCGGCTGATAACTGGACCAATTCCTTTAACATCGTTAAGCCAATACCAAAATGCGAGTTGCTCAGGGTTCATCAGGAGTCCTCCCAGGTCCAACTATGTTCAGTGTGAGCTAATACCGCAGCAAAGACATTTTGAGGATTACATAGTCTTAATGCTTTTACCGAACAGAGTAATGTTGTTCCTGTCGTCATTATATCATCAATCAGTAAAATTCTTAGTCCTTTTACCATCTCCGGCTTGTCTACTGTAAAAGCTCCCTGAAGTATTCTTTGCTTGTTTTGAGCGGACAATCCGCGAGTATCTTGGGTATCGCGAGTAAGTTTCAAAGCGTTATTTGATAGAGGAATTCGAAATCGTTGTGAAATGGATGTCCCGATTAAAACTGGAATAGAATACCCCCGTCGTCTCAACCTGTCTGAACTCGTAGGTACAGGAACTATCAAATCTATTTTATAACGGAGGTCAGATTTTTCCTCCAGATAATCTGCCAGCATCTCACCCAAAATCAATGAAGCCGTCTCTCCCCCACCCCTCTTAGCCAGGCGAATGAGGCGACTAAACAGATTGGCTCTTTCTTTATCGTAACCGGACCTGTATGCGGCGGGTACCAATAATATATCGATAACGGGACAATATGCATCGGGCGATATTAATTCTGCTTCTATCATAGGATGGCCATATCGAGAACAAACAGCACAATTGAATAAGTTGGGTTGAGTCGCACAATTACTACAAGAACGCCCGACAGTTTTCCACTCGTTATTCTGTAGGGCATGTTGAGGTTTTTTAAGTAGCACAAGACGCTGGTGTGCCAAATCTTTTTTCACCTTATCCTGAGAAAGATTACCTACCGTAGTTAAACTCTGTTCAGCTTCGGCCCATTTGTTTTGTGCACAATAAAATATTCCTGCGTCATAACTCACGTTACCCAGAGCTTCGTCGCGTTGTTTTGACGGTTCGGCCATTTTAAGGTAATTTACGGCCTCGGGGAAGTCGCCATCTTGGACAGCTTTCTGAGCGGACTGCATTAAGAAACTATTTGGAATATTTATCATTTTACACTACGAACAAATCCGTAAATTCGTAAAACACATATGTTCTGTTTCAGAGAAATACGTTGAAGGTAAAAGAAACGACAAATAAAAGCCACTCACTCTTCATCATCCTTCCCCATCCGATACTTAATATCATAATTGATGATGAAATTTAATTCCTCTTCCGTGAAATTGTAATGTTTTGCCAAAACTCGGTCGATTTCATTTATTATAGATTTAGATTTAAGGGGATAAAATTCTTGAAATTTTACTCTTCCGGTTCTATATTTACCATCTTTTAATATTGCATTTCCTCTAATATCATTCATCAATGATGTGCTAAGAGAACATAAATGAACCTGAACATCTTGCGACAACGATTCGATATCAATCGGAAATGATTTTAAATCCGATGGATTATTTGTCCTTGCATCTGAATGAAGTACATAAAACCAATAATATAAGCTGGAATTGAGTGCAGCTATTGATATTTGTAACGCCTTTTTAGAATCGAAAAAAAGATATGTTTCACGGGAAGAAATTGATTTCTCTCCATTCAAGTAGAAATTCGGTTGAAAATCTGTAACTATTTTCCAGTAACGGCCGCCACTATTGCGGTAATAAAGAATATGAGGAGATTGATTGGTCCTTGTGTAACTCCCTATTGTTTTTTTTACATTCCCGAGTTTCTTCAACAACTCGACTTCGACTTGGCTCCCAATTTTAGGTATAATACCGAATATTTTGGTTGTAGTCACATTTGTATAGCTTATATTTTGAAATAAATAATCTCGAAATTCCGAATTCCATTTGATATAAGTAGTGGAAAATATTTCGTTTCCTTTTTTACTTGCCTTGTTCAAATGAATAATGGGAATACTTAAATTACGTTCTGCTCCGGTGAATAACTTGCTAGGTCGTTCTGCGTAATGACTTATCCAGAATGTACCAGAGTTTTTTAATTGAATTGACTGATAATTCTCCATGCGATCGGTACAAAACCCACTTACTGGAACAATCATTCCAAAACGTCCATTTGCATATAATAATTTTAAAGAACGCTCCGTAATAAAAGCATATAGATTACCACAATGCTCAGTTTCGTAATTAAGTAAAGTATATTGTCTCTTAATATCAACGTATTCGACATAAGGTGGATTACCAACAACAACATCAAACCCACCTTTTTTCATAATCCCGTAGAATTCAACGAACCAATGAAATGGCTGATGGGTTTGAATAAATAGTTGGACATTACGCGCGCCATATAGAGCGGCTAGGTCTTTGTTTAATTCCTCTTCGATTTCTTTAAGGCAACTGATAACGGCTGCTTTCGCTTTTGTAATTTCGGAAGCCGAGATATTAATATTTGTTTGATATTTTCTAAAAGCATCAAGTTTTATGTCCGCATTGATGATTTTTTGCTCAATTTCTTTACGAGCCCCGCTAAGGTCAAGATGCTGAGCCTTTTGGATTTCTTCCAGTGTAGCGTAACCAACCAGAGTATTCCCAGCCCGAATATTAAAATCAATATCTGGGAGTGGTTCAATTTTATCTACAGAATCTACCTGAGCTACTAACTTCAAGAAAAGGCGGAGCTTACAAATCTCTACGGCTTCTTCCATTATGTCGACGCCGAATAAGTTGTTCACGATAATACTTTTGAGTATGAAATATGCCCGGTTTGGGTGCTGATTTATTTTATCAAGCTCAGTTGCAAAATCGGGGAACTTTTCACTATTTAATTTCTGCATTTTGTCTAAACAAATTTCATACAACGGTTCTAAAATATTTAGTGCAGCAAACAAGAATGCTCCGCTGCCCACGGTCGGGTCCAGCACAGTTATCTTTTTAAGGCACTCATAGTAAAAGGCGTGTAGCGTCACCGGGTCTTTAATTTCACTCACCCAGTCTTCAGCAAACTGACGGATATTGAGATTGTATGTAACTAAATCGTTAATTTTAGCTATTTTGCCGGCTGTGAAGTCATCTAATATTTGCTCGTACCGTTTCCGTCTTGCTTGATATTCACTTTCAGTTTCAGTCGGCAAGTATTCAGCCTGTTTTACCGCATCATAAATATAGGGCTCAACATCGTTCATAGGAAATGGATGAAGTTCGTTATACCGGGAATTTTCCAGTTTATCAAAGAGAAACGGAATAATAGTATTCTTACAGATATAATCGGTAATATCCTCTTTGGTATAGTATGCCCCCATCTGTTTTTGATTAATGTATTTTTCGAATATGTAGCCTAATACATCGGGGTTTATTTCTTTTTCAGAACGCAGCGGACGGTAATCTAAGTGCCAATCATAACGGTCAAAGAATGCGAATAGTCTTTCGAAAACGGCATCATTAATCGTTATTGTTTTTCCATAGGTGACTTCCAATTGATGAGGGAGAAACAAGCCACCATTTAAATAGGGTACTTTGCCAAGCAATGCATTGATCTCAGCAGAACGTGTTTTTTCTTCTTTTGCAAATCCTTCAAAGAATAATCGTGTTAGAAAACTACTGTAAAATTGGTTTGCACCGTGTTTTTTCGTTGAATCTAGTTTATGTTTAAGATAATCCTGGTCGCCATCAAGGAAGCCTTTTTTCTGGATAAAGTAAATAAACATTATCCGGTTTAGCATAACAGAAGTATACCAACGCATTTCGTCCTGGTTATCTATTCCTTTTAAAAACTCACAGAAATAGTCATGTTCATTTTTAAATTCATCGTAGAATTTCTTGGTTACTTTCTCGACATCGAATGAAGTCGACACCCGTTCCAACACTTTTATAATTGCTACATTACCATCTTTATCAAATTCATCGATGTTAAAAGCGATGCCGTTCAGCTTCTGGAGTAACAAATCTCCATGCTGTCCCCTGTTGTAAGGGAATTCACGATTGGCAGTTTGAACACCGATGCTGCGCCTAACCCACTGCCATGTGGATTGGGTTTTTTCCCCGTCCACGAATATGAGAAGATGCTCATGGGTAGCCTTTTTCGCCTGCTGCTCAATTTTTCGGCGTTCGTTTATTGGTGGAATTTCGCCACCTTTTGGCGGCTCCACAAGATAAACCACAAGACCGCCAAGTTCTGCTATTGCAGAGAGTTTGTAGCATTCATTGCCGACCGGACACTCAATCGGTCTAAGTGTGCAGGAATTCCAGTTCAATTCCTCAATAAATAATTTCTGGAAGTCAAAGGATGATAAATATTCGCGCACCCGTTTGATATCAACGTTCATTTTACCTGGCCCCCATCATTCTGGAATAACCCCATGGAACAGATTATTCTCGGTTCTTGGGTCTCAATTTCATCCTCTTTTAAGCTTAGCCTGTCTTCACTGCGCAACCCCATCACCAATTCCGCCAGGTCCTCATCGGAAATGCCTGCTTTTAACTGCCGATTAATAGAATCGGTAGCTGACTGCCGAAGAGGGAATCTATAAATGTCTGTGATCGCCCGCTCGAGTTCATCACTGACAAACAAAGGTTCATGCTTCTTTTTATCGTCGTAATACTTTTTAAGGCGTTCGTAACTGCGGTACTTGGCTCCGGATGTCCGCCCCAATTGACCGCCAACTGTTTTTTCTTGCTGGATGAGATGGCGCACTCCCTGTTCGACAAGTGAATGATGTTGAGGATTCCTCGGTATTCCGGGTGTTTCTAATTTACATTCCGCTGCTCTTAACACAGTAAGTTGCGATTGGGTAACGCTTTCACCATTCTTGTTTATCCACGCCAACGAATCGTTGCCCTCGGCTGTCTTCATGTAAACCAATACACCGTTAGGTGACTTCTCAGTCGGCACATGTTCTTTCGTTGAATATACGACATCAGGTAAATCTTCAATTATTTTAGCTAACCCGGGATCATCTTTAGTGGCATTATGCCAAATTTGATATGCGAAAGATGCCAGGTCCACCTCGTTATCAGATTCCCCATCAAGTATTCCGGATTTTTCAGTATAAAGGTCTTTTAAAAAACCACTTTTTAAATCGTCTTCAAAAAATTGCTCATCCGAACCAACTACTTCACCATTTTGGGCAAGGCGCTGCTGTACCCTGGCGCGAAGACGAATTATCTTCTCCAATCCATCAGCGGGTAAGAAAGAGTAACAATAAATGTTTTCTGCCTTTTGCCCGATTCTGTCTACGCGGCCAACTCTTTGAATAAGTCGTACCAAAGCCCACGGTAGATCATAATTAACCACTACCGCGCAATCCTGAAGGTTTTGACCTTCACTCAATACATCGGTAGCAATCAAAACCCTAATTTCTTGTCCGGGCTCAACCTTTTTCTCATTACTGATAGGGCTGAACCGCCATGCCGAATCGGTTGGATCCTCTGATTGCCCGGTTACTCCTTCCAGTTGAGTAATCTTTCGGGATTTTAGCTGGTCAGCTAAATAGCTGACAGTATCGGCAAATTGCGTAAAAATAAGGACTTTTTCTCCGGGATGGTTATTTGTTATTAGGGTCTCCAATGAATTCAGTTTTGTGTCGTTTTCAGGGTTCCATTCTCCGAATTCTTTGAGTACCTTTATTAAATTATCAACATCTGCGAGTAAAGCACCTTTAAGTGATTCATTAAACAAAGTTGGTCTTGTCCATTTAAACTGTCTGGTTTGGTATTTTTTATACTGATTGTATAACTGTTCAGCGCGTTCTGCATACCATTCCGAACTATATACATGCTCGTTATCTTTTTCTGCTGCTGGTTCTTTTTCCTCTTCTGTATCACTTTCATAGTCAAACACCGCTTGTAATGTAGATGTAGCTTCCAGATCCTCGTCGTTAGAGGTAGTATCCAGTAATTCGGCGCTTTGAATGCCGATTGGTAATGGTAACCCATTTTCGATGGCGTGAATATATACATAGTTCCGGATTATATGGCGGTCAATTGATAGCAAAAAGGCATGACCGCTGCTTTCCAATCGTTTGAACAGGTTTGTTCGGCAAAAACCCATTAGTCTTTTTCCCGCGCGGGATAAATTGTCTATTTGCTTGGTTTCATCAGAAGAGGCCAATGTTTTAGCGTCTGGTAAAACGTAATTACCTAGGCCATACCGGGGAAGACTCAAATTATTAATGATATTTACTACTTTTTCAGAATATAAGCGGGCATATTGGTCTTTTTTGTTTTTTTCATTAAGACTAAATTTTACAGTTTTGGGTTTACGGTCGGGGAAATATGAGCGCCTACCGTCTGAGAACATGAGGTATTTACGGCCCGTTTTTTCGTCGGTGAAAGCATAATTTTCTTTAATAAACGAACGAGTTCTCCGAATCATATAGAGCCGCATCAATTCCCGCCAATCATCAGGGTATTCGCTTTTTTCAAAGGCGGCAAGAGAACGGATAAGTGTTTGGTATTGTAATGCAAAATTACTCTCGCCAATCTCACCAATCAAATGTTCCGGCCTGATTCCCAAATCCATTTCACTCGGGACGAATAGTTGTAGTTGAGAAGAAAGATCAAGGTAATTTTTATTATATGGAGTAGCCGAGAGTAAAATAACCTTGCTGTCATTTATTTTGATATATTCTTGAATTACCTTATATTTTTTACCTTCTCTATTACGAAGGTTTTGGCTTTCATCTATAATTATCAACCGGTAACGTCTTAAATCTTTCAATTCCCCTAATACTTTACTTATTGAAAGGACTTTAGCGTGCAATCTGTATGCGTGAACATAGCCTTCCCACATGCGGGTAAGGTTTTTAGGGCAAATGATTAAGGTCTCAAGGTTAAAATCCTCTTCAAGCACTCTGGCTACTGCTGTTGCCATAAGTGTTTTTCCCAGACCGACGACGTCGCCGATAAGCACTCCATTACGCTTGTTGATGTGATGTGCAGCAATTTTTACAGCCATTACTTGAAACGCAAGCAATTTACCCTGTAAATCAGCTGGCAGTTTAAACTCAGCTAAACCGGTACGGGCTTCTTGAGCAAGGTGATAAGCCATTTTCAAATAGATATAATAGGGAGGAATGATTTCGGGTCGTGCCCAACTACTATCGATTACATCTACTAATTCCAGAGAAATATCAAGGCATCTATTATCATTCCAACGGTCATTAAACCATTTCTCCAGTTTCTGGCAAGCATCCTGATCCAATACGTCGATATTTAATTCCCCTTGTTCAGAAAGTCCAGCAAGAGTCAGGTTACTGCTTCCCAAATATCCGGTTATCGGATTATCATAATCCTGCCGAAAAGCTAAATATAGCTTCGCATGCAAAGGGTGCCTTAGAAAAAGTTTCACGATTACTTTTTTCTCGCGAATCTGTTTCGCTAAGCGATGTAATCCGGCTTCGTCCTCGTTATTTGGAGCACCTATCATCAGCTGTTTTCTGAATTCTTCTCCTAATTGTTTGCGAAGTTGGACTGCTTTTTGGGCATCTATTGTGCCCTTATTATCAAGGAAACTAAGTGCTTCCTTCAATAAATCCTGTGGTAACTTCTGCATTCCGATCATGAGACGGCAGCATTTGTCTTCAGTGCCGCTCCAATTTTCAATTACATCATCGATTTTCTTCCAACCACGGAGATTAAAATATCCCACACAAAAATCAGACCGTTCCGATTTTAAAAGAGTACCTCTAAGAGAGGGTAGCAAGTGTTGATCAATATTATCGAATATTCTTGGCATCAAATACTCCCTGAATGTACATAATTACGTCAATACTATCACTATCGATAAATTATGACAAGATTCCACTTTTCTCAGTGTTTTTCAAAAAGTTTGGCAAAGGATTCAAAAACGATTTTCGTGTCTGAAATATTGACAAAATTTCGAAGAGTGATATGTTGAAATTAAGAGGACAATGAATCCATTACAGCTAATAGTGAGGGTGAAAAATGCAACGTTTATGCGATGATTGCCAAGGAGTTTTTAAGAATAAGGGGAGTCTTCATGCTCACCAGAATAGGACCGGCCATAAACAACATGATATAGCTAATAAAAAGAAGACCAATATGGCTATTAGTCAAGGTGAATCTGAGGACGGCGAATTAACGCCAAATGAGGCGATATCTGAACTAAATGAAAATGTCGAAGATTTGTACGGATATTTGAATGATACGGCTGACGTCGTAGAAAAAAACAATGCGAATATAGCTAATCTAGCCAGTAAATACGATGCCTTAAAAATATCCGTCGATAGCTTTAATAACACTCTCAATAAGTTGAGTAATTGGAGTGAGGCTCAATGGAAAAATGCTCTTGGCGTTATAGCTACCGTTGATGCTACCAATACTAAGAAATTCAGCAAATTGCATATCTGCCCAGATTGTGGCGCACCGCTACATCTGCATCGAGTGGGTGAGCACGTAAATAAGTCGCTAGGTGATGGAATATGGTCAGGTGATTCGTGGCATTTAGAATGTATTCAATGTGGCTACTGTACGACAGATTACAAATATCCTAATTGGAAAGAACAGAAAAATCTTTTTAATCCAAAGCCGGCTGAAAGTAAATGAGAGGTACAATGCCGCGGGAGATGCCTATACTAAAAGAAGTCAAAAAGGGTAGAAACCATGGATTGGCAATTTTCTAGAAGCAACATCTGCCCTCTCCAAGAAGACGAAGAAGAGCAGGAAGATAACGATTTGTTTCCCAACCGGATTGGAGAGCAACCTTAACCTATTTCTACAATAAATTTAATCTTTCGGTGAAAAACAACCATCTACGATTGAAAAAGAGGCCTTGATTTCAGGCCTCTTTATTTTTCTGCAAGTTTTCACGCTCATTATTTTAGAATAATTGCGAAAATGTAAGATCTAGCGAGCTTGAGCGAGCTTGAGCGAGGCAATTTTAGTCTGCAATATAATATACCTTTATATTTCCATAACCGAAATATAATATTTTGGCGGTTTTGGCATTTTGCCAACCGATTTGGCTTATGAAAATATGACTTTTATGATTAAAAGTAGATAAACATATTTTGCTAGTGATTAAGAGGTGTAATTATGGAACAAAAATCGATGGCAATGACACCTGCATCAATTTCTGCTGATACGGGATTGCATATCAATACAATCTATCGTTTACTAAAGGAAAATAAAATACCCCACGTAAAATTATCTCGTGCGTACTTAATCAGCCGGGCTGAGTATGCTAAGTGGTTGAGTGGACAATCTACCCGGCCGCCAGCTACCGGTTAGAAACGTGTATTAACGCTGCTCAGGGAGTGAAAAGTAATGGAAAGAAAAACGACGAATACGCCCCACTTTAGGGACCTTGTGTTAAAGTGCCAGGATTGTGGATCAGATTTCTTACTTGAGTCAAGAGAGCAATTATTCTATTTTAAGCGCGGCTTGGCGATGCCCAAAAGGTGTCAAGAATGTCGCCAACGTAGACGCCAGCAGGGGTTTACGGGTAAGGTGGGTTAGCTATGACTACCACATTCAATCCCAAAACAGATATTGCCGAAATCAAACGTACTATCTCGTTGCTCTATCAGTCTGGGGATGTAGTGGAATTAAGAGCACTAGACTTCAACGGGAAACCACACGCCGGGTATTTCAATGACTTTGATAAACTGGCGACAGCGGCCGCTAGATTGAGCGGCACTATGATGGGCGTGTACTTAGTTCTCAATCCGATAAAGAAGGAATTATTAGCCAGAGCGGTTAATCGAATCGCTGACGGACCTAAGAATCTTACCGCTGATGCTGACATTATTTCACGCCGTTGGTTCCCTATTGACGTAGATGCAAATCGGGCGCCTGGCATTAGTAGTACCGATGAAGAACACGAATTCACGATCACCACAGCAAAGGATATTAAAGCATATCTCATCACCATGGGGTTTCTTGCCAACTCTATCATTATCGCTGACAGTGGTAACGGCGCTCACCTATTAGTACGTATCGACATACCGAACGATACAGACAACAAGGCGCTGATTCAATCCTGCATTGAGGCGTTGAAAGCAAAATTTGAAAGCGACAAGGCAATAATAGACAAAACCGTATTCAATGCCGCACGTATCTGGAAATGTTACGGGACAATCTGCAAAAAAGGTGATTCTACAGAGGATAGGCCACATAGAACAGCCAACTTACTTGAAGTACCGGCCAATATTGTTATAACGCCTATTGAAGCATTAAAAGCACTGGCAGCGACAACGCCACAGCCGGAAACACCGCAAGCACCGAAAACAACTTACCATAGTAATGGCCAAGAATTTGACCTCGACACGTGGATGAGTACACACGGGATTGAAGTGACTAAAAAGGAACCGTACAACGGCGGGACAAGATACATTCTGAAAGTATGTCCCTTTAATTCGAACCACACCGGCACAAGCGCGGCAATATTCAAGATGTCCAATGGCGCGATTGTCTACAAATGCCAGCATGACGGGTGTATTGATAATGATTGGAGAAAGCTTCGTGAAATGTTGGAGCCGGAATACGCAGACCGGAAACGACAGTACGAGCAACGGGCACAACTGGGACCGGGCGCCTCTCTAGAGAATAACGGATTACCTGAAATAAGAGTCACGGGCAGAAACACAAAAGATATTACCACTGATGCGATTGACGCATTACATAAAAGCAATATTCCCCCCACTATGTTTAAGCGTGGTTCGTTACCAGTGAGGGTGTCTAAAGACGAATGCGATACCCCATATATCGAAGTGATGAACGAACCGGCCTTACGTGGTAGACTCGACCGCGTTGCGACTTACGTAAAATACGTTAAAAAACAAGGGAAACAGGAAAGTGATGAATATAAAGTCGTCCCCACAGCAGTACCGTTAGATGTTGTGCGCGATGTAATGTCACTACCTGATTTCAGATTACCAGCACTGGCAAACATTACCGAAATACCCACACTACGAGCTGATGGCAGCATTTTGAGTACACCAGGTTATGATCCGGTGAGCAAACTTTATTATGTGCCGTCACGTAACCTGATTGTTCCCAAGATTCCTGAAAATCCTACTACAGAAGAAGTTCGGGAGACTGTCAATCTCATTAACGAAGTTTACATTAATTTTCCCTTTGATTCTCCGGCCAGCCGCACCAATGCTATTGCTGCAACGGCCACATGCATATATAGGCCCATGTTCGATGGTAACGTGCCATTGTTCATAATCTCCAAGCCGCAGGCCGGTGTTGGCGCCGGACTAGTGACCGCAGCACTATGCATGACGACCACAGGGCGCGATCCCGCAATGTTCGGAGCGCCGAAAGATGAGGATGAGTGGGCAAAAGTGATTTTTGCCGCTGTGAAAGCAGGGCAACAAATAATCATTTTCGACAACTGTGATGGTGTGTTATATTCAGCAAACTTAGCCCGCTTAATAACAGCCAAAACCATCGGAGGCCGTATCTTAGGACGCTCTGAAAACGCCGTAATGCCGAATAACAGCATGATTTTTTGTAACGGCAACAATATTACCTTAGACGGTGATTTACCACGACGGTCCTACTTGTCGCGAATGGAAACCGACGCTGATATGCCATGGGAACGGAAATGCAACTATTTACATTCCCCTTTAATCCCCTGGGTGAAGGCAAACCAAGGCAGGATTGTAGCGGCGTACCTCACCATTGCAAAGGCGTGGATTGCAGCAGGTAAACCACTCGATGATTCACTTCCGAGGCTTGGAGGCTTTGAAGAGTGGCAAACCGTTATTGGTGGAGTCTTAAAGAATGCCGGCATCGAAGGATTCTTAGGAAACCGCGAAACCGTTTACCGGATATCGGACACTGGATCACAGCAATGGGAGGCGTTTACAGAGGCACTTATATCTGTATTCCCGGAAGATTTTACCGTGGCTGATATAGCTAATCTGATATTCCCTAAAAAGGATACTGAAATAACACCTCAAGGCAGTGACTTAAATAACGCACTACCCGACTTTGTTGATAAAGATCCGCGCAAGTTTAGTACATCATTAGGCCGTGCATTAAATACAAAATTAAACGTCAAATGGCATAACGGCTGGGTGATTACTAAACCAGAAAAAATAAAACCGCGACACCATGCCGTAGTTTGGAAAATTATCAATTGGCGGGAGGGGAGCGCCAAAACGACGCCAGAGGGTGTGACCTCCCCTCCGATAGGCACGCAGGGGAGGTTAGGGGAGGTTAATTCCCTACCCACGCATTATAAAACTAAAAATAATAATTCTTATATAGATACTGGTGTTTTAACCTCCCCTACCTCCCCTCTAAGCGTGGAAAAAGGGGAGGTCACCAAAAATCCACCTGTCAAACTTGAAAAACTTGGTGGTAAATGTTCGGTTTGCGGTAAAGAAGATACCGAGGGAATGTGGGTCGATGATTCACCGGAAGGTCACTACTTCTATTGTACTAATTGTCACCCGAATTTTAATGAAGAGGTTGAATAAAATGATGCGTGAAGTAGAAGGCTTGAGAATAATTATACCCATAAAAATAGTTCAATGTCGTTGTACGTGGTGTGGTGCGTATAGTTTTTGTGGCCACGCAAAAGAGCACAAAAAGCGTGTGAACTGCTACAACGATGACCCGGAAGAAAGAAGACAATGCCCGGCCTGCCAGCCGGTAAGGAAGAAAGATGAACTCTAATTTTGCCGTGGACTTACGGAATTACGCCACGGTCCCGGTCGAATGTCCTGATTGTCATGTGAAATATCAGTTACGTCTACGCCTAGATCACTCCGCTATATCCCAAAAGGTGAATGACAAAATATCCATACGTTGCCCGGATTGCGCCAAGGCAAACCGTACGAAACACTAAAAGCTGAGGATATTTGAAAATGAAAATTGTATGCCAAAACTGCGGGGTAGAAGTAATAGTTAGAGGATTAGGCCGCCCCAACTTGAACCTTGATGGCATTAAAGTTCTTGCCAGCCTCAGAGCCAATGGCAGCGTGACAGCGACGGCAAAAGAATATGCTGTCAGCCGGGGAAGCATTCGCAATGCCATGAAAGCCATAGGACTAAAGACCAAGGACATAATTAAAAAATGAAAACAGGTTACGGAATGATTATCCCTTCGCGCCCAGAACCCGGGCATAGTGGTTGCAATCAATGTCTTAATATTTCTGCTTTATTGATGTGCTTCGGAAGTTTTGTTGAATCTCGTATATATTCCTGGTTACACTCTGGGCATTTTACATGGAATTGTTTCTTAGAATCTTTTTTATCCATCATGGGTCTCCTAGTGAGTACCTATGACAATTATACGATAAACTAAAGGATGGCAGTAAATGAACTACTCTTTGATAGATTCAAGAAATTTCTTGAGTTCATCCTTGATTTCCGATATTTGCTTATCAATTTTAGATAAATCTACCGGACGAAGAAGAAGCATTGGATCATTGAGATTCAGGATATTTTCAAAGACTTTTTCAAATAATTCCTTGCTTGATTTACTTAGGTGCTTTGAGTCGACTTCTACACCTATACTTTCCGTTTTTATTATGGAGAACACATTTCCAACTTCCCAGAATGTTATGTTGCCGTTTCCCATCTTAATCTCAGCAGAAAAACACCTTTTCTCAATAGGGTATACTTGCCCGACCAGCTGTGTTGTCCTCTCTGCCCAGAGCTTGAGTCTCATAAGTGCATCTGAATGTTGTTCTTCCTTCCTAATTCGTTCGTTTTCCAAACGTGTTTTCCTGCTTTCAAGTACCAAAGCAAAAGTAACTAATGCCAATATCGCGGTAGCTAAAGCAATTAGAATTTCTGCAAACCCAGTTACGTCAATTTGTTTGGTATTAAATAAATGTGCGTCCTGGAACACAACAAATAGAGATCCGCCGGCAATGATAATGGCTAATATCCAAAGTATCCAATTGATTTTACTTTTCACGTTGCCATTATATCACATGAGTTTATCTATGGAAAGAACAATATGAAAGCAGCGGCCTATGTCCGTGTATCAACTGAAATGCAAACAACTGACAATCAATTACCATCGATTGAGGGACTTTGCAAGATCAGAGGATGGGAATTAGTCAAGGTTTATTCAGAGAATGCCTCTGCATGGTCTGGAGGCCGTCAAACAGAACTGGCACGGTGTATTCGGGACGCAGAGCATAACCATTTTGAAACAATCGTGGTTTGGGCTTTGGACCGTGTAAGCCGCGAGGGTCCGTTGCGTATCTTGTCTTTAATAGATCACTTACATAAAAAGGGAATCAAGTTAGTTTCTGTCAATGAATCCTGGACGGAAACGGCCGGGGAGTTCTCGCCAATTCTCTACACAATTTCAAGTTGGTCTGCTCAGTTTGAAAGTAATCGAAAGTCAACCAATACAAAGGCCGGTATTGCACGGGCGCGGCTGCAAGGGAAGGGTAAAAGAGGCAAGGATACAAAAAAGAGAAAAAGGCGTTGGCTAAAACGTCCGCAAATTTCTGAGACTGAATATTAAGCGTGAAGAAAAATAACTAAATGAGTCGATTTAGTGAGGTCAACAAAATGGGTAATCTACAACTTTTTGAAAAAAGCGTCGAGATCGGTACGCTTAATCCTAATAAGTTTCCCATTACGATAAGCGGGCAGCCTGCCATCTTTCAAGAAATTACGGATAGAAGGAACGCTAACTTTGAGGTATTTGGCTGCCTCAGCAATAGTAAACATTTCGTCGATGCTCATGAGGATATTGTATCACCATTTATTACGTTTTGGCTAATAATATCAAATGATAATAGTTAAAATACTTGACACCGTAATAATATATGATATAACATAATATTTAGTTATAATATGTAATAATTGAATATTATGTTGCATTAGGGAATAAATTGAATCTCATTGTCACAAGTGCAGTCGAGAAGGTTCCAACATGGCAAGAGGAAGCATAACGCAACGCGGTGATTCATTCCGAGTAAGAGTGGATTATTACGATCTTAACGGCCGGCGCCGCCAAGTTAGTGGTACCGCTCCAAGTTTTCGTAAGGCAGAACTGTTGTCCACAAAATTGCAGGCCGAGGTTGACCGTGGAACTTTCCTGAAACCAACCAAAATCACGGTAGAGGCCTTTCTCCACCAGTGGATTGATAATTACGTGGTCCCATCACTTTCAGTATCCACAGCCGAAACGTACGGATTTATGATTCGACATCACGTTTTACCACAGCTAGGCAATATTACCC